>MDSX01034832.1_pt1 | contig 11292 bp, 4 predicted proteins | sample 811141 | NCBI WGS metagenome assembly MDSX01 (sample SAMN05326642, study PRJNA326480) | marine metagenome | isolation source: seawater | place: Atlantic Ocean: South East | collected 2010
TACTGGATATGGATTAAAAGCAGGAATATCATATAAGTTGTCTGGAAAACACATTTTTGATTTTAATTCTGCATACCTTCAAAAAGCACCATCAATTAGAAATACTTTTACTAACTCTAGAGCCAATCATAATGTAGTTGGAAGTGATGCTAATGGATTAATAAATAATAATCCAATAACTGAAGAAAAGATAATGGCTTTTGATGCAAACTACATATTTAGATCTTCTGTGATTAATGGTAGACTAACGGGATTTTATACAACCATAAAAGATGCAAATGAAATATCATTTTATTATGCTGATGGAGTAATTGGGTTTCAAGATACAAGAGAATTTATACAAGAAATACTTCAGGGAATTGATAAAAAATATTTTGGACTTGAATTAGGAGTCGAAGCTCAAATTATCTCTAGCGTTAAGTTAAAAGGAGCTGCTTCAATAGGCCAGTATACATATGACAATAATCCATATTTATATTTAGGGGCTGACAGCAATACTGTCCCTATCGGTAGTTCAAATTTGAAGAACTATAAATTGGCTGGCGGACCTCAAAGAGCATATTCAGTTGGATTTGAATATAGGGATCCTAACTACTGGTGGATGGGGTTAACTACAAATTTCTTTACAAATACATATGTTGATGTAAGTCCACTTACAAGAAGTCAAAATTTTTATTTAGCTCAAGATGGACTTCCTTTTTCAGACTATAATCCAAATATTGCTAGAGATTTATTAAAACAGGAAAAATTTGATGACTATATGGTTGTTAATCTTATTGGTGGAAAATCATGGAAGATTGATGATTACTATATTGGATTTTTTGCAAGCATTAATAATATATTAAACCAAGAATATAAAACAGGCGGGTTTGAACAAGGCAGAAATGCAAATTATCATCAATTATTAGAGGATGTAAATAATCCTAAACGTGTTTTTGGTTCTAAATACTGGTATGGTAGAGGAACCAACTATTTTTTAAACTTATACTTTAGATTTTAAACGATACATTATGAAACTATTTAAAACAATTATCTTAATAACCTTTTTAACAATAGCTAATTTTTCCTGTGTTCAGGATGATGACTATTCAATTCCTGAAAGTTTGGGAATTGAGGAAAATCAGGATTTATCTCAATTATTAGATCAAATCAATAATGGAGATGTAGACTTAATGACTATTTCTCAGGTAAAATCATTTTTTATTGATGGGGAAGTAACATTAATTGAATCAAACATTGCAGTTAAGGGATATGTAGTATCATCTGATATGACTGGAAATTTTTATAAGGAATTTTATATGCAGGATGCACCTGAGAATCCAACTGCAGGTATTAAGGTAGTTTTGAACCAGGTAGATTCGTATAATCAATTTAATATTGGTAGAGAGGTTTACATTAAACTTCAAAATCTATATATAGGCGAGACAAATTCTGGGGATGGTGTTACGGCGATTGGAGGAGGTGCTAATCAGTATGGTAATGAGATTGAGGAAATTACTGGGAACATGGCTACATCTTCTATTTTAAGATCTTCAATGACATCTGAAATTATACCTCTTAGTTTAAATTTAAGTCAAATTAATGATTCCTATATAGGAACATTTGTAAGTGCTCAGGATGTACAATTCCCAAATACTCTTTCGGGGTTAACATATGTAAATCCATATGATGATTATGACACACAAAGAGATTTAGAAAGCTGTGTTGATTCTGGATCTATTAAGGTTGAGACAAGCGCATATGCTAGCTTTCAAGATAATGTATTGCCCACTCAAGGTAGCGGGACACTATCTGGTATTGTAACAAAAAGTTATGATGGATATGAAAGAGTTATGATGCTTAATACAATAGATGATGTAACGTTTGATTCGTCAAGATGTGATCCTTTGTTTTATGATAACTTTGCAGGAGATAACTTAAACAATTGGCATGTTAAAAATGTACAAGGGGAGCAAACTTGGGAGACTACACCTTATGGAAATCCGGCTCCAAGTGCAAAAATTTCGGGATATAGTAACGGAAGTAATGCTAATGAAGATTGGTTAATAACAACAGCAATTGATCTAAGCAATGTTACTACTGCGAGTTTGACTTTTCAAAGTGTAGTTAGATACAGTGGTCCAAGCCTCTCTGTACATATGTCTACAGACTATAATGAAGGAGATCCAACAACAGATGGCAATTGGACAGAATTATCAGTTACCTTAGATACAGACGATAGCAGTTGGTCTTCTTGGACTGATTCAGGCAATATAGATTTATCATCTGTAACAGGAGGGACTGTTTATATTGCATTTAAGTATATTTCAAATAGTTCATCATCTGCAACTTATGAAATAGACAATGTCCTTGTAATAGGTGAATAATAACTTATAGGTTTCTTTCTAAAAATTTATCTTGAAACTATTATAAACTCAGATCGTCTGTTTTGAGCATGATCTTCTTTTGAACATCCTTGACTACAATCAACTTTAGATTCATCTTCGCCTTTGCCAATTCCAGTGATTCTTTCTTCATCAATTCCTTTAGAAATAACATATTGAGCTGTAGATTTAGCTCTTCTATCAGAAAGCCCTTTGTTATATGCAGCAGGCCCTCTAGCATCTGTATGTGACTCAGCTCTAATTATCATTTCAGGATATTTCTCCATTATAGCAACAAGTTTATCTAATTCAAATGCAGCTTGATTTGTAATATTAGATTTGTCAAAATCAAAATATATTGGATTTAAATTTATTTTTTCCTCTACTATTATTTCTTCAATAGGGTCTAAATAAACATCCAATACTGGTGGAGGAATATCAGTGAATGTAAGATCAAGCATTTTGCTTTCATAACCTGTTTTACTTACCATTAATTGAATTTTATCTTCACATTCAATCATAAATTCTGCTAAGCCTTTTTCAGTGGTCATTTTGGTATTATCAACTATACCTGTATTATCTGAGATAGATGTAGTAGCAAATGAGATTGGTTCTTTTGTTTTAGAATCTAGAATATTTGTAGTTAGTAAAATATCACATAGTGGCAATAATTTTTTTACTGCATAGACATCATCACTACCTTTTCCTCCAGATCGATTAGATGACACAAATCCATCTTCACAGTTTTTAGCAAGAATAAATGCAAAATCATCTGCATTACTATTTACCGGAATTCCAACATTTCTTGGAGTTGTCCATTTTCCATCAACTGGTTTGGTATAAAAGACATCCATACCTCCTAAGCCTAAATGTGCATCAGATGAAAAATATAATATGTTATCACAGCAAACATGTGGGAACATTTCTTGACCTTCAGTATTTATTTTTTGCCCCAGGTTTTTAACATTACTTATATTTCCAATACTATCAATTTCACCTTTATATATATCAAATTTTCCAAATCCCCCTGGCATATCTGAAGAAAAATAAATCATTTCACCATCACAGCTAATTGAAGGGTTTTTTATTGAATAATTTTGGCTATTAATTTCTAAACGGGTAGCATTACTCCATTCATGCGAAAACTTACATTTCCCATTATCTTTCCATGTAATGTGTTTTTTAGTGCATCGAGTAGCCTTATAAAGATGAATAACTCCCATCTGATTATTATAGTTTAGAGAATCTTTATAATATGATTTATCAAATAGGCTTTCACGAGTAAAATACATTGTTTCACCATCAGCACTAAATGCAACCATACCCTCATGATATTTTGTATTTATAACATCTTCTAATATTTGCTCATTCAAATATGACCCTTGATCAACATCAAATTTATATATATCTAAAAAAGGTTCATTATTCCAGCCATATTTTTTTCTCTTATCATTTCTTGCAGATGTTATGTATATGTTATCTTCAAAAAGGACACCTCCAAAATCAGAGTATTCACTATTTATATCTAGGTTTTGCACATTAAATCTTTTGCCTTTATTAATTATTTTAGTCAAATAATTTGGGTCTTTTTTGAATGCAGTTGACCTATTATCATATGGCCTCATGTCTGCAAATTTATTCATCCATTCATTAGATAATTTATATTTGCCATTTGCTTTTAACATTTGTGCATATTTATAAATTACTTCAGCATCTGACGAGTCAACAATTTTACTATACCATTTTTCAGCTTCAATAGTATTAAATATGTTATAATAGGATTCTGCCAATTGACTTATTACATAATCTCCAGAATTACCCTTATTTATTAATTCTAAGTATTCTTCTGCAGCCTTAACAAACTCTAATCTTGAAAAGTGTTTGTCGGCTTTTTTTGTACTATTATTTTGACCATATATTGTTGAAATGCTCAAAAAAGTTAAAGTAAAAAGTATAAAAATATTCTTCATAGTAATTCTAGCTTATGATTAAAAATATCTAGGAGATCTTGAAACTTTAGTTATAAAGCTAATATCAAAATTGATAAAGATCTCATGAGATGATTTTGTGTAATAATTTAATTCTGATTGCGTGTTATCGTAAGCATATCCAATTCTAACAGAAGGGCTTACCTGAAAATTTATCATTCCAGTTATTGCATCATCTAGTCTATATCCAATACCAACTTCAACTAGATCATACATAAATAAATTTGCATTTATATCAATACTTGCAGGGCTGTCAAAAGCATATTTCATAAACACGTGCGGCTTAAGTTTAAAATCTTCAGAAATATCATAGACATAGCCAGCTGCAGCAAAGAGATGCTGAGTTTCAGAGCCAATATTGTATTCATCAGCATCTAGATGAACTGAATTTAAAATATTTGGCATTGAAACAGATACATAATATCGATTTGGATTATAAAAATAAAGTCCTGCACCAATATTAGGAGTAGTCTCATTAATATTGTTTGCAAAGAAAGGGTCATTAGGGTGAATTATATCTAAATCTATTAATCCAATATCATGTGAGGTAAAACCAGCCTTTAATCCAAAGGCTAATTTATTACTATTGGAAAGATTTAAAGTATAAGAAAAATCAGCATAAATATTAGTTTCCTTAACTGGACCAATATCATCAGAAATTATTGAAACCCCTAATCCTACATTTTTCCCAATAGCAGAGTGAATATTCATTGTCCCAGTTGTAGGAGCCCCTTCCAATCCTTCCCACTGATTTCTGTATAGCATACCAATACCAATTCCCTCTACTGATCCAGCATATGCAGGATTAATAACATTCATATTATACATATACTGAGTATACTGAGGATCTTGTTGAGCATTAATTGATAATGCAAAAAAGAAAAGTAACAGGATTATAATATTTTTTTTCATTTTTTTACTTCTTGACTTGTTAATAATTTAAATATATCCAACTTGTTATAGGCTCTTTATCTGAGTTAAAATATATAATATAAAAATACGTTCCAACTGGCAATTCCTCATTGTCTTGATCTGTTCCGCACCATTGATCTATATATTCGTTCAACTCATATACTTTTGACCCGTATCTATTGAAGACTTCTATTTTATCAATATCTTCTCTATCCTCAAGATGATCAAGTATTAAACAATCATTATATCCATCACCATTTGGAGATAGTCCTTGAGGAAGATCAATACAATAGCTATTTTCATAGAAACCTACTTGAATAGTAGTTTGACCCCAACAATAAGTTGTATCGTCAAATACTGTTACAATGAATTCACCAGATTCTTCTGCAATTTCATCTAAATTATATGTATTATCAGACCCCCATTGTAAATCTACACCATCCAATGACCATATATATGTTAATGAATTCATCTGGGCGCTATTAGCTACATCTACTTCAAGAATATAAGATTCATTTGCACATTTTAATATATTATCTTCAACTGCAGAAATCTCTGGAGTAGGAAAGAATTCAACTAAAATTTCATCTGAGTATGCACAATCTGTATTGTCAATTGTTATAGTTGCACTATAAAAAGCTGTTTCACTTACAGTTAGGTTAACTCCATTTTCTCCTTCAATCAAGTTTCCATCCATGTACCATTCAATAGTTGAATTATTAGGTAATCCTCCTGCATTCAAAGTCATTTCTTGTCCTTGACATAATGCATTTCCTGAAGAAAGTAAAATATCATCTCCAAGATCTAATGTTCCAATATCAAAACTTCCAGCATCAATAAACACTGCTGAATCATATAACGTGTCGCCATCATCTGCTACAATTAATTTTATATGATACAATTCATTTGGTATAACATCAGCTTCAGCAGTCATAGGAATTGTATGGCCAATAAAATTTGTAGGACTTGTAAGAGGAGCTAAACCTCCAGGACCATAATAATTTCCAAAGAACTCTTCATTTACTGATGGACAACTAGCATTCCATTCATCATCTCTAACAGAAAGAACAGAAATCGCATCAGTAGTCCCTGGGACAATTGCAAGATTTGTGGTAACCCCAGCGGAATCTGTTAATAGGAATGCAAAAGCATCTGTAAATGTACATTGAAATGTCCCATATTCTTCAGCTGCAAATATAAAGTCAAAGCTCATATGATCTGTCACAGGAACAAAATCAAATTCAAGTATTGACGCATTATTTGTGTCACCAGCATTTAGTCCGGGAATAGCTGCTTCTAAATCACCATCACCTACCCAAGCATAACTACCATCACTAATCACTCCACTTTCTGGACCTACTGCATTTGCAATATCACCAGAGGTCATAATTAAGCCGCTTTCAAAAGGCCATGTAGAGCCATTTGATTCAAAATATCCTATTCCATTTGTGCTGCCATAATCAGTTCCAGTACTATAGGTAACATTAAAGGCTTGGTTACATTCAGAATTTATTAAGACTTCTGTTACAATTTCTTCCACTGTGTATTCTGTTGCACTTGTTGTTATTGGAGGAGGAATTGTATAAACACATATATCAAATGTTAAATAGTCTAATAAAGCAGCAGTATATGAATACACTCTTATGCTATACGTATCACCTATAGTTAATCCATTTGCTACACTATCATTAGCATCACTACAATAAATTTGAGTTAAATCATCACACTGACTTCCTTCATAAAGCACATGATACAAGTCTTGTGTGTTACCCACTATATTATATATAGTTATGGCATGATTTTCTGATGTAGCGGTGAATTCAAACCATACATCATCATCAGCAGAACCACCACAAGTATTTCCTTCTGGAGAAGGAGTTGCTCCAACTAAATTACCAGATGCTGATTCTGTACATGATGAATCAGAGTTAGGAGTAATTACAGTAGCTTGATCACAATTATCATTTTCTGGAGGACATGAATACATTAGAATTGGATTACTGCCAATCACACAGTTTACGTCTTGATCATTAGACACGGTTATTTCTATACTATTAAAAAACGGATATGGCCCCATTTGTACTACTCCAGTTTCAGTAGCCTGGCCAGTAGCTGTTCCATAATTATCAGATATTGTTAGAGACTCTGCATCTCCCATACTTATTATATTGACATCAATTAAGAATTGATCTCCGTTGGCACAATCATCAATGACTGTATATTCTGCTACTGGATTTGTACATGTAGCACAGGCCACTGTATAGTCAATACCACCAGCATATGTTGCACTTGTTTGACAGTTTATAGAACTATCAGTTTGTACACCAAAATATATTGTATCTCCACTTGACTGGAACGTTAATCCTGTTAGGTCCCCCCCATTGTCTCCTTGATAAAGAATACTCCCGTCAGAATCCGTAATTATTATAATGTCCCATCCTGCTTCTATTAATCCTGAGTCTATTGTTAGATTTAATGGAGATCCATCAGAGCTTACATATTCAAATTGAGAGGTATCATTATTGCCATAACAATAGGAGGTTGATATTGGCCCTGCTGCGCAGTCAACAAGAGTTACTGCACAAAATTCTTGAGTCATTGAGCCACTATTTGCAAAGCAGTTGGCATCATCATCATTTGCTACATTAATTTGCACATCAGTATTATTTGCATAAGGCCCCAATTGATATGTCCCAGTAGTTGATGCGCTTACATTAGCACTTCCTTGATTATCAGATATTGTGAGACTTCCTGCAGATCCTAAATCTGTAACATCTACATCAACAAAGAATTGAGGAGCATTAAGGCAATCACTTACCATTTCAAAATCAACTGTTGGATTTACACATGTTGCGCATGAAACAGTTATTGTTATAGGATCTATAGAAGTACTTGAAGCACAACTAATACTTGTATCTTCTTGAATCAAAATGGTTATATTATCTCCACTTGACTGGAAAGTTAATCCTGAAACATTTCCACCATTGCCATAAAAAGGTTGTGCAGGAGTTAATTCAGTAACACCATCTGAGTCATATACAAAAAGTTCATCCCAGCCATTTTCTACTTCACCAGAATCAATGGTTAGATTTAATGGACCACCGTCACTGCTAATAAATGAATATGAGTTTTCTAATCCTGTGTCATAACAGAAAGTAGTGGTAACTGGCCCGCCATTACAATCTACTGTAGTATTTGGGTCTGCTTGTGTTGTAAAACTATAAGAAGTACAACTATCTGTAGCGGATCCTGAGCCATTGTATGGCAGTATTGTAATATAATATGTAGTGCTATAGTCAAGATTAGTTAAATCATATGAATTTACATTTTCAACATCTACAGAATCTAAAATATCAACTCCACCACTAGTAGTTCCTAATGAAAAGTAATATCCATCAGGGAATCCACTAGCTGAATTCCAATTAACTGTAGAATTAACCAATACACTTGTATCTCCATCAGCAGGAGAAGTAACAGCAGCATCACAGTTTGGAGCAGATCCTCCATTTGAAATTAAGCTGACATTATTTATACACCATCCCCATTGCCATCCATCAGCATCATCATAAGAAAAACGGTACTTGAAATTTGATAATTGATTAGCACTAAAACTGCCAATATCAAAACCAGTTTCAAAAACTACCAGTGCTCCTCCACACCAATTTGAAGTATCAGCTGAAGTATCGCCTAATTCTAATACTGAAACCCAGCTTGATGAATCAGCATCCCAATAATCTACAGAAAGAATTCCTCCAATATCATTATGATTATAGTTTCCACTAATTACTATTTGATTTTCACTGCCATTATATGCTGGCGTTAAATCAATAATTGGAGATTCTGATGCTATATCATCATCCGATGTGCTTCCTGTAGCATCATCATCAAAACTAAAGGAGCTATCAGTAGCAGGATCAGCTAAAAGACCTGCTGCACCGTAATTTCCATAGGTTGTCCAATCTGAATTTGGCCAATTTGCAGGCTCATTAATTATTTGACCAAAAGAATATTGAGCAAATACTAATAATAAAATAAATAGCGTAATTTTTTTCATAATCATTAACAAAATATTTCAGAGGCTTACAAAAAATAATCAGATAGATTAAGACCGTAGCATTGAATCAGTTAGTTCTAATAAAACTAGTATATATTTTAGTAAAAGCCAAATACAAAATATAGTAATCTAATAGTTTAAATATACCCATCCAGTTTTGTTTAAATTATCATCGTGAATCATATGATAAAAATATGTTCCTACTGGCAATTTTTTTCCGTCATTTGATTGGCCTTCCCAATCATTATTATAATTATTTGATTTGTATACAAGTGTTCCATATCTATTATAGATATATAGCGTATTAACATTAAATCCATTTAGAATAAATGCATCATTATATCCATCACCATTTGGAGATATGCCTTCAGGAATTTGACATACTGCTAAATTAAAACTAGTTATCGTATAACAATCATAAGCTTCATTACTCTCCACTCTTGCATAAATAGCCTGAGGATTAGTTGAGTTTTCAATGATAGGATCTAATGCATTAGTTGAATTTAAAGCGTCTTCTTCTGACAGATAATAAGAGATGTCAAATAATTCAGAATCCTGACCGCTTAATATAATATCATCTTGATCTGAAAGGTTAAAGCTTTCTATCCCATCTTCACTTTGATCTGTACATATAATTACTTCTCCTGGTGAGATTGCATCAGGAGTTGGACCAGAAATAACTAAATCAAAACTAGTGGTTGCAAAACAGCCAGAACTTGAACCAACTGCATTTATGTGTTCAACTCTAGCGTAAATAGTTTGGGGATTTGCAATATTAGTATAAGGGGATGAAATGGGACTTATATTATTTTGAGCATCACTTATGCTTAGAAAATATGTAACAACAAACTCAGAGCTATCTTGATCTCCCAGAATACTATTTGACATTATACTTAAATCAAAATCTTCAATTTCATCTGCACTTGAATCATCACAAGTTACTAGATTATCTGCTTGATTCGCGACAGCTTCGCTATAAAAATTAATAGTAACAGAATCTTCAGCTGTTGCACTGCATTCTTGATCATAGACAATAACACTGTAAACTGCAGTATCGGTAACTTCTAAGATTGCATCATTAGCATCAGCAATCATTACACCATCTTGATACCATTCATAATAATCTGCAAACGGAGAATTTGCATTTAGCTCATAATTAGGATATCCACACAAATCTTGACTTTCGCCTAAATCTACTTCAATACTTGCAATGGTAGACCCTGCTCCAGTCTGTCCTGCATTTGTTTGTTCAATTTGGATAATTCCTGATTGATTAGAATAGTTTGTTAAAAGAAGGACATATATTTCTCCACTTACAGCATTTTCAATTGTTAGATTTTCTACACTATATACAGAATAGCTACAATCAACAATATTCCCATAAGGATAGAAATTAGGATTTGATGTATTATTAGGGCAATTCCCAGGATCTGGACATCCCTGATCTAACACTCCATCTTCACAAAAATTTTCAGAAGAATCAAATGGGCCCCATAAAACAAAATCAACATCTAGGCCATTACCAACAGGATTTCCATTATCATCAAATGCAGTATTTTGAACAATCTGTATATCTATATTTCCAGATTCACCAACTTGAAGAATATTCCATGATGGATTCGGAGTAGTATATAAGCAAGCAATTTGACCTAAACTTGGAAAATCAAAAATATTAGATCCATATAATGCACCCCCTTCACCACAAAAATTTGATGCATTTTCACAGGCTGTATTGTCAGGAGCGTCTTTAATACAAAGCTCAAAATCTACGTTTTCATTATCTGTGCCATTTGAAAATATTCTTACATAATAAGTAGCTCCAGGGGTTAGGTCTGGAGTTATACTAGAGGTGTCATTACTGCAATATAGTTCAGTTAGCGTAGTACAATCAACATCTCCAGTACCAATATATAAGGCATGGCCTAGGTTCGTTGTTGATCCAGTAATATCTACAACTGAAATTAACTGAACTTCA
>MDSX01019156.1_pt1 | contig 11290 bp, 6 predicted proteins | sample 811141 | NCBI WGS metagenome assembly MDSX01 (sample SAMN05326642, study PRJNA326480) | marine metagenome | isolation source: seawater | place: Atlantic Ocean: South East | collected 2010
CAAAAAGTCGCCGGTTGGACGCGTGTGAGGATGATGGGAGGCGATGGCGGGGGGCACGGACCTCATCCCGCGCGTGGCATCGTCCTTGCTGATGTCGAAGCATTCAGCCACCTGGATCGTATCGGGGTAGAGGGGTGGGAAGGTCAGGTTCCGGATCGAGCGCGGCGAGTTTTGGTCGGGTGGTCGAGATCGGGCCCGCGACGAGCGGCCCCGCCGGCGTCCCTTGGTTCTCACTGGGCGCCCGGCGCGCGAAAGATGCCGGAAATGGAAGCCCATCGCGCGACCGAAACGCGCGCGATGGCATCCCACGCGAACGTTCCATCGTTGAAAACACGCGGGTTTCGGATCTGTATGTAGTGTCCGGTGCTCAATCCGCGCGCCGACGCACCTTGCCGGCGATGTACACCGTCCTGGCGTCGCCCATCTCGGCCGTCCACGCGTGTGGGCCCGGCTGAAAAACTCAGTTGTTTACCGAGAACACCGCGCCCGGTAAACGCGCCTAATCGACCCCGGGCGACACTCCCTCCGCGTGTCTCCCACTTAGTTCGAGCGAGGACGCCTCTCACTCGTTTCGCACTCGGCGTAGACCCGTCGGTTAAACCACCGGGAGGGTCTGACGCCCGTCAATGCGGGCCCGTACCGTCGGTCCTTGCGCCAGAAGCGAGGCTCCGAGACGAAAGCGAGACGGATCGAGCAAAATCGTGTCGAGCAAAATCGTATGAGGCTTAGTTAGAATCTTTCATGCCAAACAGATCTAAGCGAGCAAGCAGTCACAAAAATATTACAAACAACAAATACCCAAATGGCGTTTCCCACGTGGAAAGTTCATACGTTGTTGGGTGCCCTCGGGTGCCCATTCCAACTGATACTGAGACTCATAGCCAAATTATGCCAAATTGCCAAAAGTCAACACGCTGGCACGGATAAGTTCTCAAAATTGGCATCTCTCGGCGGTGACGTTCTCCGCCGATACCCTGAAAGTGAGTAAGGCTGCGCGCGTTTTGCACATAGGTGGGCGCGCACACGAGCGGGCGACGGAACGTTCGGAGGCGAAGAACGCTCGTTCACATCGCTGATACATCGAAGTCGCGTCCTACACTACCGTGCGGGCACCGCATCGCGCGAGCGGGTCGTTCTCCGTCGGTCGGCGTTGTTTGCAAAATCCCACAACTGGACTTTTCAACTTCGGGACTTTTACCTCGGAGGAAGCGGGTGGACATGGTGGCGGCTTCGAAGAACGGCGCGGATGCCGGCGCGAACAAGGTACGAATCGTGTCATCACCCACCTGGAGATTACGTCTGAGGCGCCGAACGGCGTCCGAAGTCCTCGCGCCGTGTACACACCGCGCATTTCCGACTTTCTCGGAACGCACCGGCGACGCACCTGCTGAGTCGGCGTCGCGCCCCCAGATCCAAACACGTCGCACCGCGTCTTCCCACTTCCCAAACCACCCTCACATCCGTCAGCTGACCCCGACGTACTCCGTATGGAACCTTCCCGAACTATCGCAGGACGAAGTCGATAAACGCGCGGCCGCAGCGCACGAGCAGGTGTTGTGCCGCCAGAGCACCGTGGAGTTTGTCTCCTCGCTCCTGAAGGGCACCGACACCCCGGACGAACCACTCCCTCAGCTCTTCGACGGGCTGCCGTCCAGCGTCAACGACTTCGCCGCGCTCGCGGACCCGAGCCACGCGTTCTCACTCACGCACACGCACGCCGGCAGCACCAGCACGCTCGGCCCGTTCATCGATAACATGATCGTAGAGCAGAACCGGAAAGCGGCGGCGGAGCGAGCGGGGCGGGCGCGACGGATGGGACCGACGCACCGAGTGGGAGCGAGCCCGCCGGTGAGCGCGCTGAAACGACCACGGGGCCCCACGCCGACGTTATCGCCCATGGGTCCCATCGGGTACGCACACGAGCAGCTCCACGCGCACCAGAATCAGAAGCGTGCGCGGCGGATCAACAGCGCACCCGCGCGGGCGGGTCCCCCGACTTTCTATCCCGCCGCGGTCGACACGGCGCATCTGATGGGCCACGGCGCGCGGCCGCGGGGGTTCATCGACGGGGTACCGACTCAGAACAGGCAGGGCGTGGGGGTGTCGAATAGTGTCGGACAGGTGTCGGACAGGGCATCGCCCGTGACGGTGATGGGGCGGAACGCGGCGTCGCCGGCGGCGTCTTCGTTTGGTGGCGCGGCGGCGGCTCCTCAAGCGGCTGCTCAGGTGGCTCCTCAGGCGGCACCCGCGGCGAAGGCGGACAAGCCCAAGGCGAAGAACCCCAAGCGCGCGGATAGGAGACGGACCATCGCGCGGTTCACGACGGCGATCCTCCGTGCGGGCGGGTCCAACGCGTTCATCGCTCGCGATGGGCTGGGGTACCGCAAGGCTTTCGACCGATTTTTGGTTGAGACGTACGGCGATACCTTCGCGGAGGGTGGGTACTGGTACGAAAACGCCCGCGTCGAGCCGTTTTTCAGGGTGTTGTTCCACATCGCGACGGACGGCAGGGTGCAGCTCGACCCCGACGCCGTGAACGCGCTGTTTTGCAAGCGGGAGAAGAGGCAAGCGGCAGAGTGGCTCCTGGACGAGGAGGAGCTCTCAAAGTTTGGCGTCACCGCCACTCACTTGGCGCAGATCTTCGAGGGTCCCCCCTCCGTCTCCCCCACCGGCTACCCTTGCGGGACCCCGCTGGCGATTCCCACGGATGCGGAGCTGGACGGAGGCGCGGTGAAGATGTCCGCGTCGGCGGCGGCGGCGAGCCAAGCGGCCCAGCAAGCCGCCCAGGCGCACCAGCAGCAGCAGCACCACTCGGGCCATCACGACTCGCACCGTCACGACCAGTACGCGCCTCACGCGCCCCTCGCGCACCCCATGTACGGCGGCGGCGGTTCAGGTCACCCCGGGCACTACGGAACCATGTCACAGGACACGCACGGCGGCTACCACGGAGGGTCCATCCCAGTCGCGCACACGATCAACAGCGGACAGGTCAAGGAGGAAAGTTTTCACGCCTACGCGTCCCACCACCCCGGGCACTACAACCCGCACGTGGGCCACCCGGGCGGCGGCCCGCACCCCGGCCACCACAACCCGTACGGAAGGATGGATACCGGCGGCGGAGCAATGCCCGGGCACATGTTCCCGCCGATGCACATGGGGGCGGGCGGGCCTTACGCGCATCCCGGTCAGCACCCGCACGATCCGTCGAGGGTGCACTCTGGGTACGGTGGCGGTCCGGTGGAGATGGGCATGAACGGAAGCGGACCACGGCGGCAGTACTCCAGTGACCTGAGTCGGCTGATGTCGGAGTTCAACGCGAACCCGTCGAGCAGCGATGACTTTCTGAAGTCGTTCCTGCAGAGGACGGCGTCGGAGCTGGATAACCTGGCGCAGCTCGGGTCCAAGTGAGGGTGAAAAGAAGAAGAGACGTTTTGCGCCACTTGTTCAGGATGAAACACCATGATTGGATGAACTTCCACGACGAATGACCAAAAGCTGCACTTTGAAGTTGCACGAATATCCTTCCTGAGATGATATCATCTCCAAGTGTATGACAAGTCCTTGTCATTCGTCGTGGACGTTCTGGTTGGACAAGTGGCGCAACGTCGAGCAGGCGACGAGCGAATTGATTTTTTGGAGTGTGACCGACGGTAGGAGCGGTCCACCCACTACAGTATATTACGCGCACTACAGAGCAACGCTGCACACATAATACACGTAGAAATGTAACGCAAACGACCACGATTCGGGAGTTATCACTACTGAGTGTTATTGCCAGTCGACTACCGGGTTGGACAAGGTACCGACTCCGCTGACGGTGACCTCGCACACGTCTCCCACCTTCAGCCACCCCTTGGGATCCATGCCGGCTCCCACCCCCGCGGGCGTCCCCGTCGCGATGATATCCCCCGGCCTCAGCGTCATGCACCGACTCACGGTCTCGATGAGCGTCCTGATGTCGAAGATCATCTGGCCTGTGTCGCTATTTTGCCTAAGTTCACCGTTGACGGTTGTTCCGATGAGCAACTTCTGCGGATCGGAACCACCCGCCGAATCCACCAGCGCGCGCTTGGGCACGATCCACGGGCCACACGGCGCGAACCCGTCGAATGACTTGCCCAAGTACCACTGCTGGTGCCGTTTCTGCACGTCCCGGGCGGTCACGTCGTTTATCACGGTGTAACCGAAGACGTGATCGAACGCGTCTTCCTTCGCAATCGCCTTGCCGCCTTTCCCGATGACGACGCCGAGCTCACCTTCGTAGTCCACCTCGTGCGTGACGCCCGCGGGAAACACGATACCGCCGCCCGGGCCGGTCACCGCGGTGGGCGCCTTGGTGAAGATTATCGGGAGAGCTGGGGGTGCGGTCTTGGATATGCCCGGCATGTGCGTGTCAACTTCGCCGACGTGCTCGAGGTAGTTCTTGCCGACGCACACCACCGACGGCGGGTTGGGTATGGGCGCGAGGAGATCGACCTGGGTGAGCGGGATCGGATCCCCAGCGCGTTCGCGCTCGAGGAGATCGACCGGCTCGAGGCCGTCGGTACCCCCCGCGGCGTGCATCGCGGCGACGAGCTGGGTCATCCCGCGAGGGTACTTGGATCGAGGTATGGGCCAGAGCCATTGGCCGCCCTCGACGATGCCGACCTCGTGCGCGTCCGGGTCGGTGAGGTCGGAGGGTTTGGCGGCGCCCTTGCGCGTGAACGTGACGAGCGCGACGGCCGGCGGGGGACCGGGCTGGACGATGGGGCCGGGCTGCGCGGCGAAAGCGCGGACGCAGCGGCGATGGGCGTGATGTTGGATCGCCTGTCCGGGCTGTCGTCGTAATGGCGTCGTCGGCGCCGCGGTGGACACGTGCCTGGCGGCGGGACGGACTGATGCGGATGCGTGCATCATAGAAGAGGATCGGCGGGCGAATAATCCGAGGAGGCGTTGCATGGCCGATCGGCGACGCCGTCGCCCTTTATGAAGAGCCCGCATCATCGTCAGATTTGTCAACTCTCATCACGTGAGAAAAACTAGTGCTAATTGTTGAATCCATGTCCGCGTTCGGCTCTCCGGTCTGTGGCTCATCATCGGGCGACGGTTCAGCTCGCACTGGAGCCTTGGAACCGCCGCCTTCATATCACCATCACCGGGGATCGACGCGTCTGGACGTGCGTTCGCGCTAAAACCCGCGGGGTGCCCTCACACGGTACCGTCCGCCACACCCCTGGAAACCTGCACCTTCCCTTTGACCGCGTCCTTCGTCGTCGCGTTACAACCCACAGATATCGCCACGTCGTTCGCGAGCGACTCGATGGACTTTGGGGCACAGCACGCCGGCGCGAAGTAGTACATCGGGAGGCACTGCTTCACCCTGGGCGCCCCTTCGACATCGCCCAATCTCCGCCCAAGTCTGGTACATGCCCGCGAATTTGTGCTTGAACACAATCTCCTCGTTGGGAAACTCCCGCTCCAGCCTCTCCCGAATGGCCCGCTCGAGATCCCTCTTCTTCATCTCGACGTGCCCCGCGATGGGTCAGGTTGCCAGGATGACAACCTTACGCGGTTTACCTCCGCCCGTATCCGGCGCCACCTTCGACATCGCGGCCGAGGGGCGAACAAAAAATGAAGTGCTGAGCTGGAGCCATTACTTGTACATTTTTGGTAATTACGAAGGTAGTGTCCAAACGCCCGAAGCGGCTAATTACTCGTCGCGCTCCTCGCAGAACTCCACGATCCTCTCGCTCACCTCCAGCACGTGGTGGAACCCCATCCGCCCCTCCCACGCCCCATCGTCCTCATCGCACTCCGCCAGCCTCGCCTTCGCCCACTCCGCGGTGGGTCTGACACTTTTCGCCAAAATTTCATTTTTGCGAATCCACGCTCTGCTCGGCGGTTCCATCCGCTCCACGTTGCACCCCTCGCGCATCAACACGAACCGCAGCGCGTTGAGCGCGGCGCCGATGACGTCCGCGGCGCATGCGCTGTCGGCGAGCCACGGTGCGGCGCGTCCCGGTTTCGAACCCGGGTCCAAAGCGAGCGCGATCTGCGCCTCCACCGTCGCCACCGCGGCGGGTAAAAACGGCCGCTGCGGCTCATCCGGCTGTCGTTCGCCAGCCTTGCCCGGCCACGCGCGCTCCGTCTCCTTGGTGACCAGCGTCAGTAACATCGCCGCCACCGCGCTGGACGGCGGCGGGGCGTCCAGGCACTGCCTCAGCACGTCCAGCCGCCGCCTCGGCCTGTGCAGCGCCAGCGCCCTGACAAACCCGAGTCTGGCCGACTCCCGGGCGACCGAATCAGCCGTCCTCGCCATCACCACCTGCAGCTTACGCATGAGCTCGTGACCCGCGACGCACCCGTCCTCCACACCGCACGGTGCCCTGCGAAACGCCAGCGCCGCGAGCTCCAGGCCCGAGCTGAAATGCGTCGGGGATCGTTCAGAAGCGATCAACGCGTTCGCGAGAGGCGCGATTTGAGCGACTGTTAAATCGGTGCACCCGTCGCCGAGGGGGCCGCCCGGTTTCACCACCTCGGGCCACGGCGTGGTCTCCTCACACTCCACCAGCCACCTCCAGACGATGAGCGCGGTCGCCACGTAGGACACGGTGAGCTTCGTGAATGCTGACGTGTCGCTTTCGTCCAATCCGATTGGCTCGTTCCCGGTTTCCACGTTACACGCGAAATCTTTAAATGACAGCGCGTGCCGTAAATCCCCGAGTCGTTCCAGCACCCAATCGTGGTCCGGGTGCGTGCACAGCCGTCCCCGAGTGTTTGGCCGGAAGAGGTGTCTCGGGTCCAGCGCCAACGCCTTCATCCCGTCGGCTAAAGCGTACCCCCCGTCTCTTTGCCCATACGTGGCGTCGACGGCTGCGTGAAAAAACGGCCCTGTTAACAAAACACGACGTCAGTATAATTGCCCATACCTGTACGAATATAAAAATAAACTTACCCACGCCGCTGTACCCGACTCCCGGGCCGTGGTGCCTTCCTTCGTCCCCCTCGTGCGACTCCACCACGAACCGAGCGCACCGGCCGCACAGCTGTGCGAGCTCGGCGACGACGGGTGCCGCGTCGGTGACGAGCGCCGTCGGTTTCTTCGCGCGTCGAAGTAACGTCGCCAGCATCGTGCACAAGGAACCGGTGAGCCTCCATCCCCTGTGCCGGACCATCGGCTCGTGCCTCGTGCCGTCGTCGTCGTCGTCGCCGTCGATCTCTTCCCGTGCGCGCGCGACGCGGGACTGCAGCGCGCCGAGGGCCATCACGAACATGTCCCGCGGTCCGCACGACTCCGCCAAGGCGTCCACCAGGATGCACGCGCATTGCTCCGCCATCGGATCGTCGATCGCGTCGGCGCACTCCATGAGCGGCGTGAGTATCTCCACCCCGAGAACATCCAGGAGCTTCTTCGTGGCATCCGGCAGCGTCGGGCGGTCCACGTCGATGGATCGCACGGTCGAAGCATCGCGGCCGAGCGCCAAGGCTGTCACCGCGACGAGCGCGTCGGTCGCCCCGACGTCGTCGCATCGTCCAAAGTTGTACTCGCTGCAGATCTCCTCGAGCGCGATGCTGAACTCCTCAGCCACGGCATCGTTGCGTGTGACGTCGGTCCACCCCTTGGACGCACACGCGTCCATCGCACGGGTGATCGTCTCCTCGTCGATCATGGCGTCCCTTCGGGCGGCGCCTTCGCCACGACGGCTGTGCGCAAACGGAGCGACGCTTCGACGTATTTTAGGGTGCAGGTTCAACTCAATGATTAAATGTACGACAACTAACAACGCGTAATTCTTAGTTCTACATCCTCGTGAGCATGATGTCCACGAGCTCCTCCTTGCTCACCTTACCGTCCTGGTTCCTATCCGCGATCGCCAGCATCTGGTGCGCCACCACACGGGACGCCGCGTGGGGCAACCGAGCCGATAACATCGAGAGCACCTCAGCTTCGTCCAGCGAACCGTCGTGGTCCACGTCGGCGTCGTCGAAGAAGGCTTCCACCTCCTCCCTGGTCACGTCGCCGTCGCCGTCGCCGTCCGACAGCGCCCTCCACGCCTTGTCGCAGAAGTGTTTGACCAGGATTGGCAGCGCGGGGGAGCCGGCGTCGTCGGGCGGGATCAGGTGCGGGTTCTCGGCGGCGTACTTTTTGAGCACGGGATTCACCGTCACCATGTACGCGTCGACGAGGAGCGAATACATCCGTTCGGGGTCGAACGCCTCGCCTTTGACCGTTACTATTCGGTGCCCCGCGTCCACCTCGATACCCTCGTCGCACTGGAAGGAATCGGCATCCTCCGTCGGCCAGTTGGCGCGGGACGAGGACAACGCCTCAGACATGGCGGCGCCGACGACTTTGATGACGACGTTTGAGCTCGGGAAAGGGCACTCCGCGTTGAGATCCGCGTAGGTTATCGTCCCGTCGGTGTACACGCGCTTAGCCCGAACCCCGCCCGAGTTCATGAACGCGGCGTCGGCGCCCACGACGTCGCGCATCGCGGTCGCGAGCAGCGTCGCCATCGAGCTTACCCCGCTCCGGACGCCCACGGACGAAAGCGGCGGGTCGGAAACTATTTTGGTCAGCGTGGCGACTTCGAGCTCCTTGGCCGGTTCGAGCCACCGTTTCGCCGCCGCGCTCGCCTCGGGGCACGGGACGTACGTCGGGGTCCACTCGACGGGTGGCTCGCCTTTCTTTTGTTTGGGCGGCGCGAGGCGTTTCTTGGCGACGGTGATTTGCGGAGGCGTCCCGCGCGGCGCGTCCTCCGGCCAATACAGGTCGACGATCACGACAGTCTTGGCATCTTCGCCAGCCTTTAAGACCGCGCATCCGTCCACGGACTCGTCGAACTCTCCGTGATCGTGTCCGCCGAGGATCAGCGGGAAGTGGCCTTTCCTGGCCAGCGCCAGGTCGTCGGGCATGTCCTGATGCGTGAGCGGGACGAGTGCGTCCGCGTCTGGGCAATCCGCTTTGGCGATGGCTACCGCGTCGTCGACGGCGTCGAGGACCGGTACGATCCCTGCGGCGTGTCCCCCCAACGCTCCGTCGCGGTAGAGGCTTGCGTTCTCGCCGCCTCCGACGTTGAGCCCGAGCATGACGAGGGACCTTCCGCCCTCGAGGTTGAAGACGTGGTGGTGTGGGCACTCGGGTTCGTTCGCGTCGGGATCTTTGCCCCATCCGGGCATGTTGGAGTTGAGCCAGACGCCGTTGAACTCTTCTATTCTTCTCTTTAAGGAGAGGTACGGCACGTCGCTCTCGTGGTTACCGAAGCACACGGCGTCCACCGGCACGCGGTTCATCATGTCCACCATGCTCACGCCGTGGTCCAGCGACGATAGCAGCGACGGACCTAGGAAATCGCCGGCGAGGGTCGTGATCACGTTCGATCGCGGCAGGTCCCCGGACTCGACCGCGACGGCGGTCTTGAGCGCGGGGAGGTTATCGAGGACGTAGACATCGTTGACATGGAAAATACGTGCACGGCAGCCTCCCATCGTTGGTGGTGGTGGGGTGGATAGAGCCAAATAACAAGGCCAACAGAAGTAACGCGACCCGTCCTTACTGTTTGACTTGTGCTTTGTAGAAAGTTTACCATTACATTTTTCTAACTTTCCTTTGGTTCATAGTGCTAGTGCTACCCTTATAGATTTCGTACCAGATTTGTGAGGTTTTTTTGTGAACATCCGCTCGCACGCCCGTCATTTCCAGCGCTCGCTGGGCCCGCGATGCGACGTAATCTTGGGTGCGAGTGCTTGGGAAGACCCAATCGCCGTCCGATATCGGCTGGGCAGTTTTTCTGTAGGGGCCTCACCCATGTCAGTGTAGCCCAGACGGGTCGCAGGGAAAGCTCGGCGGTGAAGCCGAGCCTCGGCAGGTCCGAGTGGTGGACCCCGGAGGACGCGGAGGACGCAAAGGCGTGATATCGGAGGCTACATGGTGAGCACCTAGATCCCATTCCTTTCAACCCGCAAATTCACCACCCAACGCATCCTTTGTGCTTATTTAACGCGCCGAAGACGTGTCGCGCGAACTTGCCGACGCAGTCTTTCGTTACATGAGCCCGACGTCGTCGTTTTCAGAGCCCAATCTGGCCGTTTTTGCCGAGTTTCCCGTGCCTCCAGAGGAACCCGAAAACTTCGCGGATGAGTTTCTGGCGGGTCAGGCCAAAGTAGATCAGCCATTTCCGCGAGAGGACGGCTTCGTGAAGCGTGAGGTTATCAAACTGCGGCCACGGTTTGATGAAGAAGATCAGGGTGTACTGCCAGAACAGCTGACCGTAGCTCAACTGGATCTGTTGGAGCCACGGGTACATCTCCATCCGGTGCGCTCGAAGATTTCTGCGGTTGATAAAGAGGTGAGCCGGATGGAGAACGGGGGTTCAATGAAATCACTTGTCGGGACGCGGGCGATGCGCACCTGACGGCCACAGCGCGCTTCTTCTTCTGCTTCTTCAGACTGGTGTCGTATGCAGATCCGGCTACGCCCTTTTCAACATCTCTCTGCTTCTTCTGCTTTTTCTGAATGGTGTCGTATGCAGATCCGGCTACGCCCTTTTCAACATCTCTCTTCTTCTTCTGCTTTTTCAGAATGGTATCGTATCTAGATCCGGAAACGCCCCTTTCTTCATCGCGCTGCTTCGCCTGCTTCTTCACTGTCTTCGCGTGCGCTCCTGACTGCTTGCGCCGGATCTTATTCAGGCAAGACACGATCTTTTTCTTGATCTCCGCCTCATCAGGGACCCTGAGTCCGACAACCGTCTTGCGCAACTCGGCATAGTCGCTCAGGATGACGTCGCGAATCAAGTTGAACTCGAGTGCGTCCGTGTTGGGGTTGGGGGAACTCTTCGGATGGCCGAGGTTCCAGGTGGTACAAACCTCGATAAGGCTTTTTGAGAACCCGCGATGACCATCATACGGGCTGCGGTTGGCAACAATCCCTTTCGGCATTGATCCTGAGTTGTAAAACTTTTAAGAGAGATGAATCGATTTTTGGAGGTCGGACAGGTCAGTTCGCGCGGTTTTTTTGGGTGCGGTTGCCGCAGACGGGCCAGACGGGTTGGGGCGCACGCGTCGTTGCGAGCGAGCGTGCGCGCAAAGAGGGTCGCGGATGTCTGGGACGAGTCAAATGCTATCGATCCGAGCGTGTGCGTAGGTCCGGCGACTTGTCTGTAGCACCTCGTGAGCGACTTGCCGGCCGCGCGATCGATACCAGATCTCAGATTCTCAGGGTTGAAAAAAAAACCGTCGTCAGGGGCGGGCGTGGGCGACTCCCTCAGCGTGTGCGGGGATGATGAAGGACGAGAAGGGAGGAGGA
>MDSX01047209.1_pt1 | contig 11288 bp, 7 predicted proteins | sample 811141 | NCBI WGS metagenome assembly MDSX01 (sample SAMN05326642, study PRJNA326480) | marine metagenome | isolation source: seawater | place: Atlantic Ocean: South East | collected 2010
CCCCACCGGCAGGTTCGGATTTCCGACCCAGGCAATGCTCGCAGCAGCGCAGGGTCAGGCGCACGGGGAGGAAGAGAGGGAGGAGCCGCCGCCCCCGAGCCCTCCTCCAGAGTTTGCCGGCGTATTCAAGCCGCGAGTCAAGCCCAAGCTTCCGCTGGATCACGTCGTGATGATGCACCAGGCGTACGTCGACACCAACCCGAGGCCCAAGTCTTGGGACGAAGGGCCGCCATTGGACAACGGCGGGGCGTCGGTCGGGCCGACTTCGGACGCGAAGGAGGTGAACGCGGAGCGCGAACCCGAGGGAGGCGCGGCGCCTGAGCCCGATACGAAGGATCCCCCGGTGAGTCAAAGGAAGCGTAAGGTGCCGGCGGCGAAGAAGGCGCCCGAGGTAAGCGAGCGCAGGGTCAGTCGAAGGCTGCGGAACAAGACTTGACCGGCAGACCGGGGGAAAATAGGCCAACTGATGAATAATGCCACCCCACGTACGAGAAGTCACATCTAGCTGCTAGGATCTATAGCCACCTGTCTATACGAGTGTAAAGTCACGCCCTGGAACGCATGCATAGAGCCTTGGGACGCGTGAACGACGCGTACCCTTCCTCACCCAAGGTACACCCACCGCTTCCACCTCCCGACTCTCCGCGACCAGTCCACGGCAAGTTCGTCGACGGAAGGTTACACGCGTTCCAGTACCCGGTACCCACGTCCAGGCGACGGAGTATTGACTCAGCGACGGCTCCGTCAGCCGTGTACACACTCGCGGTTAGGCCATACGAGCTGTCGTTCATAGCCTCGATCGCCTCCTCGTCGTCGTGAACCGGGACGACAGCCGCGACGGGACCGAACGTTTCGTCACGAGTTATCATCCTTCGCCGCTGCGAGCCCCTCAACGCGTCACCCCCGACCACCACGACGGGGTGGAAGTATCCCCCACCCCCGGGTGCGTCCCCACGGTACAATACATGCGCCCCGGCGCGGACCGCATCGTCCACGTGTGCCGCCACCCTTTCCACCGCGCCGCGTGAAGTGAGAGGCCCAAGGTTCGTCGTCGCGAGGGCTGGGTCCGCCGCTCGATATTTACGTGCCTCGGCCACGAACGCGTCGACGAATGAATCGTACACGTCGCGGTGGACGTACACCCGCTCGACCGCGCAGCACCCTTGTCCCGTGTTGTGAAAGGCCCCGCTCGCGATGCTCGCCGCCGCTCGGGCCACGTCAGCGACGTCCGGCCTCACGTAAGCCGCGTCGACCCCGCCGAGTTCGAGCACTGTTCTCGTGTGACTCCTCGCCGCTACGGTGGCCACCTCGGTGCCAACCACCCTGGATCCCGTGAACGCCACGGCTCCCAGGCCTTGAAGTCTAACCAACGCCTTACCCACGTCCGCCCCCCCTTGACACACCTGAAACACCTCGGATGGAACGTCGGACTGCAATAGGAGAGTTCGCAGGCGCTCGGATACGCCGGGGGACAACTCGCTCGGCTTGTGCAACACCGAGTTCCCCGCCAAGAGCGCGGGAACCAGCACATTCACGGCCAAAACGCCGGATAGTTCCATGCGGATACGTGGGCCACCACCCCGACCGGCTCGTGCGTGACCTTCTCGGTCACCGAGCCGGACGAGGCTCGGACGCTGTTCGACTCCATCCGTGCCCGTGCCCTGTCACACGTGGCGACCAAGTCAGTGACTCGCCGAGCTGACGCGTTGACCTCCATCCTTGATTGCGTCGCTGGTTTTCCCGTCTCGGCGGTGATAATACTCGCAATCTCCCCGGCGTCGTCCCGCACGCGTTCGGCAAAGTCCCGTATCATGGCCGCCCTGTCCTCCCATCGGATCGAGCTCCAAACGCCGTTTTTCTGCGCCTGCGATGCACTCACGAACTTCATCGCCACCGAGACGTCGTCGTCGGCACGCACCGTGGAGACCACCGTGGTGCCATCGACGGGACTGACCACATCGAACGATGCTCCAGACGCGAACCACCTCCGCGATACGAGCACGGAGCCCGCACGAGACACGCGCAGCATCGCTCTCTCGACCAAACTCTCGGAAAACTCTTGGCGCAGTCCGGTTTTTCGGAAACGCGTCGCGAAATTCGTTACCCCCGAATATGCGTTACCCCCCCCTCCTCAGAAGGCCGCGCGCCCGTCCTAAGCTTCAACGCTCGACATGGACCGATACGCGCTCGGCGTCGACATCGTCATCCATTCCAAGACTGGGGACGTTCCCGCGGTGGAGTACGCTCCTATCGGGGCCATGCGCGATGAGATTGCGTGCGCGGTGATTTGCGCGCCGGGATCCTCGGGGGGATGCGGGCCTGGCATCGCGCAGGCGTTCCGGGGTCTCCCGCTTGAGCGCCGGTGCAGTTCTTCGGCGCACGGCTCCTTCTACGCGAGGTTGGGCATGGAATTGTCCACGGGGGAGGATATGGACTCCTGGGATCCCCCGAAGCGTCGCTTCGAAGGGGTGGAGAACGACGAGAACGGCTTCCCCGAGAATCACTCCGTCGACTCCAAGGAGAAGTTTCTCACCCGCGGTCGCAGACGACCCGGCGCGGTGTGCATCCAGATGACGTGGAGCAAGTGCGCGGGTGGCAAGAAATGGCCGGGAAAGAGGTTGAAGCGCGTCGATGCCCTGTCCGCCGCGGTGGACGATATCGTGTCGTGCGCATTGTACGTCAGGCAAAAGTACGGCGACAGCCTGAGGGTCGTCCTCGTCGGGTTCTCTTTCGGGGGACCCGCGTGCTGGGCAGCGGGTAAGAGGCTGGGTAGCGAGAGACTGGCGGCGGTCGTCTCCGTGGCTGGATCGGCGAGGGGCGGTGCCCGGTTCGCCAAGTTCGACCTGGACACCGAGGGGTGCGTCAAGTCCCTCGACGCCGTCCCACGGTTGTGGCTCCACGGCACCAAAGACGAAAACGTCGTGCCGGCGATATCTCGCAGGCACTTCGACCTCGCCGCCGAGCCAAAGGCTGTGGCGTGGGTGGTGAACGGGACCCATCACTTCGATCACGTGAGGGCAGCCGGGTACGAACCCTTGCGCGAGTTCCTCTGCCAGGTGTGCCAGATGGAGTGCAACAAGAGGCGAGCCGGGGACGTTCCGTACGCCCTGGACGGTCCCCCACCAAACGCCCACCCCGGAGGGTTCCTGACCAAACGCTCGCACGTGCTCGTGATGCCGATGTCGGGTAATCGCAGCGTCATCGAGTCGCATCAAAGGAACGCGGCGAGCAGACGGAAGGTTGTCAACACCACGGACGGGTCACGGGCGACCAAGACCACGGCGGCGTTCAGGGGCATGGCCAAGGCTCAGGCTCGAGAGGAGCACCCGGTCATTGCCCAGTCGGGGCCGGATATTCCCGAGGGGTACGGCGCGGGATGGGTGGACGTGGCGGCGAGTGAGGACCTGGACCGGATGCGAGCCGAGGCGAAGGCGGCGTCCATGAACCGGTGCGTAAAACCCGCCACGTTGGAGACTCTGCGCATGCCGACGGTAAAGGGATACTCGGAGTAATGTCGTCGCTACGTAGCTAGCTGTGGTGTACAAAGTTCTATCGTGTTCTTATCGTGTTCTATCGTATCGTTCAACCGTCCACCCTTCGCTGCCCCGACTGCGCCATGATCATCCCCACGATGAGCCCGTAGAGCGCCAGGGCCTCGGTGAAGATCAGGATCAGCACCAACGGCGCGAAGAGCTTGCTCTGAAACACAGTCGCCTGCGTCCCAGCCTCCCCGACGACCCCAACCGCGATGCCGCTGGCGAACTGCGCCGCGCCGCAGCACAGACCCGCTCCAAGGTGCATGTACCCGTTGTACTGGCCGTAGGTCCCGTCCGTCCTGATGCCCGACATGATGATAATGCTCAGCACCAGTCCGTAGATCCCTCGCACACCAGCCATCGCGACCGGGATGATGCCCTTAATCACCATGTTGGGATCTCTGCATCCCGCGCGGCACAGACCCAGACCAGACTGCGCCGTGCCGTACGCGGCGCCTATGCACGACAACACAAGACACGACATGGCACCGAGGTAGCCGAAGCATACCCCGACGTGCTCCGAAGCCGACATTCGCTGGGTCAAAGGTGCGCGAGCGTTTGTGATTTAGGGTTGCCTTCGCGCGAAAAAGACTTTGTGGACTGCCGAGACAGGATGGTTGTTAACTTTTCCCGGGGTATCGCACTACAAGTAACTCGATGTACACGCGTCTAGCTCGACTGAATCGGTTCCCACTTCGTTTTGCGTCTCTTGTTCATTCGGAGACGCTTGTGTTCCTCGAGCCGAATGCACTCGTCGCCGCATCCGCTCCCACTGGGCGCTCGTCTTCGATCGGCGCTCTCGCCGTCGCTCGCCATGCGGTCGTACCACATCTGGTCGTAGCCATTCTCCGCGACTTCAGGGATGAGCCTGTGAGTGCACCCGACTTTGGTTCCCCCGGGGACGCACTGCGGCATAGGACCTTTACTGATCGTGAACCCGTCCCTGGTCAGCGCGAACAGTTTCATGAAGACGTGCCTCCACTCGTAAAACGCGTTCTCGCCCTCGTGCTCGCAGAACGTAGTCGCCTTCTCGGCGACGGACTTTTTCTTAACCGCGTTGGACTCGTCGAGAGCGAGCTCGTATTCCTGGACAACCTTCGCCTCGAACGCGACGGACTTGTCGATGAGGTCCCTCTGCAGCGGTCCCATCTCTTCCCTCAGCGCCTCGGTCACCAACTCGGCCCGTTCGCCGTAGCAGAGATTGGACACGAGGTTCCAGATCCAAAAGGCTGAATCCCACGACGGGTTCAGGGCGTCTGCTTTGGGTGCGTGTTTCGGTGACACAGCCGCGTCAGGGAGCTGGCCGACCGAGTCAGCGAAGTGGTAGGGAACACGAGTGATTCCGCCGTACACGGGCACCCTCAGGCTGGTGGCGCTGTCGTCCGGCGCCCACCATTGGATCGCGCGGATGGCGGGCGGGAGCCAGGGCCTGCTCGCGGAGACAAAGTTCCAGCTCGTTTGCTGCGTCGCTACTGTCCTTTCGTTGACGAACTCCTCGCCCTTCGTGTCCTTCCAGATCAAAGGGCGCCACCTGTACGCGGAGTGGCCGCTTCCGGCTCCGACGTCCGGCCTATCGATGCCTCTGTTGTCGAACCAAGTTCCCTCGAGCCGAGTGCCCATGAGCGCCATGGCGTCGGCGACGGTCAAGGAGAACTTCGCCGGCCCCTCGGGCGGGTAAAGGAAAAGCGGCATCCGCCCGCTCGCGAGGTCGTATCCGCGGACGTACTCGAGGTATTTCTCCTGGAATGTCTTCCCCGCCACCTCGTCCGTCATGCCGAGCAAAAGCCGGTACACGTCCCAGACCCGGGCCTCGCCGTGTCGAGCGCCGGAGAACGTCACCGGGTCGAAGGCGGCGCTAAAGTCAAAGTCAGCATCCGGCGCGTCCGCGGGGTACCGCCCGATCTTCCTCGCGAAGTCCACGACGTCGGGCGAGTACATGACGTTCGTGGGATCGTTTTGGTCGAATGTTGTGGTTCTCGCCTGGTTGGCGTGTGCGAGAACAGCGCCGTCGGGAACTTTCTGCGCCACCCACACCGCTCCCTTCTCGAACTTGCCCTTGCCGATGAGCTCCATCACCCAGGCCTCGTCCCCGTCGATGCACGAGAAGGACTCCCCGTCGTTCGCGTAACCGTGCGTCTGGACGAGGTGGTCGATGAGTTTGATGGCGTCTACGCAAACCTTGGTGCGCTGGAGGGCTATCCATATCAGGTCTCCGTAGTCCATCATCCCGCCGGTGCCGTGGGAGTCCAGTTCCGGGAGACCTCCGAACGTGGTTTCTCCCATCACCATTCCATGCTCGTTGGCGTTCCCGACGACGGTGTACGTCTCGGCAGCCTCAGGGATGACGCCGAGGAAGACGCTGTCGTCCCAGTCCCAGATCTCGCGCGTGGCGTTCGCGGGGTGAGACTTGGCGGGATAAAGACCGATACTTCCGTACAGTGAGCCCGAGTCAGCGTTGTACGCGTAGATGGTGGACTTGTCTGCGCTCGCTCCTGGGCTCACGAGCAGGTTCGTGCACGCATCGGCGCCCGCAAAGAGGAGCGCACCCGCGAGGACGTGGCGGAGCCTCATCGGTCCCTTGGAATAATGACGTCCTCTTGCGGGATTCCGGCAACTCATTTGTGCCAACCCCCCTTTGTGGACGGTTTGGCAAAATGTTGTATGAGCAAACAGATAGAACACGCAGACAAAGTTGCCAAGTGTCCAGCCAGTCAGGATTTTTCGCGTCCGACCGGATGACGGCACAGACGGATTTCAGCCGCGCAATCCGTAACCACAGCGCTTCGCGACGAGGTCTCGTGCGGGTTTGATCGCGGGCGAATCCTCGGTGAGGGCCTCTCGGGTACCCGGTCGGCGCCGGTAATCGTCGGCGATCGAAGACTGCGTCGCCGCACCGCACCACGCGGGTCATCGGGCGCCAATCCCCTAACAACCGGTACGGGAAAGCTCCAATTAATAATGTCCACTGTCAAGCGGAAGACGGGCAAGAAGAAGCCCGCGAGCGGGAGGACGTCGCCATCGGATGACAACGACAACTGGTTCTTCACGGTGTACAAGTTCCCTACGGGTCTGACGGGCCAGGTCTTCTACGAGGAGCCGCTTCCCGAGCCTGAAGGTGAGCGCGTGCCCACGTGACCGACTCCCGCGCCCTCCTTCGCAAATTCCCAAAATCAATCGGCAGCCGCCCCGCCCCCGCCTTCGTATCCTTCGCTCACCGCGTGATCCCCTTGAACACTCCAGGCGGATTCTACGATGCCAAGAAGGACCAAACCTTCCGCGAAATCGTGAAAAACTCGCCCAAGTCGTACGCGGCTTCGTTCAAGACGAACCAGAAGCGGATCGACCTCCCGACGGAAAAGAAGGGAACCACCGACGTGCTCTACAACCCACGGAACGGCACGTTCACCGAGATAATGGCGAAGAAGGGCAACGCCTCGGCGATGAAGTCGAACGTCAAGAGACAGGCGTTCACGGACACGAAGTTCAAGCAGGGAAACGGACCGGACCGCTTCTACGACGTCCACCGCGGGACGATGGCGGAGGACACGAAGAAGTCGCCGCGGGGATACTCAGCCGCGTTCAAGACGACGCAGAAACGCATAGACGATAGCCGAGATAGGTTCAAGCTGGGCAGCGTGGACATCATGTACGATGCGAAGGATCCGAGGTACGTGACGCCCGCGTACAAGACGAGGCCGCAGGTGGCGGCTTTTGGGTCGTCGGTGCCGCGGACGAAGAAGCGACGGGAACCGAAGGTGAGCAAGGATGGCGGGTCAAGGAGGGGCTCGCGGGCGGGGTCGAGCGTGGGGACAAACACGCCGAAGAGCGCGGGGGACGTGACGCCAAAGAGCGCGGGGGGTAAGACGCCGAAAAGTGTTGGGGATGAAACACTGTGGAAGACGCGGAGCAGCTTGATGTCGAAGATGTCGGGTTGGTCAGAAGAGCCGGCGATGCCAGACACGCCGGATCAATAGATCTGAATATGATGTCATTTCACAATTCAAAAGATAGAACGCTCTCAACGCCGCCGTTGATCACGTAAATTTTCACATCGCGAGAGGCCGCAGCGTCTCCGCCTCGACGACGCTGAGCTGCGCCCTGAAAGCCTCCGCCATCCTCGTCACCGCCGCCGCCGCGTTCTTCTTCACCGCCGCCATCTCGGCGCGAAGAGCCTCGTTCTCCTGTCGAAGCGACCCGCCGTCACCATCCTGCGGGTCCCTCGCACCCTGCGCAGACTCAACCTCGCGTCGTGCGGCATCGAGATCGCTCTTGGTCATCGCGAGTTCCGCGCGGAGCAGAGTAATCTGTCGCTCCAGGATGGCGACAGCCTCAGACTCGGGCGGACCAGACGGACCGAGGCTCTCACACCCGGTGTTGGTGGTCGCCGCGGTGTTCATCGGCATCTCGGGAGTAGCCTCGAAGACGACGGCTTGGTTCGCCGTGAAGACGACGGACTTGGCGGGAGTCATCGCGTTGGCCTTCATGTTGACGGTGGCCGGAGACTTTTCATCCTCCGCGCCGGGCGAGTTGAAGAGGGCGTTGCCGTACTCCTTCACCGCGCTCTTCGGGGGCTCGGTGGACTTGCCAAAGGATAGGCGCCTGTCCTCGGCCGCGGTCTGCTTCTCGGGGGTCTCCTTGAGCGTCGTCGCCTTCTTGGACTTGTCGACCACCTTGGCGAGGCTCGACGCCGTCTCCGCCTCGGTGACACTCTTCCGTCTGGTGCCCATGCCCCGCGTGGGTCCGTTCGCAGCCACGTTCACGGCGGTGTTCTTCGCCGCGGAACGGCACGCGCCCTCGTTGTTGGCGGCCGCCCCGAACCTGCTCGTCTTGAGGATTGACTTTGCCGGCGGTGTCTGCATCTGCGTGGCGAGCTTGGCGTAGTATCCCTGCCCGCCCCACGAGTCGCTCAGCTGCTCCCTGAGGGATTTCTGGTTGGCGGCGTCATCCTTGCCGTTATCCTCCTCAAGCGGCAGCACGGCGTCGGCCATCGCCATGAGGTCCCTTACCCGCTGCTGAACGTCCTCGACGGTCGTTCGGACCTTTGGCGCCTCGAACTTACCCGGCGGCTTGGCACCCTGGGCGTCCTCAGTCTCGGATGAGCCGCGGCGTTTGCGAAGCTCATCGCCGGGGGTGCCGCACGCGCCCCGTTGCACGTTGTCCCAGTCGGTAAACTCGCCGAACCTTTGCGCCTGTGCCGCTTTGTTGGCCCGGCGCGACCTTCTCGGACCCTTACGGCTGGTACCCGGGGTCTTGGCCGGGAGGATGCCGCCGTTGAGAGCGGCGAGCATGGCGAGCTCCTTGGCCATCGTCCCGCGGTGCGACTTGTCCGTGAAATTGTCGGCATGGGAATTGTCATCGTCATGGGCTTGTTCCTCGTTTGCGTCTTCGTCCTCGTCATCATCGGCCTCGTCGTCGGCGTGTTCCTCCTCTTCGATATGGCTCGGCAGCGCGTTCGCGGTGGAGGGCGCAATTGAGGGGATCAACACGGTGGCCTCTTCGTCGAGCCCCACCCGCTGTGCGTCCCCCTCTTCCTCCTTCGCCTCGGGTATTTCCATCCTGACAGTGGAAACGGATGCGTGAGGAGTCACGGGATGAATCTTCTCGGTCTCCGCCTTGGCCCCGGCCGCCCCGCCCTCGATTGACGGTTCGAGGTGGGCGACGATGGAGGTCTGCTTCATCGCGGGCGCGGACTGCTTCGCAGCCTTGGCGGGTTGACCGCCGAGCGTCCTCTTGCCGCCCTTCGACGCCTTCGCTCCGACCTTGACGTCCCCGGCGCCCGCTAGGCTCTGCCTGGCCTTCTTTCCCATCTTGGACTGCGCCACCGGCGGGGCGTGCGTCAGTCCCGGAATGTTAAAGCCGCTGATGGCCTTCTTCCCGGAGGTCCTAACATCCCCGGTGGAGGATGCGTTCGATACATCGTTGAGCGGCATTGCCGGTGTCAGATACCTCTCGCGTCGATATTCGGTGCCTTGGACGAGTTTCCGTCCGTGCGTCCGCGCCCCGCGCGTCGCTTGTCTGACGACGTGAGATTTGGATGTTCCCCCCCAAAAAACTCGTAGCACGTGAGCGTTACTGTACGTGAAAATTTATTTGGGAAATTGACCAGTCAATTTGACCAGTCATCAACAAATCAAGAAAATAAACAGCTCGCAGCGCGTGTAAGAAACTGGGGTGTTCAACGCTTGGGCTTTTTGCCGGGCCGCGGATGCGCACACTCGACGGCGCGGGATGAGCACGTCGGACGAGGAACGGAGCCTGAGCGGCGGCTCGTCCGTTTCCGGGCGAAGCTACGGCTCGGTGCCCGCGGCAGATATAAGCCTAGGCGTCGATGACACGCCTGGGCGCGGGGATGGCGGCACGGCGATGACGCCCATAACCGCCGAGGACGAGCGGCACGCGCGGCGCCTTCGTAAGAGGCTCGCGCTCGACGGCGGCGCGGAGACCGCATCCGGCGCTGTCCCGACGTTCGTCAAGCTGGATTCGCCGGATGAGGTCGCGGTCATCGTGCCCCACGGCCTCCACTTCAACGACGTCGAGCACATCGACTACACCGCGCTCGCCGATCGAGACGCGGGCCTCGCGGTGCAGTCGTCGTCCGCGGACACGCAAGCGGCGGAGTCGCCGATGCACGCGGGCAGCCCCATGCGGTTGAACAAGAGCTCGCTGCTGGGTGCGGTGGTGGGTAACAAAGGTAAAAAGGACGCGGGCGCGCGGAACGAGGGCGACCGCCGGGGCGGGACGTCGAACAGGGCGCACCCCGCGGTGCTCTGGTTCGCCATCATGCTCACCGGCCTGGGCACAGGACTGGTCAGCGTGGTGCTCACCAACATTTCGGTCGGATTCGGTAACACCAGACTCCAGCAGGCTAACGAGCTGCTGGAGCTCAACCGCCCGCTCGCGGCGGGTGCGGTGTGGGTTCTGGTCTCGGCGGCGTTTACGTTTGTCGCCGCGGCTATCACGGTGTACTACGCCCCGCAGGCGGCGGCGACGGGAATCCCGGAGACCAAGGCGTTCCTCAACGGATGCGACGTGAGGGGCGCGTTCTCGCTTCAGACGTTCTGCGTGAAGAGCATCGGCGTGTGCATGGTCATCGCGGCGGGTGCGCCCGTCGGTCTCGAGGGGCCCATGATCCACATTGGCGCGATGGTGGCTTCGTACGTGACGCTCGCTCTGGAACACGTGGGACTGTTACGGGGCAGCAGCAGGTCTCACCTCCTGACGCACCTGGTGACGTGCGGGGTGAGCAGTGGGATCAGCGCCGCTTTCAACTCGCCCATAGGCGGTGTGCTCTTCGTCCTCGAGGATCTCGCCGCCAGGTGGCTGGTGGACGGGCAGCTCATCCTGCAGTGCTTCGTGTCTTCGTTCTTCTCGCAGCTGGTCGTCGCCGGGGCGCACATCACGTCGCTGCTCGTGCAGACGGTACGAAGCGGCGACAGGGGCGAGTTCCAGGCGACTAACCTGGTGAAGACCAGCCAAGGAGCCGGCGAGGTGACCGGCGCGTGGTACGTGGCGGACGTGGGATTGTGCGTGCTGCTCGGCGTCGGCATCGGAGCGCTTCTCAGCTTCTCCACGGCGGCGGCTACGACCATCGTCCGTGTCAAGCGGTCGGTGGTGCTTTCCATGACCCAGACGTACGATAAGAGGAAAGGTGGGCGAAAGAACAGGGCGCCGAGCAGGATCAGCGAGGTGGTCGCCGCGGTTTTCCCCGTGGTGTTTGTCTCCGTCATCGCGTTCGTTGCGCCGCTCCTCTTC
>MDSX01008765.1_pt1 | contig 11282 bp, 12 predicted proteins | sample 811141 | NCBI WGS metagenome assembly MDSX01 (sample SAMN05326642, study PRJNA326480) | marine metagenome | isolation source: seawater | place: Atlantic Ocean: South East | collected 2010
AATACTTTTTCTTATTTGTTTAATATCGTCCAAATATAACCACCACTCCTATTTTATATAAATTATTCACTACTAATGGAGCCATTTGGTAAGAAGTTTAATATTTATAAAAACAGGATAGTTTAATCGATAAAATTTATTTAGGAACTTCGTCCTGGGGCGCCTGTAACCCACTAAAGTCTTCCCCGCCTCTCTTCAGGTTGACATACAAAAGTAATGGAACGGCAATAAAAATTGAAGAATAGGTGCCAATACAAACACCCCAAATCATTGCCAATGCAAAATCAGCTAGTACCGCACCTCCAAAAAAGAAAATAGCAAACAGCGCAAGCAGTGTAGTAACAGAGGTCATAGTCGTTCTAGATAATGTCTCATTAATTGACATATTGAATACATCTGCTAATTCGAGCCGTTTATATTTTCTCAGATTTTCTCTGACCCGGTCATACACTACTACCGTATCATTAATAGAATAACCGGCGATGGTTAGGATCGCGGCAACAGTGGCTAAATTAAATTCATATTGGAGTAACGAAAAAAGTCCTACAGTAGTAATAATATCGTGCGTCAAAGCTACTAGAGCTCCTACCCCAAATTGCCATTCAAACCGAAGCCAAATATATATTAGTATTGCCAGTAATGCCAAACCAATTGCTAGCAGCCCCGCTTCTTTGAGTTCTTCCCCAACAGTAGGTCCTACGAACTCTGTTCTTCGATACTCAATCTCTACACCCAAAGCCGACTTGACCTTATTAATAGCAACAAGCTGTTCTTTCTCGGCACCTTCTTGTTTTTGTATTCTTATTAACGCATCTGTTTCTTTTCCAAACTCTTGTATGTTTACCTCACCAAGCTTTAGATCTGCTAACTTATCGCGCATTGTCATTATATTGATTTTATCTTCAGACCGAACCTCCATTAGAATCCCGCCTCTAAAATCAATACCAAAATTTAAACCGAAACCGGCTAAAGCAAGCATTGAACCAACAATGAGAGCGAATGAAACTATAAATGCTACCTTTTTGAAACCTACAAAGGGAATTTGTGTTCCAGCGCGAACTAAACGAAGTGGTTTGAACATATGAGACCTATCTATTTAAATTGGTATCAGGTCAGGCTTACGCCTTCGTAACCAAACAACTATTAATAACCTGGTCAACATAATAGCTGTGAACATAGAGGTCACGATACCTATAGCTAAAGTAACGGAGAAACCTTTAATAGGCCCAGATCCAAATGAATAAAGACACAAAGCAGCAAATAATGTTGTTAAATTTGAGTCAATTATGGTTGTAAGCGCGCGTTTGTAACCCGCGTCAATCGCAGAAATAGGAGTGCGTCCAAGGGCTATTTCCTCTCTAATTCTTTCAAAAATTAAAACATTAGCGTCCACAGCCATGCCAATCGTAAGAACTATCCCTGCAATGCCCGGTAGCGTGAGTGTAGCCTGTAAAACGGATAAAGCACCCACAATCAAAGTTACGTTAAAAAATAACGCAATATTGGCAAATATTCCAAAAAGTCCATAAGAGAGGATCATAAACCCAATTACTAGACAAATACCAATTAAACTTGCCAATTTACCAGCAGCGATGGAGTCTACACCTAATCCCGGCCCAACGCTCCGCTCCTCAAGTACCGTCAAAGGTGCAGGCAAAGCGCCAGCTCTTAATAGAAGAGCTAAATCATTAGCCGAAGCGACAGTAAAATTTCCTGAAATAATTCCTGTTCCGCCCAATATTGGCTCACGAATAACTGGCGCACTTATGACCTCGTTATCCAAAACAATAGCAAATGGGCGGTTGACATTATCAGTTGTAACTTTACCAAACCGCTTAGCCCCAGAAGTATCGAAACGAAAACTTACAACTGGTTGCCCATCCTGAAAGGTGGCTTGTGCGTCAATAAGATGCTCTCCACTCACCATAACCCTCTTTTTTATTACATAGGCCTTTGGATCACCGGCTTCAACAAGAGCCGCTTCAAGGAGTTCCGATCCAGGAGGCACACGCCCAGCCATAGCCTCACTTGCACTCGTTGTCACATCTACCAATCTAAATACCATTTTGGCCGTTTGCCCTAATAACGCCTTTACCCTTTCTGGATCATCCACCCCGGGTAATTGAACCAATATTCTCGATTCTCCTTGTCGTTGGATGGTCGGCTCCCTTACACCTGTTTCATCAATTCTCCGCCTCACTATTTCAATTGATTGTTGTAATGCGGCACTCTTTCGATCCTTTAACGCGTTTTCGCTAGGAGATATCCGGATATTCCCTGAGGCATCCATGCTTACTTCATTGCCTTGATCAATTCCTCTGATTAACTCTTTGGCCTCTTCGAAATCTTCTTTCTTTCTAATTTTTAGAACAACAGAGGACCTGGAGGCGCCTAAACCTTTATAACCAATCTTACTCTTGCGCAGTTGTTGCCGAACTGATGATGTAATACTCTCAAGATATTCCGAAATGACAACATTCAAATCTACTTGAAGTAGGAGGTACGATCCACCTTGCAAATCCAGTCCCAAGCTAACTTTTTTTCCAGGAGCAAAAGTGGGAAGATCAGCAGAAAAATCACTCCGAATTAAATTCGGTGAGGCATATAAAACACCTAACAAACAAATCATTATTACAAGTGTTTTTTTAAAGCCGGAGAACTGCAGCATTATCAAAAATTCCCAATCGTTTAAAAGGGGGTTAGTCTTCGCTCTTAGACACTACTTCCGCGATCATACCGCGGCGCACCTTGACTCTCACATTCTCCGCTATTTCAAGTTCCAATTCATCTCTGTCATCATTCACTTTGGCAACCTTCCCGATCAAACCACCATTGGTTACAATCTTGTCATTGCGCCTAATTTTTAAAAGCATTTCCTTGTGTTCTTTAGCTCTTTTTTGCTGAGGTCGAATAAGTAGAAAATAAAAAACTACAAATATCAAAACTAGTGGTGCCAAAGCCATTAAATCGAAACCACCTGGGCCTCCAGCACCCTGAGCAAAAGCTGGTGAGATGAACATAAAGTTTCTCCTAAGTTATTAACACAGTTTAAAACGTCGAATTTAATAAATGCCACCGACTACCATATAGATATTTTTTTGGGACTATACTTGCTAGCTGACCAATTGCAATCACTTGCCTGTATTAAAATACTTCCCTGCTAGTTTAAATACTTTTAACTCGTTAATTCCCTTTTTGGATCGACTGCCCGCGACCCTTTCCTAATCTCGAAATGCAACTGTGGTTTTTTCACCCCTCCCGTCGTTCCGATTGTAGCTATTTTTTCCCCTCTCATAACCTGTTTTCCACGAACAACCAACATTTTATCAGTATGCGCATAAGCTGTAATCCAACCCCCAGAATGTTTGACGAGGATTAGATTACCAAACCCTTTTAAACTATTCCCTGCATAAGCTACAACCCCATTTTCCGCCGCAAAAACTGGAGAACCTTTAGGAGCTGCTATATTTATACCATCATTATGTAATCCACCTAACCTTGGTCCAAAATTTGATATGATTCGTCCCCGAACAGGCCATAAAAATCTTGTGGAAGATCTTTGAGCCGGTCTGGCGAGCCTAAACTTACTTTCAACAACCCCACTAATTTTAGCTTTATTAAATGCATTTTTGAGAATTTTGATTTTTGGTTTTGATTTAGGAAAGGGGAGTTTACTATCAAATCTAATAACTAAATTTCTTTTTTGTGTGCTTGATGGTTTAAATGCCCGTTTTTGATTAGGGATCTTTATCGTGTCACCAGGTCGTATTTGAAACGGGGCCTTTAACGAATTAAAAGAAACTAAAGTTCGCATATCGTGACCGTATTTATTAGACAGTGAAAAAATAGTTTCCCCAGCTTGTACTCTGTGAATTTGCGGTAATTTAAATCTCAATTTTTGACCAACCAATATTTGAAACGGAGGGATAAGATGGTTTTGATCAATCAAATTACGAAGCGTTACATTATAACGCTTCGACAAACTATATAGCGTATCTCCGTCTTGAACAGTAATAAGCTGTAACGCTGACTTACTCTGTCTTGAATAGTTGGAATTTATCTTTTGTGATATGCAGCCGTTAAAAATCAAAAGAATTATAATCGTTTGTATTAACAAAAAAAAGTGCATAAAATATTACCCTTTTTTCTTAAAATTCTGCGCTCTTCTCAATTTCGAGAAAATCATAGGGATTAAAAGTAGTGCTTTTCTGAAAATAATAAAAAGGTCCACGAATACAGTACAACTTAGGTGATTTCTAGGGCCACAATCAGGTGAGTTGAAAAAAAGATTTTAAAGAATAATAATAATGAACCTCTTTTTATTAAAAAACACTCTAGGAGTTAAAAAGTTTATTTAACGTTGTCACCGCGGGATAGTTCGTTAGATCGACACTTATAGGAGTTATGGATATGTGCCCCGATCCAATTGCCGCAAGATCGGTATCGGGTAATATATCATCCGACCTATTCATTTTTCCAATTCTGCAAACTAAATCTTGACCGATATGGTGATCGATGATCACTTCGTCACTTATTTTCATTTCCCCTTGCCGTGTTATCTTTGTTTTGTGGTATTGATCTAAATTAGATGGAAAATTTACATTCATTAATGTCGATTTCGGAAAGTTCGACATAGACAATTTTTTAATAATGGAAGCAGCGTATGTCCTTGATGCCCCCCAATTTGTATCTTTCCCTTCGATAGATTCCTGGCTCAACGCAATTGCTGGGATTTTAGCTATTGTTGCCTCTATAGCTGCGCCTATCGTTCCGGAATACGTAATTTCCTCGCATAGGTTATAACCATTATTTATTCCAGACAGCACTAAATCTGGACGAACGTCTCTCATTATATGGCTTAAGGCTAAGACCACACAATCTGTTGGAGTACCATCAACAGCAAATATCTGTTCATCCTTTTTCTTAACCTTTATTGTATCTCTTAGCGTTAATGAATGCCCTTTTCCGCTTTGTTCGCCCATTGGGGCCACCACCCAAACATCACTGAAAAGCGAACAGGCCAATTCATATAATATACTGATTCCTGAGGCGGTGATCCCATCATCGTTTGTAACCAAGACTGTCGCGTCAATAATATTGCTCGAACAGCTATCAACCCGTTTGTGTTCAGAAATGGCGTTTACCATTGCCCAGCAACAATCATATCTTTTCCATCTATATATGGCTGTAACGCGGTAGGAATTTTAATGCTTCCGTCTTCCTGCTGATAGTTTTCTAGAATTGCAATAATTGTTCGACCCACCGCAAGTCCTGAACCATTGAGGGTGTGCAAAAAATTAATATCTTTTTTACCGCTCCTTCGAAATCGGGCCATCATTCTTCGAGCTTGAAATGAGCCACAAAGAGAACAACTAGATATTTCACGATATTTACCTTTACCGTTACCCTGGCCAGGTAACCACGCCTCTATATCGTATGTTTTACTAGCGCTAAAACCTGTATCACCTGCGCACAAAAGAACTGTTCTGTATGGTATATCGAGAAGCTTTAAAATGTCTTCGGCACACTCAGTCATTCGTTCATGTTCCTCATTTGACTTATCTGGGTGTGTGATTGAAACCATTTCTACTTTTCCAAATTGGTGAACTCTGATCATACCCTTAGTATCTTGCCCCGAGGCACCAGCTTCTGATCTGAAACAAGGTGTATATGCCGTATATCTCAATGGCAGCTCTGCCTCATCCAAAATGCTATCTGACACCAGATTAGTCAACGGAACCTCAGAAGTTGGTATTAGCCAATAATCATCTGTAGTTTTGAATTGTTGATCACTAAATTTGGGTAGTTGCCCCGTCCCATAAAGAGCCTTGTCGCTAACTAAAAGTGGCGGTGAGATCTCGGTATAGCCATACTTTTTCACCTGATGGTCTAACATGAAGTTAGACAGCGCCCTCTCTAACCGGGCCAATGATGCCTTTAGGAAAACAAAACGCGAGCCCGATATTTTGGCTGCAGAACTGAAGTCTAGTCCGTCTAAGCCTTCCCCCAGTTCGACATGATCTCTAGCTCTAAAATTAAAAGACTTGTGAAGTCCAAACGATCTAATCTCAACGTTATCGGATTCAGTTACACCTTCAGGGACATCGCTGGCTAAGATATTAGGGAGTTTACTTAAAAAAGACGAGAGTTGCGAATTCAGATCTCTTTCCAATTCTTCCAGTTCCTGGATCTCAGTTTTTATTAAGGCTACTTCTTTCACCAATGAAGAAGCGTCACCATCTACCCGTTTTTTTAATCCAATATCTTTAGATATTCTATTCCTTCTATTTTGTAATTCTTGCAGTTCAGTCACCGTGGCACGTTTTTTTGAATCGATCGAAAGAATTAATTCAGAACAAGGTTTAGAGCCTCTTCGTTTCATTTCGTGATCAAAACTTTTTGGATCCTCTCGAACGGCAGTTAATTCATGCATAGTGACTTTTCCAAAAGAATTTCTAAAGTTAAAATTTTATTCGAAAGTACGATTTGCTGGTATCTTCTAAAAATCATCTAATAGCATGGCTTTAGTTAATCTTCTTCTATTATTTTTGAACACCAAATAGATATTTCATACAAAACTATTATTGGTACCGCTAGCAAAATTTGACTAATAACATCTGGCGGTGTGATTACTGCGGCGACAACAAAAGCTATTAAAACTGCATACTTTCTTTTATTTTTTAAACTTTTTGAATTAGTAAGCCCTACCTTTGTTAATAAAACAATCAAAACTGGTAATTCAAAGCAAATCCCAAAAGCTATAATAAGACGCATAATTAGAGATAAATACTCGTCGACTTTTGGTTCCAATTGCATTGGCAGAATACCGTTGCCAGCGGATTGCTCAAAACTAAGAAAAAAATCCCAGGCTAACGGTATCACCATATAGTACACAAATGATGCTCCAAGGATAAAAAATAACGGTGTTGCAAGAATAAAAGGGAGAAATGCTTGTTTTTCTTTTGAGTATAAACCTGGCGCTATAAAACGCCATATTTGCACCGAAAGGACTGGAAACGAAAAACATATAGAAGCAAAAAAAGCCACTTTTACTTGGGTTAAAAAAGCTTCATGCAATCCCGTAAAAATCATTCTTCTGCCCACCTGCCCTTCGGTAGCTGCAGCCAACGGATGAACCAAAAAATTGTATATATCCGCAGAAACAAAATAAAAACCAAAAAATGCTATAATAATTCCTACACAGCATACGAGTAAACGTTTACGTAATTCTGCTAAGTGTTCTAATAGTGGCGCTTTGTTATTATCTAATTCATTATCTGACATTTATTTGTCAGTTCCAAAACTCGTTTTTTTTTCGGTATTTATTTTTGTTTTATCCGGCATGATATCATCATCAAATTCTTCGAGAAGATACGCCGCCTCGTCTCGAAGTTTATCGAGTTCTGCCTCTCTTCCAACCTCTTCTATAGATGCTTGAAAGCTCCAGATAATTTTTCTTACAGACCTTAACCAATTTGCTACAGACCTTACTAAAATAGGCAAATCTTTAGGGCCAACGACTATAAGCGCAACGAGTGCTATAATGAATAGTTCTTGCCATCCAAGGTCAAGCATGATGATTATATTCGCCTATTATCAATTTTATTTACTGATTCTTCTTGGAGACATTTTCTTTTTGTTCAGTTTTAGAACCAGATGAAACATCCACCACTCCCTCAATTTGTTTCGAATCAGCATTGCTCAAATCGCCATCCTCTTTATTCATACCACGCTTAAAATTTCTAAGCCCCGTCCCCAAATCCCCCATAAGTGAGGATAGTTTACCTCGTCCACCGAATAAAATGACTACAATAATTAAAACTATCAACCAGTGCCAAATACTAGTAAAACCCATCATTTACTCCTCAAACAAAACCGTCCGTAAAAATCATACATTTTATTCAAAATAATAACATATGCCGAGTAAAACGAAGCAAATATTATTATTTCTCGAATACAAATATCTGTGACAAATCTATTTCAACGCTGACTACGCTACCGGGCTTGGGTAGCACTACGCCTGGGATTCTAGCGTGTAAATGTTTTTGTTTATTTTTAGCCTGTGCAGGATAAGGAAAAGATAGGTGAATTAAACTAGTTCGGCCTAATAATCTTGACTCCACAACAAGGGCCTTTTGTGCTTCTTTTAGAGTAACTTTATTCGTTATGCTTAAAGCTTCTGGTCTAACAACTATTTGCACCGACGTCCCTAGCGCCAGGCTGTTGGATGGGAATAATCCTAACTCACTTTTTACCCCATCTTCCTCAACTACTCCTTCAACAAAATTTAATTCACCAAAAAATCCAGCTACAAAAGCATTAGTGGGATGACAGTATAACTCTTCTGGGGTCCCAGTCTGAACAACTTCTCCTTTTCGCATGACAACAATACGGTCAGCCATGAACATCGCTTCCTCAGAATCGTGAGTCACCATTAGTGTTGCGCAGTTGTTTGCCTTTAAAAGATGCAAAACTTGATCCCTCACGCGGTCTCTTAGACGAGAGTCAAGTCCAGAATAAGGTTCATCTAAGAGCATTATTGACGGTTCAGGAGCTAAAGCTCGGGCTAACGCCACGCGCTGCTGTTCTCCACCTGATAATGTGTGTGGATAGTTATCTTTATAGTTATCCATATTCACCATTATCAGTGCTTCTTTAGCTCGATTGGTAGCGGTACTTTTTCCAATTCTTTTTAAACCAAATTTTACATTTTCCATGACTGTCAGGTGAGGAAAAAGAGCGTAGTCTTGAAATACTAGACCAACATTTCGCTGCTCTGGTGGCATTTGAAATGCAATGTTAGAAATAAGTTGACCGTTTAACAGTATTTGCCCCGACTGCAACCGCTCTAAGCCCGCGGCTAATCGGAGTGCTGTAGATTTACCACAACCTGAGGGTCCTAATAGACAAACAACCTCACCTGGTTTCACAAAAATATTAAGATTGTTGAGTGCTGTATATGGTCCATATTGATGAGTAATATTATCCAGTTCTAAAGCATATTTTTGCAAAATCTGTTCCTGTTTGATTTTATTAAGAAAGTAAAAACTATCAAATAAATTCTATCATACGGTGATCTCTGTTTACTCTAACTAAGGGCATCGTCAGATGTTGTGAATAGTTCATTTTGATCGTCCTCATCCTCCTCTACTTCTTCTTCCTCATTTAATAAATCGTCTGGTAAAATAAGAGAGGTAAGGCTTTGTCGTTTTTCTAAAAGACCAGCTGCTTTTAATTCCTCTAACCCTGGCAAGTCCTGTAAGTGCTCAATTCCAAAATGGTCTAAAAATCCATCTGTCGTTCCCCATTGGAGAGGCCGACCGGGTACCTTACGTCGGCCTCTTGGTTTAATCCAGCCCGCCTCTAGTAATGTGTCTAGTGTGCCTTTACTAACCGCAACTCCCCTTATGGACTCAATATCTCCACGAGTAACCGGTTGATGATATGCGATAATAGACATTGTTTCTACTGCTGCTGCAGATAACCGTCTTTTCACAGCAACCGATAAACGAAGATCATCGATCAAATCGCTTGCCGTACGAAATGCAACAGCATCACCAATATTTTGCAAGTTAATCCCTCTTCCAGAATAAGTTTTACGCAGCTCCTCCAGGACGTCACCAATCGAGATAGTTGCTGGGATCCTAGACTGAAGAAGTGTCCGTTTTAACGGACTTGGGCTGGCAAATAAGAGTGCCTCTATCAACCGGGTACTCTCAAACAACTTTGTTTTTTCATCAAAGTGTTGCTTACTCAAATTAGGAATCTCATTTGCTGTATTCATTTTACTCTCTACTGCGCAAAAATATTGGCCCAAACAATTTATCTTGTCTCAATTCTACATAACCTTCTTTTGCCAACTCAAGGCTAGCAACGAAAGTTGATGCAACCGCCGAGCGAGCTAGCAACGCGCTATGCAAGCCCTTAGGCAAAAACTCTACCAAAGCTTTCCATTCTGGCATTGAATCAATCATAGATCTGAGCCGGTCTAGTGCTTCGTCCACCGCAAATAACTTTGTAGGGACGATATGTAGCGACATTTCTGTAGATCGCAATTTTATATTTCCATAAACTTTCAGCAACTCAAATAGAGTGAGATCGTATATTGGAAATAATTGGTCCGTTACAACTTCAGACATGCCTCGTTTATAGCGTTCATTACCAAGTTGCGGGAGATGAAAGAGTTGTTTGCCAACTTCTCTCATAGATTCAAGTCTTTGAAGTTGAAACCGCAATGCTTCTGCCATTTCTTCAGAAGACAGTGATTCCTCAACCTCCGTCTTTGGTAATAATAAGCGCGATTTTAGATAGGCAAGCCACGCCGCCATAACAAGATAATCTGCCGCTATTTCTAGGTTTAATAATTGAGCTTGTTGAACGAACTGCAAATATTGTTCGGCCAATTCAAGGATAGATATATGAATCAAATCAACTTTTTGATCTCTGGCTAGCGAGAGCAAGACATCAATAGGTCCCTCAAAACCGTCCAGTGTTAAAAACAATGACAGTTGCACCGGTTGCCTCTGGGCCTTGTCTGCTAACTGTTCATCTTCAAATGGGGTACTATCTGAGCACATATGATTAGGGTGTTCCATCAATCTCTAAAAAAAGATTATTTATGAAGTAAATTAACTTAAACAATAACTACTAAAATAAATCTGGATCAAGGTTCATCCAATAACTAAGGGCTGGTAGCACAAATACCACAGACATCACAATTATTAATCTGCATTATTAGGTTTTCTAAAACCTTTTGAGAACCGCGGTACAGAAAAAGTAATCAACTACCATCTAACGGTTATATAACATCAGATTAAAACTTTTTAACACCATATTTTTTCAACACGAACCACTCTACTAATTCCCCAAACCAATTCTTTAGTAATTTAAAGAGCATACTCGCTGCACATGTCAAAACTATAAAATTATTAGTATAATGGGATAGTCCAAGGAACAACTGCTGCTGCCAAAGGGTTACCTCTTCCGAGGTTTGTGACTAAGTCGGCTTATGTTGGAATAGGCTTGGCAAAATTAAATATAAACCTGAAAGATAATAACAGCCAATTTATCACCATTAGAATTGTTTTATTTTTAGGGATTTTACAGAATCGATTATTTGGCGCCCCTGTTTGGCTTATGACCAGTCTAAAAGACAGGAAGTACCAAGATATCACATCGTACATCATATGCGCCGAAATGGAGCAAAACTATGGGATAAATCACAATAATATTTCAAACCAAATATTTACAAAATTATTAATGCCCTGCCCGAGCCCTTGCTA
>MDSX01030798.1_pt1 | contig 11280 bp, 11 predicted proteins | sample 811141 | NCBI WGS metagenome assembly MDSX01 (sample SAMN05326642, study PRJNA326480) | marine metagenome | isolation source: seawater | place: Atlantic Ocean: South East | collected 2010
ATCTCGCTCGCCGAGCTTAGCCCACTGATCCCAAAAAAGATCGATAGCCATAGAATCGCTTGTCTAGACGAACTCATAAACACTACCCCGTTGAGATCAACCAGTGGTCAGAAATAACGCGGAATAAAAAAGGCGCACAAGCCAAAAACTCATGTGCCTATATCGTTAGGATTTTTGGAGCGGGAAACGAGACTCGAACTCGCGACCCCAACCTTGGCAAGGTTGTGCTCTACCAACTGAGCTATTCCCGCATGAGGAACGGAAATTCTATCGGGCCAAAACCCCTTGTCAAGTTGAGAGACCTATTGTTGCGACAGCGACGGCCAAGCGCCGCGCAAGTAGATCACCATCGACCAGAGCGTCAGGACGCCTGCGACGTATAAAAGGAGTTCGCCCAAAATAAGAATTTCTTTTTGCATTCCGGCTTGAGCGAATAGCAAAACAGTGATCGCCACGAACTGCAGCGTTGTTTTTACCTTACCGATCCAGCCTACGGCGACCACACCCCGCCTTCCCAATTCCGCCATCCATTCGCGCAACGCGGAGATCGTAATCTCACGGCCGATAATGACGGTAACGATCACCGTAAACAACACTGGGCTGAATACGTGTTCTCGCATCTGTGGATCTGCAGTCATCAGGACCAATACCACCGAGACCATCAGTTTGTCAGCAACAGGATCCAGGAACGCGCCAAAGGGCGATTCTTCATTGCGCTGGCGCGCCAAAAACCCATCGGCCCAGTCTGTCAGACCAGCCAGCAAAAAGACTCCTGCAGTCAAATAGCCCGACGCTCCTGCCAGGTAGAGGGCCACAATGACCGGAATCAGAGCCACGCGAAGTAACGTTAGGATATTGGAGATAGTCCAGTGCATCTACTACCCTGTGCGAAAGTGGTCCACGAGACGCTGCGCGAGATTAACACTGATTCCATCGACTTTGACAAGTTCTTCTATGGTCGCACTCTGAAGGGGACGGATCCCACCGAAGTGGCGCAACAATGCCTGTCGTTTCTTCGCTCCTATACCGGGGATGTCTTCGACCTTAGATCGCGTCCGCGAAGCGTTTCTTTTCTTCCGATGGCCCGTAATCGCAAATCGGTGCGCCTCGTCTCGGATCTGCCGCAGCAGGAGATGGGCCAGTGAGTTTGGATCCAGCACCAATGGTGTCTTGCGCCCGGGAAGAAAGAGACTCTCGCGACCAGACTTTCTGCCCGCTCCCTTGGCAATCCCAATCAACATCACGTCGGTGGCAAGATGATCCTGAAGAGCCTTTTGCGCTCTGGCCACCTGCCCTGCTCCCCCATCAATCACCATGAGATTCGGCCGAATACCATCTCCGTCGTTGACCCGGGCGATTCTTCGACTGACGACCTGCTCCATCGCCGCAAAATCATCTCCAGGGCTGACGCCTTTAATATTGAAACGACGATACTCTCCCGGGACTGATCCCGAGGCGTCAAATACAACGCATGACGCGACCGGGTACTCTCCCATGCTATGGCTTGTATCAAAACACTCTATCCTCTCCATCGGCTCGGTCCTGCCCAGCAATTTCGTCAGCGCCTGAAGGCGTTGTAGATGATCGGCGTTTGACGCCAACTGACGGTCCAGGTGGTCGGTCGCGTTCAGCACGGCCATCTTCCGCCATTGGTCCCGAATACCCCGCACGCGGGACTTCACCTGCACACTCTGCACTGTTGCATTCCCTAGTGCGTCTGAAAGCAGCTCCGGATTTACCGCATCTGGGAGGATAATGACCTCCTGTGGCACAGGATGATTCTGGTAGTGCTGCATCACCAGCTTTTCAAAAACCTCTTTTCCATCTTTCTCGAGCGGATTTCTGTGGGAATAATGACGACTGCCCAAGTTGTGTCCGCCTCGGATCTTCATCACAGAAAATACCGAACTGCCCGATCGCTCCGTCAGCAACACAACGTCTGCATTATGTTGACCGCTGGACACATATTGGCGTTCCTGGAGTTTTCTTAGCGCAAGTATTCGGTCCCGATACCGAGCTGCTGACTCATAATCCTGAGCCGCGGCTGCCTCTTCCATCTTTCGTGCAAAAGCGCTGCTGATTTGGCTCTCCTTTCCATCAAGTAGCAACATGAGCTCTCTGACATCCTCAGCATATTCATGTTCCGACACCAAACCGACACACGGAGCCGAACATCGGCCAATTTGATGCTGCAGGCATGGTCTGCTGCGATTCCTGAATGTGGTGTTGTCGCATTGCCGAATTGGAATCACTTTTTGCAACTGAGCAAGCATTAGTCTTACAGAGCCGGCATTGGCATAAGGGCCGAACAATCGGTCCTGTACTTTTGTACTGCCCCTGTAGAACGACAATCTGGGAAAACGCTCGGTGGTAGAGACCTTCAGGTAGGGATAACTCTTATCATCGCGCAACAGGACATTAAACTTTGGCCGCAATTCCTTGATGAGATTGCACTCGAGCAACAGAGCCTCTGTCTCCGTGCGGGTACGCTGAATCTCTATCGCCTCGACCTGATTCATCATGAGCTGCAAACGACGACTTTCTTGAGGTGCGTTGAAATAACTCGAGACGCGCGCTTTTAGACTTCTCGCCTTCCCCACATACAATACGTCCTGTTCACCGTTACGCATCACGTAAACCCCGGGCCCACGAGTCAGGCCCTTGACCGCCTTGGCTTTACTGATGGGCATGTGTTACCCCAATAAATCCCGCGCTCGGCTAAACACGTTTTCGAACATTTCGCCGGTCAAACGACCCGTCTGGGTGTTATACCGACTGCAATGGTAGCTGGACAACAGGGTACGTCCGCCGCACACCCGGTATTCGCTAGCGTGTCCGAATATCAATTCACTCACCCGCATTCCAAGCGCCCGGACAACGCTGTCGTGCGCCAGTTTTCCCAATGCCAGAATCACACCGCTCTCAGGGACTGTCTCCAATTCCTGGGTCAGAAAAAGCCGACAGGTATTAACCTCCGCGGCTATTGGTTTGTTTTCCGGAGGCAGGCACTTGACCGCGTTCGTCACCGCACAATTCTTAAGAACCAGGTCGTCGCCTGGATGAGAATCGGGCGCCGAGGAAAAACCGAATTTATAAAGCGTCTGATAGAGGAGAATACCAGCGTGATCCCCCGTAAAGGGGCGCCCCGTGGCGTTCGCGCCATGCAATCCCGGTGCCAAGCCGACGATGAGTAACGAAGCGCCTAGTTCCCCAAAAGACGGTACCGGGTGACAAGCGTAGTCAGGATGGCGCGTCCGCACAGTCTCCAGAAACTGGGCAAGCCGGGGACAAGCCCTGCAACCCCGTCGATAAAAACGCGGTGATAATCTTTTGCGGGGCCTGTCGATAAGAGTCTTAGCCTTCATGACGATGCCGGTTGAGTTGTTGCGCTCTTAGCAAAGCTTTACAATCGCGACCGCTCAAAATTGACTCCTTAATGTCCTCATGAAGATATCTGCTTCGGATGTACGTATTGGTAATCTTGTCGAATATCAGGGAAAACTCTGGCGTGTCCTGAAAAAGGCGCATGTCAAACCTGGCAAAGGTGGCGCATTCGCCCAGCTGGAGATGAAAGCCATCTCTGATAATACCAAGTTAAACGAACGGTTTCGCTCGGAAGACAAACTCGAGAAGGCTCATGTAGAGCCGCGGCAGATGCAATACCTTTACCCTGAGGGTAGCGATTTCATCTTTATGGATATGAAATCCTTCGAGCAAATCCCAATTGGTGCGGATGACCTGGATAGGCAGTCCGAATTCCTCCTGCCGAATGAAGAAGTTCAGATCAACTTCTACAATGAACAGCCCATCGGCATCGAACTACCCGCGAGCGTTGTTCTGGAAGTCACTGAAACCGAAACAGTGGTCAAGGGTCAGACTGCAGCGGGTTCAGGAAAGCCGGCCATTGTAGAGACCGGTCTTCGGGTTATCGTTCCGCCATTCGTCAACGCCGGAGACAAGATCCGCGTAAATACTGACACAGCAGAGTATATGGAGCGGGCCGACTCTTAATTGGCTGATTTTCAGAATATCGACCCGGCTCGACAACTTTAGATATACCGGGTTACCTGCTCTCTCGCCTCATTCATCAGAGCATCATCCGCCCTATAAGCCGCGTCTGGGCGCATCATCTCCAGTCTCCTTCGACTGGCCTCGGACTGAGGAGATAACTCAGCCAACTCGAGTACCTGGTCCGTTGCCTCGTCACTGTTGCACAAAAGCACCATATCAGATCCTGCCTCCAGCGCCATTCTCGCCAGCCCCTCAGGGGCTGCTATGGTGTCCAGCGCACTCATCATAATATCGTCTGAGAATATCGGCCCCGTAAAGCCAAGACGACCTCTGAGTTCGCTGGTCAGGAATTTAGACGAAAGACTTGCAGGTACCGCGTCTATCCTCGGGAACAGGACATGGCAACTCATCACCCCAGCGATCGTTTTAGGATTTAAATTAAGATACACCCGCATATCGTGATCGCGCAATTGATTAAGCGATCTATGATCGCGAGGGAGTTCGTCGTGAGGATCTTCGATAACGCCACTGTGGCCTGGAAAATGCTTGCCGACGCCCTGCATTCCATTCGACGCCATTCCCGCCGTGAGCGCATACGCAAGTGTCGTGACGACTTGCGGTTTTAGATGAAAAGCACGCGTACCGATCGCTCTGTTGCCTGAAAGGAGATCCAGCACTGGAGCAAAACTGAAATCAATACCACATTGACGCAACTCTCCCGATAACACATATCCGGTGGCTCGAGCCAAGGCCAACCCTGCTCCTTCATGAGCATTAAAAAGCTTGCCAATCGCCTCCATGTTCGGCAATCGAGTGAAACCCTCCTGAAACCTTTGAACACGTCCCCCCTCCTGATCGACAGCAATCAGCAGTTCAGGGGTCTTTAACCTCCTGATTTCCCCAGTAAGCGCGAAAAGTTGCTCTGGGGAGGTATAGTTTCTTGCGAAAAGGATGACGCCCCCAATATTGGGGTGCGCCAGCCTTGATCGGGTCGCCCCATCCAAAGCGGTCCCCTCGATGCTCACCATTAGTGGGCCAGTCATCGTAGATGAACTATTCTGAGAAGTCCCGAATAGCCCGTTCCAGGTCCGCCACAGTGTCAATCCCGGGGCCCGGGGCCTGGCGGGCCGATACGACGGCTATCTTGTCACCCAGCCAAAGCACTCTGAGTTGCTCGAGTGCTTCAGTGATCTCAAGCGCACAAGGCGAAGTATTCGAAAGGTGCTGGAGATATTCACAGCGATAGGCATAAATCCCTATATGTCGACGCACATCCCTCCAGGGAACCCGATCAGACGAATCGCCGTTGGAATCACGGGCATGCGGAATGGACGCTCTAGAGAAGTAAATTGCATGTCCGTGACTGTCAGTCACGACTTTGACAACGGAACGATCAGAATATTGCTGGGGATGATCCAAAGCGGTACAGGCGGTTGCCACCATCGCCTGTGAGTCTTCACTCAGAAGCGTCGCGACCTGGTCAATGAGTTCTCCGGGCATATCCGGTTCATCGCCTTGCACATTCACGACAATTTCCGTTGGCGCAAATCCTAAAATGCGCGCGGCTTCGGCGACGCGATCGGTCCCGCTCTGATGCGCGGCCGAGGTCATGCACGATTCGCCTCCAAATTGGCGTACTGTCTGCAAAATCCCCTCATCATCCGTCGCCACAACGATATTCGTGGCGCTCGAGCGGGCCGCTGATTCAAAGGTTCGCTGAATAAGAGGCCGCCCCACGATATCCCGAAGTGGCTTGCCCGGAAGTCTCTGGGAGCCGAATCTTGCGGGAATGACTACTGTGAAGTTTTCCGACATGTCAGGAACCTATACTGATTTGCGGCCTTTGGCGGATGACATTTTCCAATTCATCAATCAATGCCTCGGGAATCTCAGTCACTTGCGCAACAGACCAACAACGGTCGGTCGCAAACCTACCACACTTGACCGCATCTTTTTCAGTCATTAGAACGGCAGTCTCTGCGGGAACGTCATCAGCACAAAATTGATGGTGATCTGGAAACGGATACTCGCGAACCGTCAGTCCATGCTTTTTCAATAGACGAAAAAACCGTTCCGGGCGATGTATGCCGGCAAGAGCCGCGAGTGATTGATCGCGAAATTCGTCAAGGGGGACCTCTTCTCCTGTGACAAGATTGCATGCAAGGCCAAGGGCACTTCTAACGCTATATTCGCCAGGATTTGCCTTCCCACCGCGCCGAACGCGGATATCAACAGAATCAAGACGGGCCGCAGGTTCTCTCAAGGGCCCAGCGGGGAGCAAAAACCCATTACCCAATCCCTCAATTTCGTCGACCATCACAATCTCCGCACTGCGGGCCATGGCGTAATGCTGAAGGCCATCGTCGGAAATCACAATATCAACAGACTCCTTCAAAAGTGCTTCGACCGCGTGCGCTCTGCGCCGCGCCACGGCAACGGGAACACCGGTTTTTCTAGCAACCAACACGGGTTCATCACCGAAGTGGCCGGCATCTCCGTCCGCGGGCACAAGTTCAGCCTCTCTAACTGTGCCCCGATAACCCCGACTCACGATGCCAGGATGCCATCCTCTTGTTTTCAGTTGCTCAGCCAGAGTCATCACAAAAGGCGTCTTACCCGTACCGCCCACCGTAAGATTTCCGACCACGACAACCGGGATATCGAAACGATATGTCTTTAACAACCCTGAAATGTAGGCAGCTTTCCTAAGCTTTGTGACCAACCCATAAACCAGACTCAAGGGCGTGAGCGCGAGGCTCACCGCAGTGGGTGTGCGCCAGTGCTGCTGAATACGTTCAGCCAGCGTCATAGCCGTCCTTATACCGTCTCGTCTGCGAAGGCCTGGGCCTGTTGGGTAAGCCACATCCTGGCGTAGGCGCCATTGTGTGCCAAGAGGCTTTCGTGAGTGCCGGACTCAATAATCTTTCCCGAAGCGAAGACGTGAATTACGTCGGCGTGCGTAACAAAACTTAGTCGATGAGCAATCAGAAGCACTGTTCGCTGTCCTCGCAACTGTGAAATGGCATGTTTCATAGACTCCTCAGACAACATGTCCAGCGCCGAAGTGGCTTCGTCGAGCACCAGCATGGCACCCTTACGCGACAAAGCTCGAGCCAGTGAAACCCGTTGGCGCTGTCCGCCTGAAAGCCGGGCCCCCGACTCACCGACGCCCTCGTTGTTGTCGGCAAAGGCATCTATCCCCGTCGCATGAAACAGTCCCTTGATATCAATATTTGGATCATTTCCAGCACCGTAGAAGACATTCTTCTCGATTGAGCCGTCAAAAAGAATCGCTTCCTGCGGCACAAGCGCGATCTGCTCCCTCAGTTCTTTTTTAGAAAAAGTCTCGATAGAAGCGCCGTCCAGCAAAATGTCGCCTGCAGTTGGACTATAAAAACCCAAAAGTAGCGAGGCAATCGTAGACTTGCCACTACCGGATTCCCCCACCAGCGCGATCGTTTGGCCAGACTTGATTTCAAACGTTATCCCATCGAGCGCCCTTCCCTGTCCGCGCGGGTATTCGAAGACCACGCCCTCAAAGGAGGCCTGACCCGACAACGCCGTACCGGCATCAACACCACTGTCTGACTCCTCCGGCTGATCCATTAAGCGAAAGACGCTCCCGGCTGCCGCGAGACCCGCTTGGATGTATTCATTTATACGCGCGAGACGCTTTATCGGGCTCATGAGCAACAAGATTGCCCCCATATAGGACACGAATGTCCCCGCGCTGACAAACTGGCCGATCGTATCTGTCAGGGCAAGATAGATGATCCCCGAAACTCCTGCCCCGGCGATCAAAAGCAACATGGGAACGCTCACTGCGGCCACTACGGCTCGTCGTAGTGATCGTCTTTGATTGGCCCGATTTACTTCAAGAAAAGCGGACTCCTCTTCTGAATATCCTCCGTAGGCTTTGACCACTTTCTGACCTTGCAGCGCCTCTTTTGTGATGTGAGTGATCCCCGCCATCGACTCCTGAATTCCCTCGCTCGAGCGCCTGAACCGGCTTGAGGCTTTTCGCACCACAACCGCGACCAGTGGTGTTATCAGAAGAAAGATGAGAGTCAGATGCCAACTGAGGATAAACATCCATATGACCAGACCCAGTCCTAGGAGGATGTCTTTCACTATGACACGCACCGCCATCGTCGATGCCGTCGAGACCTGTTCCAGGTCGTAGATAAGGCGAGAGATCAGATCAGCAGTGGGATTCAGATCAAAATACTGCGCGGGCAACCTCAATATCTTTGCAAACAGCAGTCCACGCAGATCAAAGATAACACGCCGGCTGACCCAAGCAATGCAGTATTCGTCGGCAATGGCGCCTGCCGCCCGCGCAACAAACACCGCCATCAGCAAAAATGGAGTCAGGGCGATGATCTCTTGATTCCGCTCTACAAAACCACCATCCATGATCGGTTTGAGTAGTGCAGCAAAAGCCACTTCGGAAAGTGCTACGACTGCCATGCCCAGAATACTGATCAGGAAAATGCCCTTGTAGGGCCAGACGTAACTCAGCAAGCGCCGGTAGAGTAAGGCCCCGTTTACCGCTATTTTGTCTTCTGTCACGACGCCGTCACCTCAGCGGCGAACTTGACCCGGGTAAGGTTCGCCTTGCGGGCTGCATCCAAGGCTTGTACCACCGCTTGGTGAGGCGTCCTTGCATCCGCCTTCACCACAAGCGTTGCCGTGTCATTGTTAGCCGACAATCCCTTAAGCATCTCAGATAACTGTTCAATATTGACTGGTCCAAAATCTGAGCTTTGCCCACCCTGCTTGGTACCCAGCCGATAGGCGCCTGCTGCATCGATTTCAAGAATGAGCGCAGAAACCTCTTGTTCCGAGGAGGCTTCTGCACTGGCCTCCGGGAGTGCGATTTCAAGTTCTGTCTCCCGCTGGAAAGTCGTCGAGACCATAAAAAAAATCAACAGCAGGAAAACAATGTCGATGAGTGGTGTCAAATTAATCGACACTTCCTCAGTCTCGGGAGTCGAGAACTTCATTGAAAATTTCGCTGACGTAACAGATCCAATAACCTCAGCGCTTGCTGCTCGATTTCGACAGTCAATTCATTGATTCGACCTCGAAAATACCGATGAAACATGAGACTGGGAATACCGATGGAAAGACCCGCAGCCGTCGTAATAAGGGCTTCGTAGATCCCACCCGCGAGCACCTGTGGATCCCCCACACCCGATGTGGTGATCGCAGCAAACACCTTGATCATACCGATCACAGTTCCCAGTAAGCCCAGCAAGGGTGTTGTCGCTGCAATCGTACCCAATGCGTTCAAGTACCTCTCAAATCCATGAACGACATGGCGCCCTGCTTCTTCGACGGCCTCCTGCACCCGCGTCGGGTTGCTTTGGGCGGTCGCTAGCCCCGCCGCCAATACCTGACCCAGCGCGGACCCACGCCTGAGCGAAGCAATTCGATCGACATCCAGACGACCCTCTAAGATCGCTCGATCGACATCTGCCGAAAGGCCCGATGGCACGACTACGCTCCGCCGGAGCGCGAATGAGCGCTCAATAATGATCGCGACGGAGATGACAGAACACGCGAGAATCGGCAGCATCAGCCACCCCCCGCTTCGAAGAAACTCAAGCACGCTTGTCTACCAGTCCGATATAAGGGATGTGAGGCCAAGAGAATCGGCCTAGCGATCAATTTTACCCGCGCTTTACCTCATTAACAGCCTCGATTCTAAATTTAATGCCAAAAACGGACCCAATCTTTCGAAAAGCTATCAACCTCCCAACCTTCGCGCAGACTCCAATAACTCACCTGCCCATCCATAGCGGTATCCCCTATTTGGACCTCCTGCTGCCGATAACGCTCCACCACGTCTTGGTCAGGGTGGTTAAACCGATTCTGCGCGCCTCGACTCAAAGCGGCATACCGGGGCCGAGTCGCAGAGAGAAATCTCTGGGTCGATGAGGTCTTTGACCCGTGATGGGGGATTTGCAGAAAGTCGCTTTTCAATCCCATGCCGTAGTGTTTAAGCAGGGTCTGCTCCGCCGATACTTCAATATCACCCGTCAGAAGCGCGCTTCCATATTGGCCTTTGATGCTAAGAACACATGACCGATCATTTGCATCCTGAACTCCGTCTGGCAACGACCTCAAAAATAAAAATGTCACGCCGTTCCAGACCCAGGGAACATCGGCATGCAAGTGGCAATCGAGGCCGGGGGTCCTTTGCGGTTCGCCAGTAAATAGTTTTTTCAGGGGAACCTGCTCGAGAACAGAGGAGAATCCGCCTACATGGTCGTTCGCGTCATGGCTGATGATTGCGGCATCAATCTGCCCATGGCCCTCGCCGCGAAGATAAGGGAGCGCCACTGCCTCCCCGAGACTGAAACTACCGAACTTGGGCCCAAAGTCATACACCAAGACGTGAGTGCGGGTCTCGGCCACCATGGCCAAACCCTGGCCAACGTCCAACATCGTCACTCTGAACTCACCCTCTTCCAGCGACGCTCTGCTTTGAAAAAGACTAATGCCCCATAAAATTCCTAAAGCTATCAGCAACATTGAGACCTGACGGGCCTTTAAAGCAAATAATCCAATCAGTCCAAAGACTATGAGGATCATGGCCCCAAATTCTGGCGGCAAACGCACACTCGGTAGAACTCCTCCTGATAAAAGCCCAGCAAACCAGAGCACCCAAGAAATCAGCTTGTCCGCAGGCAAAAGCATCCAGTCGATCCAGTTCGACAGTCCCACAGCATAGGCACCTAGCGAAAACAATACGGAAGGCACCACCAGAAGCCCAAATATGGGAACGGCAAAGAGATTCGTTAAGGGAGCAGACAAAGGTGCCTCTCCGAAAACAAATATCAGCAGAGGCATCATCCCTACCAACAGGACGATTTGAAGTTTTACAAGAATTCGCAGGTGCCTGATCAAAGCTCCTGTCACCTTGGCAGCCAAATCAACCGGACCATCGACAAGTTGAACCCGCTCCAGACTTCTCTCAGAGGCGAAACGGGAGATGAGCCATACCGCGCTGAATGAAAGCCAGAAACCCGCTGAGACTACCTGTAAGGGAAAAAATATTGCCACCAGGAACATTGTGGCGGCCAGCAGTAAATCCAGAGAACTGCGGATGCAGGCCAGCAAGAGTGCGGCGCCAATAAATGCCATGACAAGGGCTCGAACGGTAGAGATGGGCAAGCCTGCAACGAGCGAGTATGCCAATGCCGTCATTACCCCGGCCGCCACTCCAGCATGTCGGGCGGGAATGGATGAGCAGGATCTTGC
>MDSX01079748.1_pt1 | contig 11280 bp, 14 predicted proteins | sample 811141 | NCBI WGS metagenome assembly MDSX01 (sample SAMN05326642, study PRJNA326480) | marine metagenome | isolation source: seawater | place: Atlantic Ocean: South East | collected 2010
CACGAAAGCGGCGAACACTTGCTATCTCTAATTAACAATCTTCTCAATATATCGCACATTGAGTTCCGGAAGATAGAACTCGACAAAGGTGACCGCCATGTGGGCCAGCTTGTCGATGAATACCTAGCTCTCGTTGCAGGCGACGCCGCTTCGAATGACGTCACGCTCGATGTTTCCGCCATCGAGTGCGATATCCGTGTCTCCGGTGACAGCCGGGCAATCAAACAAGTTACGATCAAGCTGCTTTCAAACGCGGCCAAGTTTACAACGTAGCAAGGCCGTATCGATATCGACGCAGCGATAAACGAAGAGAGCTTGATGACGATCATTGTCAACCATACTGGATCCGGCACCAATACTCGGGCTATCGGAAGGATTTTAGAACCCTTAATCAGACTGGAACAGGCGGAGACAGGCATCGGTCTTTGCCTTCCACTCGTGAAAGGTATCGTATAACTGCAAGGCAGCGAATTGTCGCTTGAAAGTCAGCCCGGAATAGAAACTCAGGTCTTAGCGACTTTCCCCAACCACCGATAAGGCGCGAAATTCCGCACCCCAATGGTCATTGGAAGCCTCATCCGATAGGCTCCGTGCGCCATGTTGCCCTCCAAACGCTCTACCGCCATTATACTGATTGCCGCCGTCTGCTCCGCACAGGCCCTGACGCAAATCGGTTCATTTACTTTCTCAGCGTTGCTGCCGACATTCTTCGCTGATTGGGGCATTAGCCACACTGAGGCGGGGTGGCTGTCTGGCATCATCTTTCTCGCCTATGCCCTATCCGTCCCGTTTATTTTACCGCTGACGGACAGAATCGACCCACGCCGGGGGTATATCTGCTTCGTGTCACTGACTTGCTTGTCGCACCTTGGCATGGCCTTCGTCGCGGATGGATTCTGGACAGGAATGATGTTCCGCATTCTCGCCGGTATTGGTTGGGGTGGCACATACATGGTCGGTCTCAAGGCACTGGCCGATTTGATTGAAGGGCCGATGCAGTCCCGCGCGGTTGCGTTTCATGCGGGTAGTATTGGTGTCGGCGGTTCGCTGTCCTTCTTGATCGCCGGTTGGACCGCGCTGCATTTTAGCTGGCACATTGCTTTCATGATCTCGGCGCTTGGCAGTTTTCTCGCTCTGATCATCATGATTGCTTTCGTGCCTTCGCGGCAGCCGCCACCGCGCGACGACAAGACACACCCCTTCGATTTTCTAGCTGTATTGAAGAACAAATCGGCGATGGCCTATGCCATCGGGTACTGCGTGCATACCTGGGAAATGTTCACGATGCGCTCTTGGGTTGTCGCGTTCCTAGTGTTCACGGCGGCCCAAGGAGATCAACCGAACTTTTTCATCCCAACCGTTATCGCGATGCTGATGGAGGTCGTCGGCACCACGACGAGTATTGTCGGTAACGAACTTGCAATACGCACAGGTCGAAAACGATTTATCTTCTGCGTGATGCTCGCATCGATCGCCTGCTCCCTGGTCGTCGGCTTTACTGCGGGAATGGGTTACGGGTTCGCTGCTCTGGTATGCCTCATCTACAACGCCGTGATTTACGCAGACTCGTCATCTTTGACCGCCGGGACCGTAGGCAGTGCCGAACCCGAACGCCGAGGCGCCACGCTGGCAATACACGCGATGCTCGGGTATGGCGGCGGATTTGTCGGACCGTTGGTTCTAGGTATCCTGCTGGATATGCTCGGCGGTGAAACGGTACGAAACTGGGGCCTCGCGTTTGGACATGTCGCGGCGGTCATGTTGATCGGTCCGATTGCATTACGCATCCTTAAACCGAAGGAATTGCAGGGCGATCGGCCGAGCAAATAGCCCCCCTGCTCTTCCTCAAACTCGCGAAAGAGCCAGTCTCTATAGATGCCTGCTTATGGGTGCCGCAACGCATCTGGCCGGTAGACTGCGCAATTTGCCAATACTTCCGGCACGACCAAATCAAACAAGCATACCGAGCGCCCCACTCACAGATCATCAAGCGCCAGCACCGACCTCCCAATCTTGACATCGACCCCGTCAACGGCCGCATTCAATACATCGGCGGAGGTACGGAAATGAAATCTCACACTCGCTCGATGCCATGCTGACGCAACCAGAAGTTCCAGTCATAGGTAGCGTCGTCAGTTTCCACCGGTCCCATATCATTCAGCAATGTGAACTTGCGGGGATATCCACGTACCTTCAGCGCCCGGTCGCCGGAGAGCAGCAATGGGCTGCACATCGGCGCCACCGAATTCGAGACAATACGTTCCTACTCAAGCCCCGGATGATCGCCATTGCCATTGTATATGGCAAAGTCGACATCTTCACGATCGAAGTCCGGAAACTGTACGTCCGAGGAAAGTCGGACATCGGCATCGGGATACCTCTGCTAGCCGGGGCACGAGCCATTTCATGGCAACCGACAGCGGAAAGGGAGGCCGTCGATGCATTTTGCAGAAATTGGGACTACACCGCGTCAACAACCTGGGAAAAGGATGCGAATCCGGCTCGTCCCCCGGCAGCAGCGTCTCACCAGCGGATGCCAACGCAAGCCCACGATGCAGTCGATCGAACAACGCCACACCGAAGCATTTTTTAGTTCCTTGATTTGATGGCTGACCGCTGACGGTGCGACGTTCAACACTTTGCGCGCATAGCTGAAGTTCAGACGACGACGCCGCCTCGAAGATCCGTAACGAATTTCATATTGGCAAGGAGGCCATATCTGCTTTGCAGTGAAATTTATTCACTTCAACTATGAGAGATTATCTTTTGCTTCACTATTCCTTTCCAACTATTGCCTAAAGCAATGCCGTGTCCTGCAATGAACCCCATTTAACGGAAAACCAATATGATCGCCTTTTCCTGGCTATGGATTCCGATAACCATCTTCGCTGCTTTTGTGCAAAACATTCGCTCGGCCGCGCAAAAGCATCTGACCTCACAACTGAATACGATATCCGTGACAATGGTTCGGTTCCTCTTCGGACTGCCGTTTGGGCTATTGTATTTATGGTTCTTGAATTCGCGCCGCACGGAACCGTTTCCGGGGATCAGTTGGGAGTTTATCGCCTTAACTGCAACCGCCGGGACGAGCCAGATCATAGCGACGGCACTCTTGGTCTATCTCTTTTCACTCAGGAACTTTGCTGTCGGTACGGCGTATGCCCGCACCGAAGCCTTCCTGACGGCTATCATCGGTGCTCTGTTCTTCGGCGAAGCCGTCGTCATATACGGATGGGGCGCCATACTCATCAGCGTTGCCGGCGTGATCCTGATCACCACCGCCAGAACCGGCATCGGAGGTGGGCAATTGCTGAGCCTTCTCTTCGATAAATCAGCATGGATCGGCATCATCTGCGGTCTCTTTTTCGCTGTTGCGTCCCTCACGATGCGCAAAGCCACGCTAATTCTAGGGATGGAGGACTTTCTCTTTCGCGCGGCGCTCACAATGATATTCATGCTTTCGATGCAGACGGCCGCGATGTGCGCCTATGTACTCGTCACAAACGCATCGCAATACCATATTGTCTGGCGGAACCGGAAAGTCTGCCTGCTTGTTGGCATAACCAGCGTTATGGGGACAATCGGCTGGGCAACGGCGTTTACGCTGGAACAGGCCGCGTATGTAAAGTCACTGGCTCAGGTCGAGTTCGTGTTCACCCTAACGGCGTCATACTGGTTCTTCAAAGAACGCTCGACGCCGAAAGAACTTTGCGGCATCGCGCTCGTCGTCCTTGGGATCATTCTTCTCGTCCTGTTCGGCTAAAATTAGGACTCCGGCGCCACGACATTTCCGGCGCCACGACATTTTTCGCCGAGACCGTCGCCATCTTTTCGGACGACATAACGTGCGGAGACAAGGCCACCGGTTCGCCTTCCGGCCCCATCGAAAATGTAATCAAGCTTTGATTCACTGTGTATTTGTCGAGCGCCGCACCTTCTGGGCAAACCTTGACCGCATGCATCCGATAGGCGTCCGTGACAGCCTTGGTCTGCGCCGTGTCTCCGCGCAATCCGATCATCCTAGGATAAAACTTTCCCGACATAATCCTTCATAAGATCGCCCTTTTCACGCTCGTAGAGATCACCTTCGACGCCGACTTCGTGGCTCTGAATATAGAAAACGGCCGGGTTTGCCACCGTCACCTTCGACCTTAAAAACCATGTAGGTGTTGCCATAATTCGCCGCGATCGCAACAGGAATCTCACCGGCCTCGCACCGGATGGCAAAACGGTGGTAATCTATACCCGGCGCATACATGATCTCGGTGATATGGCACCAGGTATCAAAGATCTATCCGGTAACCTTGATCTGTTTTGCCGCTGCCGCGTCGGCGACCCCAAACGATAGCAACAGCACCCCCGGCGCGCCGATCACCGTTCTTGAAATCCCACTTATATTTGTCAGGTCAAATCGTACTTCTGCGGAGTTTAGTGCGATTAATCGCCGTCAATCGGTCACGACACCCGCTTCAGCAGCCCGTTCGACAAGAAAATCTCGGGCTATATTCATATCATCGAGGCTGCCGAAGGCATTCATATAATGGCCCTTGAAACCCAATCCTTCGATCCGGGCGAACATGTGGCCAAAATCAATATTTCCTTCTCCGGGTCTCATATGAACCTCATAGTCGCCCGTACAGTCCGCGATACGGACCTCGCCAAGGCGCGACGTATCGAGCCCATCAATGAAACCGTCGATCCCATCCGGCACGAGGTGGGCGTGATTGACAGTGAATGACCACTTCAGTGCGGGTGAGTCGAGGCGGTCGAAGTAATACTGAGCTTCCTCCACCGTATGTGCGAGATAATGCACTTCCGCCAGATCCGGCTCCCAATTCATATTTTCGAGATACAGCGTCGCACCTTTGTCTTCCGCATATTTGGCAGCCTTTGCGATATGTGCCACCGCCGCTTCCATCCGTAACTGTTTGTCGCCGAAATGGTGTCCCGGGTGAACGACCACCCATTCCGCATTCAGCTGCACCGCGACATCTATATAGGCCGCCAGATAGTCATCGATCGCTTCGGATAAGAATGGCGAATACTCCGCAATGTTCACACCGGAGAGTGTGTGCAGTCCGATATGGATTCCGCCCGCGTCCGCCGCTTTCAAGATCGGCCGGCAGCGCGCTTCATCAAACGTATCCAAGCCGTTCGGTGCGATATCGAGCTGCGCGTCGATATACGTCACGCTATGTTCAACCGCCCAGGCGACGCCATCCTCCAGCGAAACACGGCGTCCGAGGTCGACACCGATCCTATCCTTGAGCGACATTGCGCTTTTCCTCTCTATCCGTACTGCTCTGTCCCTAAATCAATCCTAGCTGACATCTAACTCTTTATGAGCTATGAGCCATGGCTGTGATTGGGAGGCATCGAGCAACTCCTGCACATCCGAATACTTTAGCACTACTTCGGCGTAGTCGCAGGGCCAGCCCTCGAGTTCAATCCCGTAGGTATAGAAGCGGCACAAAACTGGGGCAAAATGCGTTCGGTGCTGTAAATCGACTGCCAAATATGAAGAGTTCGTACGATCCGAAACTGGACCAAGCCCACTCCCAGAGCTGGCAGACACGTCGGATATCATCCCTAATCTTGATGGTCATCCGGAAACTTCGGTAGCTTCATTGCGTATTGAATGGCATGGAGGTGCGCAGCGCGCGAAACCCTGAATACATCTCCGAACACAAGCTGCGCGCCGCCGCTCTCTCTTCACTATCCGTTGGCCGAAATTCCGCCGGCGGGGAATTGCCCCGCAACAAATACTGTTATCTCCAATCTATCTCAAACGATACGGCGATCGGCACCTGCAACAATTTCCAACGCCGGCAACGGCCGCGCCGGGTGACAGGTCCGCCGAAACATCTCAAACGCATCAGCGAAGTGCGGAATGACCTACGTATCGTAATCGACCACAAAGATTTTAGAACCAGCCATGCCCGCATGCTCCGGCCTGAATACACACGATTGCCAAGCAATAATCTGTTTGGGGTCGAGCGAATTGCCGTCTCGACGGGTTGCATATTGGCACTTCCAGCATCACCGTTTTGCCGAAGGCCACCCCATTGCGGCGCACCAATCTCATTTTTCGGCAGTGGATGAATTGAGTCAGATAGGCCATCTCTCCGCACTTCTTACGACGCACTCAGCCCAGCATGTCAAAGAGCATGTCATTCACGGCATCTGGTGCCTCATACATCACCCAGTGACCGGTATCATCGAGCGTCCGGAAATCCATATCGGGTTTATAGGTGCGCAGGATTGCTTCACGCGCCGGAACATCGCCGAGTGAATAGACATCTTCGACACCCCAGATGCCATAGAATGCCGCGCTCGCATCCGGCAATGCGCGCAACAGAATGTCACTTTCGGGGATACCCCGTGCCCGTATGCGCGTACGAGCGGTATTAGCGTCCTGAAGATGCAGCGACAGGTCATCTACCACACGCTCGTCATTGAACATTACCCCAGCAAGGTTGTTGCGGTGTATCTCACGTCGCGTCGGCCAATCCATATCACGGGACAACCGCTTCAACGGCCGCTTGTATTCCACCGGCGCGTCAACGCCCATGCCACCAGCACCGATCAGCACGACGCGGCGGACACGCCCACGGTGGATCGCCGCCATATGGCCTGCGTGAATGCCACCATAGGAAAACCCGACAATATCATAAACGGCGTCATCGCCGATCAGCGCGTCGACCCCATCCGCCATGATCTGTGCGCTATCAACGACGAGGTCCTGCAACTCCGGCAATCCCGAGTCGCCGTACCCCGGCATATCTGGAACCAAAAGCCGAAAGCGCTCTGCAAGCGGTTCAATATTGCGGATGAAATGCGTCCACGAACCGTAGTCGCCATGCAGCAAGAGAATGGCCGGTCCGTTCCCCCAACATCGCCATGCAACAGCGCTGTTGGCGCCATCAAAGGGAATATCGACCCGTTCGGCCGTCTTCTCGAGCCGCTGGAGTATATCCTCGGAGTGGCTCAATATCCTTCGACGAAGACCATGTTGCCGATCGAATTGTCTGTCCGGTCCTTAATAATATTCTGGTAGTCGGCTGAGTTGTACCACTTCTTCAAGGTGATCATATTCGGAAACTCGAGAATGACCATGCGCTTTGGCGTCCAATCACCCTCCATGGGCTCGACTTCGCCACCACGCACCATGTATTTGCCTCCATGCTTTTCAATCGTGGCCGGGACTGCTTCCTGATATTTCTTAAAGCCTTCAGGATCGGTCACGTCGATATCGGCGATGAGATAGGCTGGCATATCTGCTCCCCACGTCCTTCGGTTTGCCAACATACGAGATGGAGTCTAGCATTCCGGCCAAAATTGCAAGCCTACGGACGCCTAACGAAGGTAAGTCGCCTTCCTTAAAGGAATACAGATGACCCTCGATCTTTACGCTTGGAATTCGTCAAACGGCCGAAAAATCTCGATTATGCTCGAGGAACTCGGCGTCGATTACAACATTCACCTGATCAATATCGGCAAGGATGAACAGTTCGCACCCAATTTTCTAAAAATCAGCCCAAACAATCGTATTCCCGCGATCGTCGATAGCGACGGCCCGGGTGGCGGCAGATACTCGATGTTCGAATCCGGTGCTATCCTGCTCTATCTCGCGGACAAGTTCGGCAAGTTCAATCCGACGGATGAACGAAAGCGATATGAAACGCTAGTCTGGCTGATGTGGCAGATGGGCGGTATCGGCCCAATGTTCGGCCAGGTCCACCACTTCGAACGCGCCGCAAAGGAAGACATTCCCTATGGGAAGAAGCGTTATGGAAATGAAGCTCGGCGCCTTTATAGCGTGATGGACGGACGCCTTGGCGAATCCACATATCTTGGCTGTGACGAATACACAATTGCCGATATCGCGACCTATCCTTGGGTGGCACGCTACGACTGGCAAAACGTAGACCTCGCCGATTTTCCAAACGTGAAGCGCTGGTTCGATGAGCTGAGCGCTCGCCCCGCAGTCGACAAGGGGATGAACGTCCTTGCACAGCCACAGTCCTAATAATCCGCCGTGATGAGCCGTCTCGAAACTCTGCACTACCCGAGTCCGAACCGCACCGCGGTCGTCCAAGTTGGCCCGAGCCGTCATGCTGATGATCTTGGCTTCGCTGAAAGATTTCACTAGTGATCTGGACCGGGTGAAACGGATGGTGAGGCTTTTCGGCATGGTGAACGGCGGTCCTGACTTCCGGGACTATCCAAAGGTCATCGACGGTGCCTCCGACTTTGTCTGCGAACTATGGGGGCCCGAGTTCGGCCAGCACGCCCGCACCGCCATCGGTGCCGGCGGCTTGCCGCACGACATCGTCGTTGAGATCAACGGTGAGTTCGAAATCGTCGACGGCTGAAGGATCGTGCCACCGCCCGAACGTTCGGTTAAAAGTTGTCTTTGCGATTTCTGGTTTCGGCGAACACTGCGACGAGGTCGGCCCCATTAAGGCCGATCGTCGACTGAAGGTTTTCGCTCATCGGACGCACGAACGGGTTTGTCGCGCGTTCCAAACCAATAGTTGTCGGCACAGTCGGCAAACCCTGTGCACGCAGGTCATCAATTTCCTTACTACGCGCCACCAGACTCTCGTTTCCAGGCTCGACCGAAAGGGCGAACTGCGCATTTGCCTGCGTGTACTCGTGGCCGCAATAAACGACCGTTTCATCGGGCAGTGCCATGAGCTTCTGCAGACTGGTCCACATCATCTCCGGCGTTCCTTCGAACAAGCGTCCACATCCGAGCGCAAACAGCGTATCCCCTACGAATGCGATGCATTCGCTCTCAAAATAATAGGCGATATGTCCCGTCGTATGGCCGGGCACCTCGAACACTTTTGCCTGCAATGATCCAAATTCATAAAGGTCTCCGTCGGAGACCTTCACTTCAATCCCCGGAATACGCTCGGCATCGTTTGCAGCCCCGACAATGGTGCATCCCCAACGTTCCTTGAGTTCCAGATTGGCACCCGTATGATCGCCATGGTGATGGGTGTTCAGGATATGGGTGAGACGCCAGCCCTTCTCTTTCAACCCGGCGTTCGTAGCGCCGGCATCGGGTGTGTCTATGCACGCAGTGACGCCGGCATCGGGATCATGCGCCAGAAATCCGTAGTTGTCTGAACGACAAGGGAATTGATGAACTTGCAGCGCCATGCTCCGAATCTCCAAAAGTTTGTCGCGTCGCTCTAATTCTTCGCGATAGACGTAGCGAAAGACGAAGGGATTGGCGAGTCCTAAGGGAGCGACATCCCCAATCAAGCGTCAATCGAGAGCGTTGGACGAAGAAAGCGTTCCTTGCCCCCCGCAGCATTCTTCACCGCCGCGCCGTCCCAGATCAGTTCGCCCCGAGAATAGGTAGCCGCGACCCTAACATTGAACCGGCGACCAGCAAACGAACTCCATGGGACCGCCGAAAGACTGTTGGATGGGTCGAACTCGTACTGCTCTTTCTTAAGGACGACGATATCAGCGTGGTGACCAGGTGCAAGACGCCCCTTGCGATCGCCTATCAGGAAATGGTCCGCCGGTCCGTCACAGAGCATCTGAACAGCCATCCGCGGGCCGATCCCATGTTCCTCACAACCCGTCCAAAACGCCGCTAACAAGGTCTCCAGACCCGGACCACCCGACGTGTTTTTGAAGATGTTCGGGTCGTTCTTCCGATCCAGCCCCCAACTCACATGATCCGACGAGACGAAAGTACAGCGCCCCGCCACAACGTGCTGCCACAGCAATTCAGTTTCCGCCTTCGGGCGCATCGGTGGGTAATGTTTGACCTTGGCGCCCAGCTTTTCGGCGTGTTCTTCGTGATTGATCATCAGGTATTGCACACATGTCTCGATCGATGCTGCATGACCCGCGGCGCGGTACATCTCACAGATCTCGAAGCCGCGGCTCGTGGAGCAGTGCACGACATGACCTCGCGCCCCCGTACGGGCTCCCAACTCGTAGACTATTACCGTCGCCAAATCTTCGATCAGCGGCGTATGAGCCCGTGCAAAGGCATCCCAACCAGTATCGCCAGCGTCCGTCATTCGCGCGATGTTACGCCGCGTCATTTCCTGCATTTGATTGTGTACGCCGCACGCGAGCCCCGCTCCTCCGATAACCTTGAACGCGGCCTCAAGGTCATCTTCCATAATACGAGGGAATCGGCCCGGCGCAGCCTCGAAAGTCGAAAACTTGAAGGCCGCCGCGCCCGCTTCGATCAGGCCTGGGATTTCGGACGTACCATCTTCCTCACCAATGGTCGCGTGTAGTGCTACGTCTACATGGCATTCGCGTTTGATCTCGTCAGCCTTCCGTTCAAATTCCTCACGTGTCGAGATTGCCTTTGGATCGTCATACGGCATATCCACCATGACAGTGACACCGCCAGCTGCCGCCGCGCGGGACGCTCTGCCCAATCCTTCCTGATTAAGCTGGCTGGCTGCATGGGTTTGCCCGTCGACGACACCCGGAATGACCCAGCACCCACGAAAATCCTGTGTTTCTGCAGCAGATGGAGGTGCACCCTCCCCGACGGCTTCGATGAGCTCGTCGCTGACGGCAACGTAACCGTCAAAAATCACCCCGTCGGGTGTGACAACGTCACCAAGAATTACCAGATCGGCATCGCTCATCTTTGTCTCCTACTCCTCGCGACACGAAACTGGGCTACCAAGCCAAAACACTGTTGACTTGGCAACACAGAACAGTCCGTCTTGGGCAATCTGCTACCCCCCCTGCTCAGCGCAGATCCACGTCTCGAAATACCTTTCCAGGGTGTCGCGTTCTATATGACGCGTGATAAAAACGAGGCGTGTGCGTTCATCCGCATCCGGCCAAGCTTCCAGATAAATCGGATCATGGAACACGTGCTGGACACCGTGGATAACAAGCGGATGTCCTGGCCGCTCCGCGGTATCTACGACACCCTTGAGGCGAAGCAAATTCTCGCCTTGGGTCCGTGTCAGCGCTTCAAGCGCGCTACAGAAGGCTTCGGCGGGCAGCGGCTTATCGAACGTCAGCACAAATGATCGAATATCAGTACCATGCCGCGTCACGTCATGATTATCCTGACCAAGACAGTGAGAATGGTCGTGATGGTGGTGCGCATGAGCATGATGATCACTGCCGTCCTGTTCGGCTTCGACGTTCAACCATTTACGGACATCTATGGTTTTGGTCTCGGGATCGTAAAGTGATGTGTCGAATAGACGGTCCAGGTCAAATTCCAGGCCATGCCTTTCGAGGATCGGCGCTGACGGATTGAGGGTCCGG
>MDSX01103276.1_pt1 | contig 11273 bp, 12 predicted proteins | sample 811141 | NCBI WGS metagenome assembly MDSX01 (sample SAMN05326642, study PRJNA326480) | marine metagenome | isolation source: seawater | place: Atlantic Ocean: South East | collected 2010
TGCTTGCATTAAAACAAAAGGGGGATCTTCATTTTTCTTCTCCCATGCTGTGATGTTAAATTCACCTTCAGCAGTAGCTACGCCATCAAATCGAAATTTAATTTCTTCTTCATCAAGAATAATTTCTGATTTTTGCACTTTGTCACCATCTAGATGATAGGGGAGGCTAATTAGTGTCTTTTCTCCGTTCATAGATTTTAAAATCAACTTTAGGTTTAAATCTAAAAAATCAATTTCACCGGATTTATTATTCACAGAAGCATTTTCAACAAATAATGTATCGCAATAGAGTAAATATTGTTGAAATAAAAAGACTTCCTCACCCGTTGCCAAGACCGCTTCTACTGGGTCCGACCATACACCACTTTTTTCATCTAAGGGCCTAAGGTCTGCATAACTGATATAGGTATAGATGTCTCTATTCCAGAAATGCTTTGTGCTTGGTTCCCGTACATTACCCATTCTATCATTAATTTGAACAAAAGGGTTCAATGTGAAAGATTTTTTTAAGACCGGGCTTTCAAAATTCTCCCACGACGAAAATTCATCGGCTTCAAAAAAATTAATATCAAAAACCCTATTATAACCCTCTATCCTTTCATTTTGCCATGATACATAATAAGGGTACATTGAGACCGTATCATTTTTGGGTAAAAGTATATTCTCGTTGGCGGGAAAATCTTCATGAATGAAGCTAGCATTGGTGCTAATTGCTTCCTTTTTTCCGTTGCTAATCAAAGCACCTAAGAGAACAAGAATAAAGCCCAGATGACTCAGAGCCATGGCTCCAGAGGTCCATCGCCCACGCAGAATACGAAGCCAATAATCTGCATTACTTAAAACTCCAAAAACAGATGCAACCAATAAAGCCGCATATAGAGGTTCATAGAGTTCAAGCCCCCAAATACAAAATGCACTCAAAGCTATCGATATTAGAGCAGAGGGAAGAACTCTTTTTACGAGAGAATTTGGTGTCTCTTTCCATCGCAAGAAAGGAACAAAAGCCATTAAGAGTGTAATTATTAACGCAAAAGGTATTTGAAGGCTATTGAAGTGCTTTGCCGCGTCTGCTGGAGGAGCCAATGGATTTTCTAAGAAAGGCACCAGACCCTCTGGCCCGATTATCTTATTAAAAACCGGTATGCTCGTACTGAATATAATTTGAGTTGCAGATAAAAGTAGTGTTAAAGATCCTATAAACATCCAAAACTCTCTCGAATTAAAGGCGTCTTCTGATGGGCTTTTTGGGAATTTTTTCCAATGCCATAGAAAAATGAATAAAGATCCCAAAGAAAAATAACTCAAGAAAATAATCAATTGACCATTTAATCCTAAATCAACAAAAGCGTGAACGGAAGTGTCTCCAAGAATTCCGGATCTTGTTAGAAATGTTGAATATAGAACCAATAAAAAAGATAAAATTGTTAAGAATAATGCAGTAGCTGGAGCTGATTTTTTATGCTTTACAATCATCATTAAATGACCAGCTGCTACAAGAGTGAGCCACGGGACAAGGCTCGAGTTTTCCACAGGGTCCCATGCCCAGAATCCACCAAAACTAAGAGCTTCATAAGCCCATGCTCCTCCCATTAAAATTCCTGTTCCTAAGATTGATATTCCGAAAAAAGTCCACGGTAATGCGGGGATGACCCAATCAATGTATTTTTTTTCTAAAATACCTGTAATAGCAAATAAAAATGGAATGGTTACACCTGCAAAGCCCAGAAAAAGGGTGGGTGGATGTATTACCATCCAATAGTTTTGTAATAATGGGTTTAACCCTTGTCCATTTCTTAAAGATGGTAATCTTATTAGATAATCACGCATTTCTGTCCATGGAAGTCCCAGATTTTCTGGAAGTTCTCGAATCAGAATAAATGGTGAGGATCCTATTTTTAAGTCACCTACATAAATTCCTAAGAGCATCGAAGTCAAAAACACTTGAACCATAGCAAGCATCATTAGGGTTCCAAATTCCCATTTCTTTGCAGTACCTATTAATACCCAACCCAGAATCATATGCCATGTTGTCCAGAGTAGAAAACTCCCTTCTTGACCCTCCCAAAAACATGATGCTATATATTTCATTGGCATTTCCATTGAGCTATGTCTCCAAACGTAATCAAATTCGAACCAGTGGTTAAAAAGAGCAACAAATAATATTGAAATGGTCCCAACTACACCTATTGAGTGTAATGTAAAACTCAATCTTCCCGCGGATTTTAGTCCTGCGAGGTTCTTGATTTTTTCTTTTTTGGAACTCGCATAGTAGAGACTGTAAAAAAATGCAGTTGCTAAAGATCCCGAAAAGGCGAGCGCAACTGAGGCCCTTCCTAAAAAAGCAAATAGACTATGCTCTCCAATATAGTCCATTTATTTAAGAATTTATTAAGTAAATTAAAGACGTATCTATGCCCTTTTCATCTATATATTTTGAAGGGCATTTCATCAGTATTTCTTCCGCTACAAAATGACTTGAAGTAGAGTGTCCAGTTATTGTTATCTCCTCTGAACGTTCGAAATCCATTGGTTTTGGCTGGTTATAGATGACATTTTTTGAATCCCCATTTTTATCAATGGCTTTAAAAGTCAGTAGTGTTGTTTTAGGATCAAATTCAATAGGATTTTCTAAATCCACTTTCGCCACAACGGTTACTGTTTCCGGCGTTTGCTTATCTGCGATGTCAAAGGTTGCGTATACGCTAGCATCTTCCAGAGTAACTAATAAGGCCCCAATCATGAGAGCAATTACTAAAAGCAATATTATTTGCGTTCTTTTCATTTTTCTTGGTCCCTTTCGAGTCGACTTATTTTTCGGTCCAGATGAATCAGATATAAAGTCAATCCTCCAAATATTATTCCTAAAACTGCTAGTACTACATAAATCTTGCCATCGGCTCTAAAAACATCTGCCATCTCAACAACTCCTGTTACTATTTGTGAAAAAATCATTTTTTATCCTTTAAAGTTTCTATTCGATTTCTCAATGAACTGATCCAAAACCCTACCAAAATCCAACCGACTACCGCAGGATAGAAAATCATTCTCATTCTACTGTCTAAGTCATAATTTGAAAATCCAGGATTACCTCCATTACCAGGATGTAAAGACTCAGTCATGCGCGGTAAAATTCCAATAAAAACTATCATTAATACAAAAGCAAAGACATTATAAATCGATGAAATCCGAGCTTTTTTTTCTAAATCCTCTATGCTATTTCGAAGAATAAAATATGCTGTGTAAATTAATAATGTAACAGCTGTTCCATTGAGCTTTGGGTCCGAAGTCCAGAAGGTCCCCCATGTTGCCTTTGCCCAAACCATACCCGTAAAAAGACCGAGTAAAGAAAACACAATAGCAACTTCCGCAAAATTCTTTGCCTTGAGATCGAAAATTAGATTTACTCTGCGGCCGTCTTGTCCGGATTGCAAAAAGCGAATACTAAAAATCACTGAATTTAATAAAAGTACAATCATAGTGAACCACATGGGGACATGAAAGTATAGATTCCTTATTGTTTCATTTAAAATGACTAACCTTGGGACATCTAACATTAAGCCTGCATAAAGAGAATATGCGACTAAAATTATACCTGTGTATTTCCAAGCCTTCATTAGGAGCGCCAAAGGTAAGGAAATAGGATAGCACCAAGAGCTAAGGAAAGAACACAAAGTGCTATTTCTCCAACCCATAAGAGGTATAGTTCTCCTATAGATTCGCCTAGTAGCGCTAGTTTGCTCGCTCTTAGTGAAACCAATAATGTGGGTAATAAAAGTGGGATGCTCAGTATTGACATTAAACCAACGTTCCCATCTACCTTTGAAGAGATCGCTGATGTAAAACAAAGTGTACATGCCATGGCAATAGATCCAAGCCCAATTGATAACATCAAAGGACCCAAAGAAATTGGATTTTCTCCAGAATTGGGTAATCCAATCCAAATGTAAAAAAGTCCAAAGCTCAAAAGAGAGATAAATAATGTATTTAACGATGTGGTTATGCTTTTACCGATTAAAAGTTCAGTGGGGTCAACTAATTGATCTATGTAAAAATTTTTTCCGTCGTTTGCGGAAAAAGTCTTACCCGCTATTTGAATACTGCTAAATACTAGGTTCATCCAAATCAACGCCAGCCATGTATTTGGTGATGGTCGGTTAATTAGTATTGATGCTAAAAAGGCCACGGCGCCGCAAAAAAGTGCGGATACAAACCATCCCGAGCTTCTAAGGTACTCTAGCTCCCAATCCCAAGAAAATATAGTTTTAATTGCTTTTAGCCTAATCATTACTCAAAGGTAATGTCTACTGCATTTAAAACTTTTTTAAGATTTATTTGTTTTAAATTAAAATGATTATAAACCTGAAAAAATATGAGAAAAAATTTTGTTATCGCTATCCTGACAGCGTCCTCAGCTTTTCTTTCCTGCAGTCAATCTATCGCTCAGCCAATGGATGAGATAAAGGACTTTTATAACCTTTCTGCTCGAACCATTAACGGTGACTTGCTGAAATTCGATCAATTCAAGGGTAAACGGGTGTTAATTGTTAATACTGCTTCAGCTTGTGGGTTCACATACCAATTAAGTTCGTTACAAAAATTATGGGATGAGGCAGATCACGACGAATTCGTGATAATTGGATTCCCATGCAACGACTTTGGAGAGCAAGAATCTGGATCTTTAGAGGAAATTGAATCATTTTGTTCCAAAAATTATGGAGTTACTTTCCAGTTAATGGAAAAAGTAAAGATTAAAACAAGTCCAATTTATAATTGGTTAATGAACAAAAGTCAGAATGGAGTAAAAAACGCAAAAGTTCTCTGGAACTTCCACAAATTCATAGTTGACGAAAAAGGTAAATGGAGTGGTTCATTTTTACCTACAACCTCTCCAAGTTCATCGAGTATTAAAAATTTTGCTCTGGGTATATGAATTCGGAAACGGATATTCTCGCCTTTGGAGCTCATCCGGATGACGTAGAGCTTGGATGTGGTGGAACAATAGCAAAACACACCGCTCTCGGAGATTCGGTTACCATTATTGACCTTACCGAAGGAGAAATGGGTACGAGAGGGACTAAGGAAGTTCGATCAGATGAATCCAAAAAAGCTCAAAAAATTCTTTCGGTGAAAAATCGTTTTAATTTAAAATTACCAGATGGATGGATTGAAAATAACCGTGATTCTCAGTTATCGATAATTTCTCACATTCGCCAGCTGAAGCCCAAAATCGTGCTTTGTACCGCACCCAATGATAGGCATCCAGATCATATTGCTGCCAGCAGACTAATAGTAGACTCATGTTTCAAGTCCGGATTAAAAAAAATAACCACCACATGGAATGGAAAAAAGCAGATGCCTTTTCGTCCTCTCAATATATATCATTACATTCAGTTTTATGAAATCACTCCGGACTTCAATGTTGATATTTCTGATCATTTCATGACTAAAATGAAAGCTATTCAAGCCCACTCTTCTCAGTTTTATGATCCCAACAGTAAGGAGCCGGAGACTATAATTTCTTCAAAGGGATTTTATAATTCAATTTCTGCTCGATCATCTGAGTGGGGCAGAGCTATTGGGGTTGATCATGCTGAGGGCTTTGTTGCTGAAAGGCGCTTGGGGGTCTCTCGAATAACAGATCTCTGTTAGATTTATGCTCTTAACTAACTAGAATACCAATTTTCAAGTCTTTTTGACACCTCTTGTTCTCTAAATTCATGCAATGCCATTGGCTTGTGATCCGTTTTTATTTCTTGCATCAACTGAACTAGCTCTTCGGTGGAAAATGTTTTTCTAAATATTAAGGCATCTATTTCTTTATAGACAGTTTGGGGTCCTATGCATGGCGTGGATATAACCTTTAACCCTCGCTCTAGTGACTCGCCGATAACCATGCTAAAGGTTTCTATTCTGCTGTTGACAATTAATACGTCATGAGACAACATCTCTTCATGGACTTGAATTTGATCTTTTCGACCTTTCCAAATAAGATTTTTTAGGAGTTTATATCTACTTTTTAGGCTCTTTAGATCTTTTCCATCACCAACAATAGTTAGAATATCTTCAACAAAATTGAAAGAGTGAATATTCCAAGCATCCAGAATGCCTGATATTCCCTTGGTTTTATCAACTATATCTCCAACAAAAAGAAAATTACGGTTTGTTTTTGTTTTTTTGGAATGCAAGTTTTTATAATTTGGCTCCTGGAGAATGTTGGGTATATACCTAACACTACCAAATTTTTCTATCTTTTCTTTTAGCGCTGGCGAGACTGCACTTCTCAGGTCTGAAATGGTTGCGGTTAATTTTGCTCCCATAGGAGCTCTTCGGAACCAATGACTCTGATGTTCCGTAACTGCAAATTTTGTTTGCTTTCCAAAGCGGAATTTCAACCTTAACAAAATATATGCTGTATCCCATGATCCGCCATGAATATGCATTATATCACAGCTTCCTAACATTTTTAATGCTGATTTTACAGATTTGTATTTGCTGATCCAACCCAAAGGGCCTTTTCTCGAAGCGTTATAGAATATCAATTCTTTTTTATTATCGATTGGTTTCTCTCCGAGAATAACAACTGCTATTTCATTTCCTACATTTTTTGATGCGTACACATGCGCCTTAATAAAGCTTCCATGTTGTGGATTCTCGCTCGTAGGCCACATTCTGACTAGATGAATGATTCGCATCAAAGTTTTGTTAAAACGATTTGAAAATTATATTGATAAAACTAAGATTATTTTTTCGCTATTCAAGATTATACATTGCAACCGTTCTTCTTCGTATTATATTTGCCGCCCGTAATGGTGGTTGTAGCTCAGTTGGTTAGAGCGCCTGATTGTGGTTCAGGAGGTCGTGGGTTCGAGACCCATCTTCCACCCTAAAAAGCCTCGTAGAAATGCGAGGCTTTTTGCTTAGCCACATATAATTATTTCACTTCAAAAGTCACGTATCTTTATTCTTGATTAACCATGGAATGATAAAGTATCTATTTCTCGCGATACTAGGGTTTAATTTGAGCCTAAATGCTCAAGTTAAAAAACGGTTTAATGATTTTCTTTTTAGGAATTATTATGATCGTATTCTAAATGATTCCTCAGACCCCTCTGCTCCGAGGCTCATAAATTATCCCACATTAGCTTATTCACCTGAAACCCGTTGGGAGGTGGGGCTATCTAGTTTGTTGATCTATTCATCAAACAGAGATCTTAACAATAGGTTAAGTGAAATAAAAGCATTTACATTTTACACTTTGGAAGACCAATATGGTCTTTGGCTTGATCATGCTGTCTACTCAGATAGAAATAAATGGTTTCTCTACGGGAGAGCCAGATATCAGAGCTTCCCCTTGTTCTATTATGGAATTGGACCGAATAGCCCCTCTGAATATACTTCAAGGATTGATGGTGAATACACTTTATTTAGAGAGAGGTTGCTACGTGAGTGCTTGCCCTCATTATATATTGGAATTGAATGGGATTTTCAACGTCTAACAAATGTTCAATATGAACAAGTTTCTTCGGGTTATGCGACTCCAGAAGTTGGAAAAATGGGCTCAACAAACATGGGGCTTGGTTTGGGCATTCTCTATGATAATATTCATAACGCCATGAACCCAAGAAAGGGAATATACAGTGAATGGGCATTTTTAAACTATTCTGACCGGCTATTAGGTGATCATAATATGTTCACCTATCTTATTGACAACAGATTTTATAAACCTATTCAATCAAATACTGTATTTGCTGCTCAATTATACGGTCAATTCACGAATGGAAACGTTCCATTTAATATGTTGTCGCTTATGGGTGGTGAAAGTTTAATGCGGGGTTATTATTTGGGTCGATATCGAGATAATAATCTTATTGCTGGACAAATTGAGTATCGGATTTTACCATTTGATTTCTCGAGGAGGTGGGGAGCTAGCGTATTTGCAGCAACTGGACAAGTATTCAGTCAACAAAACATTTTTGATTTTGGAAATTTTTTACCCACCGGAGGTTTCGGCCTGAGATATCTCATTTTTCCACAAAAGGATATTTATACTCGAATAGATATCGCTTTTACTCAAGAGGGTAGTGGAGTTTATTTTTTTATTGGTGAAGCTTTTTAGATATATCTTATAAAAAAAGAACCCCAAAAGGGATTCTTTAAATTAACTATACAAAAGAGTACTTTTATTTTAAAGACTATTCTTTTTTATAATAATCTCTCTAGATAAAATCCCCTTTGAGTTTTCAATATGCAAAATATAAGATCCTTGAGGAAGGCCTTTTAGAGAAACTATATTTTGACCTGGTTGCATATTGTTCTTAGAGACCATCTCTTTCCCATCAATTGTAAAAATACTTGCTTTACTTTGGTCTTTTAAATCAATTGTAATGTAATCATTAAATGGGTTTGGATAGGGACTAACTTTAGACAAATCAGTTTCGCTATTGGAAAATGTTAAATTTTCTTGCATGAAGAGGGAGCGCTTAAATTGTAAAGTTCCATTAGAAAATACATGAAGGATTTCTACAACAGGATATGGATAATCTTGTAGATAAATTTGTTTAGATATTTCCTCAACGGTAACATAATTTCCAAACAATGAGGGCCCTGTAACCTGGGTTCGTTTTGAATTCACTAAAAGAGCATTCGCGTAGCTTTTACCATCGGGCATCGTCACTGTCCCAATCGATACGCCTTGGATTTCACTTTTATCTGTAAAATTCATTGTAAGAGTATTCCAAACAATTGTTGATGAGATGTTGTGCAAATGATTTGTATTTACAGTCAAAGGGTAAGGTATGAGTTTTAATGGAACGGAATAGTTAGTCGTAGTTGTTGAACTTAGTTTTCCATGATAAAAATTACCCATCGGCATTACATTCATAAAAAACTCTCCATTTGGTGACTGTAAAACATGAGTAGCATTCGGATAGTTTGATTTATTTGTTGAGGAGTCAATGGAAAAAATATTTATTTGATAAGAAGATGTGGGTTGAATATTTGAAAAATCCCAAGGCCCTGAATTTGAAACAGCAACAGTGTCATCAATTTGATCAAAATCCTGGGTTATTCCGTAAGGAATATTAGGAGAAGTTATCATTTGACAAAAAGAAGAATGAGAAAAGATAATAAATGAAAGGAGTATGACTTTTTTCATAATTGTAAAAGTTTAGATTTCGATTAGCTTTTTCGGTTTTAGAGCATAAAAGTAATAGTTTGGGCAAACAAAAGAGGTCATAAATAGAAAAAGATCACAGAAAAGTCAGTCTTAACAAAAGCAGATGCTGAAGCGACATACTTTTATGTAAGTTGAAACTTTCGTGTTATTATCTCGGAGTCATTTACTCTTTTTGTTATTTTTTTCTGGAAATCGACCATAATTCCCCATTCCATCATAGTCAACAGAATCATCTTCTATGTCTGGATAGTTCGATTCCCTTTGTTTTCTGTTTTGAGTTATAATATTCCAGATTAGGAAATATAGGTAACCGGAAAAGATTACAAATCCAACAATAAACATTTCTATATTCATAGTTTTTTGTATAAGAGATTTTTTTTATCGTTTGATCGAAATTCGTCGAAAATATTTTTTATTAAAAAAAACAAATAGGCTGAAAAAATCAGAAGTCCAACAAAAAAAATACCAGTGTTCATAGATTATTTAATTACCGGATTTCTTCTTTGCCTGATTGCAATTGCAAATAATAAAATAGTTCCAGGCCAATGTGCAGAATATTGGGCTTCCTCTGTTCGCCCCATTAAACCTAGGCCAATAGAATATATCATGCAAATAAATGCAAAAATTATTGGGTAATAAGTGGAAATAAACTGACTCGTTTTCTTCATTTTGTTTGAATTTTATTATTCTACTAAGTTAATAAAGTCAAATCTTTATCAAACTCGTATTTTTATATCATAAATTCGCTATAAAATTAAAGGCTCCGTAGCTCAGCTGAATAGAGCACCTGACTTCGGATCAGGCGGTCATAGGTTTGAATCCTATCGGAGTCACAAAAAAGCCTTGCCTCGTGCAGGGCTTTTTTATTGACTGGTATTGTTTTAAATTAGATACTTAACCTTTTAAGAAGAAAAAAATGAAAAGAATCATACTCACCGCAAGTTTGTTTTTGGGGTTTTCGACATTTTCCCAAACTGTATACATGCCCACCTTACCATCTACAAATATTACATATCCAACTTCCATTTTATCTGATACCATCACTCAGTCTGCGCAGGGCCCTTGGGACTTTTCTAGTATAACAACAACGGGTATGAGTTCGATTACATATCAACCTATTGCTAGTTCTGCATTTGCGAGTATTTATCCGAATGCTACTCATGTTAAAATAGAAGGCGGAGAACAGTTTTTTTTGGGATTCGAAACAGATAAATCTACATTTCATGGAGAAAGATCAGTTATTATCAATAGCTATCCAACTCCTTTAATTCTCATGCCTTATCCATTTTCAGTTGGGGATGTGCATAATCACTCTAGAACACAAATTCCCTTTACTTGCGGTGGTTGTCCCCCTTCTATGTATAGAAACGATGCGGTGAATATTCAGGCTTTAGCATCAGGAACTCTTACGATGCCTGATAATACAGTGCATAACAATGCTACACTAGTTCTAAACACTCGAACTTTTAATGACGGTCAAACTGGCTCATCTAAATGCGATCTATTGTTAAAACAATATCAATGGTGGGTATCGGGTTATCCGTTTCCAGTTGTTCAGTCTATTGAATTTACGGCCGGTCAGTTTTGTCCTCCAAATATAGATTACAGACAGTCTAAATTTTTAATCGGAAATCCAAGTGTTGGAATAGACGAGGCAGAATCTACCACAGCATCTATTTACCCGAATCCAACGAATGATATTTTAAATTTAAATTTCATTTCTTCAGAGAATATCGAGAGTAAATTTATAATTAAGGACGCAACTGGTAGACCTATTTCTCAAGGGGCTATTAACTCACCAATCAAGAGTATAGATGTTCAAAATTTGGCCAAAGGAGTTTATACACTAACCCTTGTCGATGACGAGAAAATAGTGTTGAGGTTTATTAAAAATTAATCATTATTTACTTTATTTTTTTGTAGGGTTTTCTTCCATAAGCTCAATGCAAATGCAATTATTTACCCATTAAAAGAAATAAAGAAGCAGAGTTGTTATATGTTCTCTCTAAGCCAGTAAATTGGTTAAAAGATGAATGACACTTAATTGGGCTTCTTTTGAAGAAAAATTATAAATGGAGCAGATCTTTTCAACTCCTAA
>MDSX01029086.1_pt1 | contig 11270 bp, 11 predicted proteins | sample 811141 | NCBI WGS metagenome assembly MDSX01 (sample SAMN05326642, study PRJNA326480) | marine metagenome | isolation source: seawater | place: Atlantic Ocean: South East | collected 2010
ATCAAAATTAGAATATATTTGGCTTGACGGATATGTTCCTACGCAAAACATGCGTAGTAAAACAAAAATTTTAAAGGATTTTGACGGAAAAATTGAAAGTTGCCCCGTGTGGGCATTTGACGGTAGTTCTACTCAGCAAGCTGAAGGAGGTTCTTCTGATTGTTTGTTAAAACCTGTTGCAATCTTTCCAGATCCAACTAGAGAAAATGGATTTCTTGTAATGACTGAGGTAATGAACCCAGATGGATCACCTCATGTTTCAAACGGAAGAGCCACCATTGACGACGATGATAATGATTTTTGGTTTGGATTTGAGCAAGAATATTTCATTATGGACACTGATACAGATCTACCACTTGGCTTTCCTCCAGGTGGATACCCAGGACCTCAGGGTTTATATTATTGTTCGGTAGGAGGAAAAAATACTCATGGTAGACAATTAGTTGAAGATCATGCTGATATCTGCCTTGCTGCAGGAATAAACATCGAAGGAATTAATCAAGAAGTAGCATGTGGACAGTGGGAATTTCAAGTTTTTGGTAAAGGTGCAAAAAATGCTGGTGATCAACTCTGGATTGCAAGATATATCCTTGACAGACTAACTGAAGATTATGGTTACTACATTGAATATCATCCAAAGCCAATTAAGGGTGATTGGAATGGTTCTGGAATGCATGCTAATTTTTCAAACGAAACTCTAAGAACATGTGGTTCTAAAGAAACCTATGAAAAAATTTGTGAAGCCTTTAGGCCAGTGGTTGATGAGCATATAGCCGTTTATGGTGCTTATAATGAACAAAGACTAACAGGATTACACGAGACGCAATCTATTGATCAATTTAGCTATGGGGTTTCAGACAGAGGCGCATCAATTAGAATTCCTATTATAACCGTTGAAAAAGGATATAAAGGATGGCTTGAGGATAGGCGACCTGCATCAAATGCCGATCCATACAAAATTGCAGCTAGAATTATTAAGACAGTCAAATCAGCTTAAAACCTGCTTATGGTTATTGAAAAAGGAATTGTTAAAGCAGTTCCTTTTTTTTATGAAAAAGCCTGAAAAACAAAAATAAAATATAACGATAGAATTATCAATCCTTTATACTTTGATAATGTATTTTTCTTTGGAAGAATTACCAGAAAAATCAATAAAATAGCAAATATTAACATCCATAAAACATCTCTTTGAACTATTTCCTCTGCAATCGGAATATCTTTAATTAATGACGTAATTCCTAATACAGAACCAATATTAAAGATATTTGATCCAATTAAATTGCCAACAGAAATACCTTTTTCCTTCTTTGCTACTGCAACCAATGAGGCAGCTAATTCTGGAATACTAGTTCCGATTGCAATAATTGTAACTGAAATTGTAGCTTCACTAATGTTTAATTGTTCAGCAAGGTTTACTGCGCCATCAACTAAAAATTCAGCACCAAAATAAAGGGTTATTGAAGAGATAATTAACCATATTAAAATTTTAAAATTTGAAACTAATGATAATTTATCATCGACATCATTATAAGTTTCATTAGAATCGGAATTTTTTAAAATATTGAAAACAAAAAATATTAAAATTGAAAGAAGTATTAACCCTTCAAACTTACTTAATAGATAATTAGTATAAACGAATAAAGACGCAACAATTGATAAAAAAAACATCCATGGCCAATCTCTCTTATAAAATTTATTCTCCACAGAAATATTACTCAATATTGAAATAATTGCCAAAACAAGTCCAATATTTGCAATGTTAGATCCTATCACATTGTTTACAGCGATCGAGGGTGATTCATTTAAAGCTGCATTTACGCTAACAATTAATTCAGGTAATGATGTTGCTAAAGAAACAACCGTCATACCAATTACAAATTTTGAAATATTAAACTTAAATGAAAGAGCAACCGATGCTCTAACCATATACTGCCCTCCTAATACTAGCAAGAAAAAGCCTAAAAAAATAAAAATTAAGTTCATCTATCTAAAAATAATTTTAGAATTTGTAATTTTTCTATTGTTTGAAATTTTTAAAAAATATATACCAGCTTCCAGGTTTAATTTCAATAAATTTGCATTAGAAATTCTTATATCAAAAACTTTAACTCCATCGGAAGAAAATATTTCAACCCTTTCATCTTGTAGAGGATTACTAAAATTTAAAATACCATTTGAAGGATTAGGATATACAACAAAATTTTCATCATTAGGGCTAATTAATCCCAAATTTTCATTCCAATTCTCTCCATAATTTTCTCCCCACAAAAAATTTACCAGATTAGGATGATCTACAAATGGATTTCTATTTTCTTGAAATCCAAAAATAATCTCATTTCGATTAATTTCAAAATCATCAACAGGATCATCATTATGCCATTGAATCAAAGAAGATAATTTCCCTAAAATTGGATCATTATTTCCAGGTGTAGTATAGTCTACCAATTCTAAATCAAAACTATTGTTGTTGTGATCATAACCTGGGTCATAACGAACAGTCATATAAAATAAAATTCTAGCAATATCGCCCTTTACAGAATCTGATGGCTCCCAACTATCTGAATCGGTAAGGCATTGCGAAGCTTCAGAGTGTTGATTTCCTCCATAATCAAAATCTTTAGTACCTCTCGAAGAGTTAACTGAACGATCACAAGGTTTAAGATTATGTACATCAGTGTATGCATTATCATCTTCATCAGGAAAACCATGAGATTTTGGCCAAATATGTTCTCTATTCCAAGAATTATTTTGTGTACCATTTCCATTTTCATACTGAGAATAATTACCCGATCCGTCTCTGTATCCTTTATCTTGAGATCGACCTGTATAAACAAGAATCATGTTGTTATGGTTTTCAGGGTCCTGATCAGATAATTGTAAAATATCCCACGTGTCAATAGATGATGATGTGTAAGGATATACCACATGATTAGAAATTATCTGATGTAATGCCTCTTTTAATTCTTCAGATGATTTATCGTTAGCATCTAGATAGTAATCTTGTGGAATATTCGATTGAACTATGCCATATGTTGGATTAAAAGAAGATCCAAAATCTGATTGAGCGTGAACATTTAATATTAATGCAGAAAATAATAAAACCAAATATCTCATTGCCGCAAAGATAATGTATTTAATAATTTAATTTTTTATTAAATTTCAAAATGTTAATCTATAATTTATAAATTTTAAATAAATTTAGTGGCATAAGGTTTGCTTTAATTAAGATGTGAAAAATAAATTCTGCTCTTTAACTATAATACTTTTAATTTTTTGTTCATGCGGAACAAAAAATAATGCTATATCTAAACCCTCTTCTAGTTTGACTATATCCCCTGCAGCAACAACCTTATTAGATGTGATTGTAGGAAAATTTCCTGGAATTAGGGTTATCGGAGATAATGTTGCAAATGGTAATCCAAAAATATTAATTAGAGGCGGAAGTCTTTCAATTAACAACCAGGCATATGCTATTTTTGACATTGATGGATCTATTCAAATTGACTTTCCCTCATACATAGATCCACAACAAATTAAAAATATTTCAATACTCAAATCCTTAGCTGCTACCAACCGTTATGGAGGTATCGCTAGAGGGGGAGCAATAATAATTAAATTAAAATAATGAAAAAACTAATTTTTATATTCTTACTTACAAATTTAATGTTTGGTCAAACAATTAATGATAATTTTTTAGATGGAACTATAGTCTTTAAATTAAAAAATTATGTTGAACCAAACATAAATAATAGCAAAAAAAATTCAGACAATATTGGTCTGGAAACTGATATTAATGACTACCCTGAAATTAAAAATATTTTCAAAGATATTAGCATATCAAAATTTGAGCGCCCGAGTTTTTTTACATCTAAAAGAGATCTACAAAAAATTTATAGGATCACCTTTAATGAATTCGAAAAAATTGATTTTTTAATCTCGAAACTTAATCAACTTGATGATGTAGAGTACGCAGAAAAAGAACCTATTTACAAAACCACATTTACCCCAAATGACACGTATCATAATGGAACTAATAAGTGGTATCATACACTGGTTAACTCTGAGTTAGCTTGGGACATAACATTAGGAAGTGAATCTATAAAAATTGCAATTGTAGATAATGGAATTGCAACAAATCATTTTGATTTAAATACATTTAAACAAAGAGATGTAGCAGATAATGACAATGATGCTACACCACCACAAACATATGATCAAAGTTCATCATGGTCTCACGGAACTCATTGTGCGGGGCTTGCAACAGCAGAAATAAATAATGCTATCGGAATAGCTTCATTAGGTGGTAACGTAGAGTTAATTGCTGTTAAAGCTACAGGTGACAATCAAAATCCTTCATTTACATATTATGGTTATGCTGGAGTTCAATGGGCATGTGAAAACGGTGCAAATGTAGTTAGTATGTCTTATGGTTCTGATAATTCTTCAAATGCAATGCAAGAATTAATCAATGCATATCCAGAAGTGGTTTTTCTAGCTGCTGCAGGAAATGATTCTTCCTCAACTCAAAATTTTCCAGCTGCATATCAAAATGTAATTGGAGTTGGTTCTGTTGACTCAAATGATTTAAGATCATCTTTTTCTAACTATAATGTTGGTTTTCCATGGGTAGACATAGCAGCTCCAGGAGGGTATTCTTATGGCGGATTATTAAGTACTATCTATTCAGATAGCTTAAACAGTTATGCAAGATTTGGAGGCACATCTATGGCTACTCCATTTGCTGCTGGACTAGTAGGTCTCATTTTAAGTATAAATCCTGCACTAACACCCAGTCAAGTTTTGAACTGCTTAATAAATAGTGGAGTTGATATTAATCAAAACATAGGTCCAAGAATTGATGCATATCAAGCTATTCTTTGTGCACAGCCTGATGACAATAACCCAATACCCGCATTTACTGCGTCTCCTCAAGTAATCTACGAAAACCAATCAGTAGTTTTTAATAATAATTCTGTTAATGCATCAAATTGGTTTTGGACGTTTGAAGGTGGAAATCCAAGCACTTATGAAGGAGAGAATCCTCCAGAAGTTTCATATTCCAGTGTTGGAAATTATAGCGTAAGTCTTACAGTTAGTAATGACTCAGGAGAAGAAACTCTGAGCAAAGAAAACTATGTAACTGTTTATTTTGAACCGAGTGGAGAATGGATATTACAAAATACAACATTTAATAACCAAAGCACCGGAATAAATTATATTTCAATAGCTGATGAAAATGTAGTTTGGGCTACTGCATTTGATGGCTCTGGTTCAGGACAAAATATGCAACAGTTTACAAAAACTATAGACGGTGGATTAAACTGGGAGTCATTTAATATTGATATAGGGGATTTAAACTTGGGAATTTCGATGATTCATGCTTTTGACCAAGATACTGCATGGCTTGTGGCATACCCAAGGGGAGCAAATCAAATTGGTGGAATATTTAAAACTACTGATGGAGGAGAAAATTGGACTAGACAAGATAGCGCTAGCTATAATACAAGCTCTTCATTTGCCAATGTAGTATATTTTTGGGATCAAAACGTAGGTTTTGCACAAGGGGACCCTATAAATGGTGAATTTGAACTATATGTCACAGATGATGGAGGAGATAATTGGGAGCAAGTACCAGGATCAAATATTCCTAATCCTCTGGGAGGAGAATATGGTTACACTCGACAAATTGAAGTTGTTGATGATTATGTTTGGTTTACAACCAATACGGGAAGAATATTTCATTCAACTGACAGAGGTAATACATGGGAGGTTTACCAATCTCCTATTTCAGATTTTGGAAGCGCTGAAGTAAATGGTAATATTTCATTTAGTGATTACCAAAATGGAATTTTAATCGATAATAATTCTAACGTTTTTAGAACATCAAATGGTGGTTTATCTTGGGACGAAATAACTACCGAAGGACCTATTTATACATCAGGTTTATGTTTTATTGAAGGGACTAATACAGTATTTTCAACTGGAGGTGGTTCATCATTTAGTCTTGATGGTGGATATTCATGGACTCCAATTGATAACGTAGTGCATTTGTTTGTTGATTTTTACGATGAAAACCTTGGATGGTCTGGAGCCTGGACTCAAGTTACCGGAACAATTTCATCTGGAGGTGTATGGAAATGGGAAGATTTTGAACTAGGATTAGAATCATTAGAAAATGAAATTGAAATAAATTATTTTCCAAACCCTACTAGCAATAAAGTTAATATAATTTACTCAGGTGATTTGGAAGTTGTAATATATGATTTTTTAGGAAAAGAAATTAATAGGTCAAACAATAAAGTGATTGATATTAGCAATTATGAAAAAGGAATTTACTTCTTTAATTTAAAAGATCATACTAAAAATAAAAGTAAAACTATAAGAATAATAAAAAATTAAAAATGAAATATGTATTGTTAGCGTTATTAGTTTTGTTTAGTTCAAGTAAATATGAAACTCAAAAATATGATTTGATTTACTCCGAAGATGAATTTGAAATTAGATTCTACCCCTCTTCCCTGAAAGCTAAAATAGTTTCAAATAAAAGTTCTAATGGTAACTTTTACAAATTATTCCAATTTATAAGCGGAAATAACACAAAAGGGGAAAAAATTGAGATGACTACTCCTGTTTATATGAAGGAGGATTATAATTCCAACACAATGGAATTTGTTATGCCATCATCTTACGACATAGAATCTATCTCAAAACCAAATGACGAAAATGTTGTTATTTACGAATCTGAAGCAAAACATTTTGCATGCATAAGATACGGAGGGTATTCAAATACTGGAAAATTTAATATGCATTCAAAAAAATTGATTGAAAAACTATCAGAATTGAATATCAAGACTGTTGGAGATTTATTTTATGTTTCTTATAACAGCCCTTACAAGGTTTTTAACAGACGAAATGAAGTTATGATTGAAATAGAATATAATTAGTTATCTCTAATTGCCACAGCATTAGCAATCATGTTAATTTTATATTCAGGAGCAGTAATAAGCTCAATTTCATCTTTAGATTTTTTTGCATCTTCTGCATAGTGTCTTAATCTCTCTACTGTAATTGTATCTCTGAATATCTTTCCTGACATTAAAACTTGCTTGCCTTCAATCCCAGACTTTGGAACAAAAAAACCATAATCTTTAAATTTTACAAAAACTGTATCTGTATTAACTTTGACATTCATCCAACATCCCTTTTTTGGGCATACATCGATTATCTCACCTAAAACATTAGTTATCTCAAAATTATCTTCAATCTTTTCGGAGTAACTCAAGTCAATATTAATATCATCTCCATAATTAACATAGGTAATGGTTTCATCGCATGAATAACTTGTTAATAAAGTCAAAAAAACTACAAAAAAATTAAGCTTCATATTCATTATTTTTGATGTTCAAATTTATAATATTTAATTGAGAGATTTAAATAATATTAATGGTAAGTGGAAAGCATATCACGAAGAAAAAATAAATTCCTCGCTAGATTCTCTATGGAATTTGATTTCAGCGCCGTCAAATCTTGAGCTATTTCATCCGTTTTGTAAATCCAATAAAATTGTAAAATGGCCTGGTGAAAATTCGATTGATGAATTAATTTACCTTAACGAACTCACGTTTATTAGAAAATTTAAATCCTGGGATAAAAAGAAGGGATACAGTTTATTAATCGGGGAAAAAGATAAAGAGCAATCATATGTTGTTTGGAAAATAACAAAAAAGAATGAATCAATTTATTTAAAAATAACGGTTTACCCCTATTTCCTACAGAATATGCCTAAAATTATTTCTTTTTTTCCTTATAAATTTATTGTCATTCCTGCATTAGAATCTTATTTAAAAAGCGTGATTGGTGGAATAAATCATTATTTAAAAACAAAAAAACAAGTGCCAAAAAATTATTTTGGAGAACATAAATGGTTTTCTTGAAAATTAAAGTTGTTTGGTATAAATTTTGGTATTAGATGATATTTAAATTATTATGAAAAAAGTAAATCTTTTTGAAGAGTTATTACAAGAAAGAAATAAACAAATTAGCTCTAACGAGCTTACTTCTTTACTCAAAAATATTTGGCAAAAAGAAGATTCTAAAAAAGAGAGAATAACTCAGTCTTTAAAAGAATTGAATAACGGTAATTTCAATAAACTTAAATTTGATGAGATGGAAACCAAAAATATCTTTCATAAAGACACTATAAAAAACATATGTGTTAGATATAGATTAAGGTTTTTAGACTCTAATTTATTCAAAGGTGATTATCCAAAAAATATCTCAAATATAATAAGTGATATTGAAAATAAACATGATACCAACCTCAATAATTTTATGATAATGGCTCCTTCAAAACTTTTTAAAATTAAAAGTCCTGACGATCCAATACTTTTTATTCCCATAGGAAATAACTACTACTACTTAATTCACAAATGGGGTAACGAATTCAATTATCTTAGGAAATTATTAGTTCTTCCATTTAAAAATATTGATAACTTAACTATTTTTTCAATTTTAGTAAGCATATTTTTTGCGCTATTAGGTAAACTAATTATGCCTACCCTAACCATTTCTGAAGTATTTATTCTGTTTTTATTTTTGGTTAAAGGATTTATCTTCATTTTCTTTTACGTGTTCTTTTTAACAAGAAGAAATTTTAGTGAAAATATTTGGAACAATAAATATGATTCCTTCTAAGACTATTTAGCACAATTAATACATAATCTGCTGTTTGGTCTAATCATTAGTCTCTTCATATTTATATTAGATTTACACTTTACACAACTTCCAAAATTTTCATTATTTATTTCAGATTTAATTTTTTTTAATTGAACCAGTTTTTTCTTTGCTTCTCTTAAGGCCGAATCAAAAACGCTTTTATTATTTATTGCATCCATTCTACTAACTCTACCTATGGCATTATCAGGTGAAATAGGCTTACATAATTCATTGTATTTTAAAACAGATTTTTCTGTACTAAGAATTTCTTCGTTTAAAATTTTTGTAAAGGTTTCTTTCTCTTTTAAATTCATTTCCAAAATAATTTAATTTTTATAAGTTACACATTTTGACATCAAAACAAAAGCTCACCTTAAGGTGAGCTTTTGATGGTGTGACCTCGGAGGGATTCAAACCCCCAACCTTCTGAGCCGTAATCAGATGCACTATTCAGTTATGCTACGAGGCCGTTATATGGTTAAAAACGTTGCTTTATAAAACTGCTTTATTTTGTCTGTGTCCAACCACGTGTCCAACACAAAACTACTAATACTTGTTTTACTGAGTACAACGTGGGAGCAAATATAAAGTAAATAAAATATTCACATATAAATTAAAAGAAGAAGATATGCCTATGATTTAGTAACTTAGAATATTACTAATCAATTGGTTTAAACCAATTATACCAATCTTCTTTAAAATTACTTAAGCCTACTAGCCAAGCAGTAAGTTTATCTATTTTTAATTCGTTAATATCGTAAGAAACTCGATGCATAATATCATTGGGGAAAAGTTCTTTTGCTTTATCCTCTCTACTTTTGGGTTGTTGATAGGTTTCATACAAATCCCACGCGCCAAAAAGATGTAAAAATTCGTGAGCGATTTCTGAACTTACTAATCTACTATTTTGTAAATCCCTTTTATATAAAATGGTTCCTTCAACAAAATACTTTTTATCTGCACCCTTTGGATATGGCATTGCGTAACCATTACCTTTTTTATTTGCAATTATTAAAACTAAATAATTATCTGCGTCTGTATTTTCTATTATCCAATTAGAAAATTTAGAAACACTACTATAACCAACTTTTCTAAGTACTTTATCAACTAGATTTACAGGCTCATTTCCAGAAGCAGTACCAACAGGAATCTGATTTAAAATTACTGTATTATTCAAACCAAATTGACCACCAATAAATTCAAGCTTTTTATTATAAATTTTTGCTTGATTTACAAGCCAATTTTCTGCTTCATAAATTTCATTATAAATTTTTAATTTATTATTGTAATCCCAATGAGATTCAGAAATAAAAATTGTTAGTACATATATTTTACCTTCTAATTTTTTTGAACTACCAACATTTGTTGTTTTAAAGTCTTGTCCTAATGAAATAAGTGGGATAAAAACTAAAAGAAATAAAAGTCTTTTCATACCTACAATTTACGACAAATCAGACAATGTGTCCAACCACGTGTCCAACGAAAATTTCTTTATCTGATAAGTACTCTGTAAAGTTGATATTGAAAAAACACCTCTAATCTATAGCTTGAGTGCCGTAATCAGATGCACTATTCAGTTATGCTACGAGGCCATAATGCTAAATACTTCTAAATCTTCTAAAATCAGTCCAAGCAACTTTTTTTGTTTTTCCCAAAAACGATTTTACTTTAACACTATTGTTAAATTCATTTCTAACTAAATTTAACTGTACATTTCCATTGTTTTGGTTCATGATAACTAACTAATTAAAATTAAAAATCTGGCCGCAAAAATATATATATTAAAGTTAATTTATATATGTTTTTTAGATAATCTTTGATCATTAAATAAAATCATCTAACCACAACTTTTAAAGTAAATTCACCGGTCTTTAACAAATAAATACCAGAACTTAAATTATCAGAGAATATTTTAGTTTTTCCACTATTAAAATCAGTTGAAATTTGAACCATTTGACCCGTAATCGTATAAAGTTCAAAAGATTCTAATCCAGTTGTATTTATAAGTATTATATTATCATTCTTCTCAATTGGATTTGAAATTAATCTTAAATTTGGAATTTGAATTTCAGGATTTGAAAGATTATTATCAAAATATTCAGCACCAAATTCAAAACTCTCGTTTCCTATAATTTGACCAATTAATCTTCCAGGAATATCATCAATATACGGATGGATTCCGCCCCAAATTCTAGATAAACTACATTGATCAGCTGCATCCTTGTAAGAGACCCATTGTAATTCAATATCTTCACTTGGCCCATCTTCAAAAACTAAAAATTCCTTTTGTTCAGCCAAATGTGTTTCTAATCCACCTGGGAAATATGGACTTCCAGTGAAATTTTCTAACATTTCTGCTGCTGCTCTGGAATAAGTAGAGTGTCCAGAAACATAGCCCGCAAAATTTGGAGTAACAAAAGTCGGTCTTTGGTATGGCCACCAATTATCAGCTAAAATCCAATCCACACCTGCAAAATCTGTTTCGGTATTGTCTATGTAGGTATGTCCTTTCCAGGTGAATAGTTTTATTTTTCCAATATTCTCATTATTATCTC
>MDSX01061442.1_pt1 | contig 11269 bp, 9 predicted proteins | sample 811141 | NCBI WGS metagenome assembly MDSX01 (sample SAMN05326642, study PRJNA326480) | marine metagenome | isolation source: seawater | place: Atlantic Ocean: South East | collected 2010
AAAAACAAAAGTCATTTGTACAACAGGAGTTATAGCTGATGCAATTAGCAATATTCTCCCCTCAGATTTTGAAGTAACAGCATTAATGGGACCTGGTGTTGACCCTCACACCTATAAAAGTAAAGCATCAGAAATGAAAGCAATGATGAATGCGGATGTTATCGTTTACAATGGCATCCATTTTGAATCTAATCTGATTGATGCAATTCAAGAATTGGGAAAAACTAGATTTGTGCTTAGTTTAGGAGATATTGTTCCCAAGGAAAAACTTAGAAAAACAACTGAATTTGGAACCGCTCACGACCCTCATTTTTGGCACGATGTAAATTTATTTGCTACTTCAATTAAACTGGCGGGTAAGCAATTTTCTATTCAATTTCCCCAGTCAAAAATTAATATTGACTCCGCTACTCTTTCATACACGAAAAGCTTACTTGAGACGGAAAGATATATTCACAACGAAATTACTAAAATACCAGACTCCTCGAGGGTTTTAATTACGGCACACGATGCTTTTGGATATTATGGTCGTTTGTTTGGAATAGAAGTCAAAGGTGTTCAGGGTATTTCAACCGCTTCCGATATTTCACTCAGAGGTATCACCGAACTCACTAATTTTATAGTAGAAAGAAATATTCCTTCAATATTCGTAGAGAATTCTGTTTCACAAAAAAACATCAATTCAGTAATTGAAGGATGCAAATCAAAAGGGTTGAATATTACTATTGGCGGAACCCTGTATAGTGATGGATTGGGAGACACTAAAAGCGGAGCAGACACTTACATCAAAATGATTAGAAAAAATACTCATTCTATAGTGAGTGCCTTAACTAAATGATTAAACAAGTAAACCAGCCCATTGTTGAGGTGCATGACTTAACTGTTGCCTATGACAACAAACCCGTACTTTGGAATGCTGATTTTAGCATTCCAAAGGGCAAAATGGTCGGAATAGTTGGCCCTAATGGAGCGGGGAAGTCAACATTGCTTAAATCGATCATGGGCCTTATTCCTCCCGCGAGTGGCTTTGTTAAAATTTATAATAAAGTGCTCAGAGACGTGCGTTCAAAGGTGGCCTATGTTCCGCAAAAAGAATCTGTTGACTGGGACTTCCCTGCGAAAGTTTTAGATGTTGTTGAAATGGGGCGATATGGAAAGAAAAATCTTTTTACAAGGCTAACTAAAAACGATAGAGATATTGCTATTGATGCCTTAAAAAAAGTGAAAATGTTAGAATTTTCGGAACGTCATATTTCTGAACTTTCGGGTGGTCAACAACAACGAGTGTTTATAGCTAGAGCATTAGCTCAAGAGGCAGACATCTATTTTATGGACGAACCTTTTTCGGGTGTTGATATGACCAGTGAGAAAACAATTGTTGAGCTATTAATGGAACTACAAAAAGAAGGTAAAACAATTTTTGTTGTTCATCATGATTTACAATCCGCTATGGCCTATTTTGATTGGATGATTCTAATCAACAAAAGAATTGTTGCTAGCGGTCCAATATCTGAAGTTTTCAATTCAGAGTTACTTCAAAAAACATACGGAGGAAACCTTTCTTTACTTGATAAGATTGGGCAGGTTTTCAAAGAAAAACAATTCCCTATAAGAGAAGATTAAAAAATGAGTTTTTGGGATGATTTCATATACTTTTTCACCTTTCAGGACACAAATATCACTAACGTACTTTTAGGGACATTACTTCTTGGTTTCACGTGTGGAATTGTTGGAGTATTAGTTGTTTTAAATAAAAAAGCACTCATTGTAGATGCAGTTTCTCACTCAATTCTTCCTGGTATTTGTATTGGTTTCATGATATCTGGTGTAAAAAAACCTATTTATTTAATTTCTGGAGGAATGTTAGCAGGCGCTTTAGCCGTTTTTTTAGTGGACTGGATCTCAAAAACATCGAGAATTAAAAAGGATGCAGCTATTGGGATCACCCTTTCGGTATTATTTAGCGTTGGCGTAATTATGCTTAATATCATTCAACATTCTGGAAACAGTAATCAGAGTGGATTATCTGATTTCCTTTTTGGAAAAGCCGCTACCATCGTTCGTTCCGATCTTTATGTCTTTGGGGCAATGTGCACGATTGTTTTAGCGATTGTGACCTTATTTTATCAACACTTTAAAGTTGCTCTATTTGACAGCGGTTTTGCTAAAACAATCGGACTTAACGAAAAACTGATTCAAAGTTTAATATCAGGATTAATTATCATTAGTACCGCAATTGGAATTCAAACAGTGGGAATCATTTTAATGAGTGCTCTAATTATCACTCCCGCCTCCTCTGCTTTTTTCTGGACAAATAATTTTAAAAAATCAATGATTTTGTCCGGAGTATTTGCAGCAATCAGTAGTGTTTTAGGCGTTTTTATTTCTTACCTTTCTCCCAATATGCCTACGGGTCCTTGGATTATTGTAATGCTGTCAACCATTGCTATTCTTTCTTCTTTTTTTTCTAAGAAAGGCATAGTAATAAAAAAAATAAAATCACTAAAAAACTCCCGAAAAATGGTTTCTGACAACGTATTAAAAACAGTCTATAAGTTAGGAGAAAAAGAAAATCAAATCAATCGGGGACAATCAATTAAACAAATTAAAAACTTCCGTCCTATTGCACCAACGGAATTAAAAAAAGGGCTACGTATCTTAAAAAACAAAGGTTTAATTTTGGAGACGGGTTTAACCTGGACTTTAAGTAAAAAAGGAATTATTGAAGCTAAACGAATTATAAGGATTCACCGATTATGGGAGTTGTATATGGAGAAGTTTATGCAAATACAAGCCGATCACGTTCATGAAAGTGCAGAATCCATAGAGCACATAATGACTCCTGAACTAGAAGAGGAATTATTACAAATAATGGGAAAACCTAAAAATGATCCCCATCAACAAACAATACCATACGAAGATTAATGTTTGATTTTTGGATTATATTAACCGCATGTATTATTGCTATAAACTCTAGTTTATTAGGAAGTTTCTTGGTGCTTAAAAGAATGAGTTTGATTGGTGATGCGTTATCTCACGCTGTACTCCCAGGAATTGTAATTGCTTTTTTAATCTCCGGAGAGATTAATTCCTTTTGGATGTTACTTGGCGCAAGTAGCTTTGGGATTTTGGCGATTATTTTAATCGATTGGCTCAACCGTGTAGGTGGATTTGGAAAAGACAGCTCCATTGGAATAATTTATACTTTTCTATTTGCAATTGGAATTATTCTAATTACTTCAAAAGCTAAAAATGCAGATATTGATGTTGATTGCGTTTTGTTCGGTGACATTAACACAATACCTATTGTTGATAAAATTATCGGCATCCCTGCTCCTACATTCAACTTACTTATCATATCCTTGATCACAATTCCCATTATACTATTCGGTTTAAAAGGGTTCAAAATTACAAGCTTCGATAAAGGTTACGCGAAAACCTTAGGGATCTCAATTGGGTTCTGGAGTTATCTCCTACTTAGTTTATCAAGTGTTTCAACAGTTTTTAGCTTCGATAGTGTTGGTGCAATCATGGTAATCGGTTTACTGGTTATTCCAGCATCATTTGCGAACCTTTTAACCAGAGAACTCAAACCTTTCCTTGCCATAGCTGTTTCTTTCGGGATATTAAACTGCATCGCAGGACACCTCATAGCTATTATACTCGATATTCCTACCGTCCCTTCGATAGGCGTTTTAATGGGGTTAATTTTAATCCTAACACTAATCAAACAGTTTCTCAAGAAAAAGTGGAGGGGGAATACACAACCTTTAGTAAAATGAATTAATCTTGCGTTTGAATTAATTGTTATGAGGTATATTACTTTTTTTTTCTTACTTGTAAGCTCTGCTTTACATGCACAACATTTACTACCTGAACCAAAATCACTCATATACTCAGAAGGAAGATTCAACATCACCAGTAAAACAAAAGTACGTGTTACAAACCCATCTTCACTTTTAAATCGGTACGCTGAACAATTTATTCAGCGACTTCAATACAGATCTGGAGTAAACCTTGAAATACATACGATACAGGATACCATTTCGACCAATGAAATTATCATTACAACCAACTCAACCATTCAAAATATAAATATTGATGTCGATGAAGCCTACAAAATAAACATTTCGTCAAACCAGGTAAATATCAACGCGAAAAACAATATTGGAGCTTACCGAGCTCTCGAAACACTTCTTCAGCTTACCAACACCAAAGAAAGCGGTGCCTTTTTTAAGAATTGTAGTCTTGTGGATGAGCCTCGGTTTAAATGGAGAGGACTACTCATTGATGTATGCAGACATTGGATACCTCTTCCTGTTATTAAAAGAAACATTGACGCTATGTCGGCAGTTAAAATGAACGTACTACACCTTCACCTAACTGATGACCAAGGATTTAGAATAGAATCTAAAAAACTCCCTAACCTTCATAAACTGGGGAATAATGGAAACTATTTTACGCAGGATGACATTAAAGAACTTGTTCGGTATGCGAATAAAAGAGGGGTTCGAATTGTACCAGAATTTGATATTCCAGGACATAGTACAAGTTGGTTGGTGGGCTATCCTAAATTAGCTTCTAAAAACAAGCAATATAATTTAGCCAAAAACTACGGTGTTTTTGATGCCACATTAAATCCAGCCGATGAATACACGTATCAATTTTTGGACACTCTCCTAACAGAAATGTGTCAAATCTTCCCTGATGCCTATTTTCATATCGGAGGAGATGAAAATAACAGTTTACAATGGAAATCAAATAAGAAGATTCAAAAATTCAAGACGAAAGAGGGTTTGGTAACTACTCAACAATTACAAGCTTATTTCAACAAACGAGTTTTATCAATCCTTGAGAGAAACCAAAAAATCATGATAGGTTGGGATGATATTTATACGGAGAATATACCTAAAACCATAACCATTCAGTCATGGCGAGGAACAGAACCCATGATTAGTAGTGCAAAAAATGGATTTCCGAGCTTACTTTCTAATGGATATTATTTAGATAAAGTATATAAACTATCTGAATACTATGAAAACGATCCTCTGCCCAAAAATATTAATTTAAACGAAAACCAACAAAAAATGATTTTAGGTGGGGAAGCTACAATGTGGACAGAACTTGTAGACAAAAGAACGATTGAATCTCGAATTTGGCCATCAACACTTGCTGTTGCAGAGCGTCTCTGGAGTTCAGTTGAAAAATGCAATACAGATCAATTTTACAATAAAGTTCCTTTTATATCTAATCAGCTGCAAGAGTTTGGCTTAACTCATTTGACTCACCAGGTAACTCTTCTTAGTTTACTCTCTAATAATTCACATATTGAACTTTGGCTCCCCTTTATCAGAGCACTTGAACCTATAAGAGAATATGAAAGACACCAATTTTTGAAAAAAAACAAACAATATTCCACACTTTCACCGCTCAATCGAATAGCGGACGCTTGTTATGTTGAGAGTTTTACCGCAAGAGAATTTAATACCTTGGTTTTTAGAAATTGTAAAAAAAATGGTTTTTGTCAGCATAAAGAAGACCTTAAGATATGGCTAGCAAATTGGGCTACATCGGCAGAGAATTTCCAACGCACCTCTTATCACTCCACTGCCTTATCTGAATTACATGATTTAGCAATGAAAGTTCAAGAGGTTTGCGAATTAGCATGGAGAAAAATAAACAGCCCGAGTGAACTTAGTGATCATGCAAATCAGAGAGCCAAACAATTAGTGTCTGATATCAAAACATATGAATTGGATGTTCGGTTTGCCCCTATCGATGGAATTAAAATTCTTTTTCAATAAATGTGTGAATAATTTTCACATCTTCTAAAAGTAGTTTACTCAAAATTATTATTCAATCCATTAAGAACTTTATAGGTATCGGATAATCCTAGACCGACTACGGATAATAATATCAGGGATAAAAAACACGTTTTAATTAGTAAATTATTGGAATGAAACTATTTAGAAAACATAAAACAAGGACGTGGTTGGACAAAACAGTGAACGCAACAGTACTTTTAATTGCCTTTTTTTTACTTCTTCCTCAATCCTTTGTGTTGCCCGTAAAAGAAATGAAAAAGAGCGATTACAATCAGGAAAGTTATTGGCATTACCCTTGGGGAAAATCAGGAACACACAAAGGCGTTGATATCTTTGGAAAAAAAGGGTCACCTGTTTTATCTTGTGTAAGAGGATTTACTATCGCCACGGGGGATGGCAAACGTTCCGGCAAATATATTGTACTACTAGGGCCGAAATTACACTTCCACTATTTCGCCCATTTAAATTCAATTGACACAAAAGTGGGGAACTGGAATAGTTTAGGTCAAAAAATAGGAACATTAGGAGACTCTGGGAATGCAAAAGGAAAAGCGCCGCATCTGCATTATTCAATAATTTCATGGCTTCCTTATTTTTGGAGAATTGACACGGAACCACAAGGATACCGGAAAATGTTTTTTCTTAATCCTACAGACTATTTAAACAATTGTATTGATAATTAACAGAAGAAAACTGTTTGTTACTGATACGAAAAAAATCCGTTATAAAATTTACTTTGCATAGGCTTCTATCTTCTCCTTTTAAAATCATATATTTGTATTGCATGAACTTGAACAAGCATATACATCATCATTTAACACAACTTCGATAAGCGAGGCAATGATTTTGTATGCATAAAATAAATCAATAAGCCACGCTAATTAGCGTGGCTTTTTACTTTATAATAAAAGATTAAAATGGGAGAAACTTTAAAAATAGCAATTCAGAAAAAAGGCAGATTAAATGAAGAGTCTATTCAGCTTTTAAAACAATGTGGCGTTAAATTCAATAATGGTCGTGACCAATTAAAAGTTGCTTCCCACAATTTCCCTGCAGAACTTTTGTTTTTAAGAAACTCAGACATCCCCAATTATGTGAAAGATGGAGTTGCAGACATAGCAATACTAGGAGAAAATACCGTAATTGAAAAAGGCGTTAAATTGGATATTATTGAAAAACTTGGCTTCTCAAAATGCAAGCTTTCATTAGCTGTCCCAAAGAATATCAATTACCCAAGTATCCAATTCTTTGAAGGAAAAAAAATTGCTACTTCTTATCCAAACACACTACAACAATACCTCGATAAAAAAGGCGTAAATGCTGAGATTCATGTCATCTCTGGCTCTGTTGAAATCGCGCCAAACATTGGTTTAGCAGATGGTATTTGTGATTTAGTTTCATCCGGTTCCACTTTATTTAAAAATGGGTTAAAAGAATGTGATGAAATTCTGTATTCTGAGGCGTGTTTAATTGCAACTCCTGGCTTGAAAGGGGAAAAGAGAGCAATTCTGGATAAACTAATGTTTCGAATAAATTCTGTTCACTCTGCAAAAAAGAATAAATATGTTTTGTTGAATGCACCCAATGATAAATTAGAAGCTATTGTCTCAGCATTGCCTGGTATGAAATCACCAACAGTATTACCTCTTGCAAAAGAAGGTTGGAGCTCTGTACATTCAGTAATAAAAGAAGGTGACTTCTGGAATTCGATTGACGAACTAAAGGCTAATGGAGCTGAAGGCATATTGATTGTTCCTATTGAAAAAATGGTCCTCTAACATAAATAATCAAAAAATTGATTAAAATTATGAAAACAATAAAACACCCCAATAAAGAGACCTGGCAAGATATTTTAAAAAGGCCCCGTCAGAAAAAGGCTAACCTAGAGAACATCGTAACCGATGTTTTCAACGAAATCAAAAAAAGAGGAGATAAGGCTCTTAAGGACTTCACTAAAAAGTTTGATGGTGCTGAATTGGAACACCTTCACGTTTCGCAACAAGAACTGAAAGAAGCTGAGGCTAAAGTAAGCCCTAAATTAAAAAATGCAATTGATAATGCAATACGAAATATTTTCAATTTCCATAAAGCACAGGAGGCTAAAGAAGAGAAAGTCGAAACTCAACCAGGAGTTGAATGCTGGAGAAAAGTAACCCCCATTGAAAAAGTCGGGCTATACATACCAGGAGGCACAGCTCCTCTTTTCAGTACTGTTTTAATGCTTGGAATACCTGCAAAAATTGCGGGTTGTAAGGAAATTGTATTGTGTACTCCACCTGATAAAGATGGAAAGGTGAACCCTGCAATTCTTTATGCGGCTCTTTCTGTAGGCTGTACAAAAGTTTTTAAGCTAGGAGGAATTCAGGCTATTGGAGCAATGACATATGGATCAGAGTCTGTTCCGTCTGTATATAAAATATTTGGTCCTGGAAACCAGTACGTTACTGCGGCAAAACAACTAGCAAGTCTAGACGGGGTGGCAATTGATATGCCTGCAGGTCCTAGTGAGGTGTTGGTTTATGGAGATAATACTGGGAATCCAGATTTTATTGCCTCTGACCTTCTTTCCCAGGCAGAACATGGTGCTGATTCCCAAGTAATATTTATTACTTGTATAGAAGATTTAATTAGTGAAGTAAAAACAGCTGTTACAAGGCAGTTAAATGACCTACCAAGAAAAGAAATTGCAACTAAAGCATTAAATAACTCTGTTGCAATCCTAATGAAAGATGAACAAGAGGCATTAGATCTTATTAATGAATACGGTCCAGAGCACTTAGTTATAGGAGCAAAAAATGAAGAGTTATTTATTGACGGAATAACCAACGCTGGTTCTGTATTCCTAGGAAACTACACTCCTGAAAGCGCAGGTGATTATGCATCAGGAACCAATCATACACTTCCCACAAACGGTTATGCTAAGTCATATAGCGGAGTTTCTTTAGACTCCTACACGAAAAAAATCACCTATCAAAAAATTAGTAAAGAAGGCTTAAAATCTTTGGGTCCAACTATAGAAGTAATGGCTGAAGCTGAACAATTATTTGCACATAAAAATGCAGTTTCATTAAGGCTAAAAGAAATAATTTGAAATGAGCTTCGATTTAAATAAAATAATACGTCCTATAATAAAAGAGTTAAAACCATATTCTTCTGCCAGAGATGAATTTACAGGAAAAGCGGAAGTTTATTTAGACGCAAACGAAAATCCTTTTGAAACAGGTTTAAATAGGTACCCAGATCCCTTTCAACAAAAATTAAAAGGTAAAATTTCCAAGATTAAAAACATTCCTACGAACTCTATACTTCTTGGAAATGGAAGTGATGAGGTAATCGATTTAATTTTTAGAGCTTTTTGTGAACCAGGTAAAGATGAGGTTATTATTCTTCCACCCACCTATGGAATGTATCAAGTTTGTGCTGACATTAATCATATCGAAACAAACAAAATCTCCTTAACAAAGGATTTTGAAATTGATGAAACCCTATTGTTTAAAGGCATAAGTGAAAACACTAAAATTATTTGGATTTGCTCTCCAAATAATCCTACAGGAAACACAATGGATCCTTTAGTGATTAAAAACATTTTAAATTCTTTTAGTGGAATTGTTGTAATTGACGAAGCCTACATAGATTTCAGTAGTTCACAAAGTTGGATTGATTTTCTTGACTTTCATCCTAACCTAATCATTATTCAAACATTAAGTAAAGCCTGGGGATTAGCAGGGCTTCGATTAGGAATGGGATTCGCTTCAAAACAAATCATTGCAATTCTAAATAAAATAAAGCCACCTTATAACATTAATAGTCTTACCCAAGAAAAAGCATTGGAAGCTATAGGCTATTTAGAAGAAAAAAATAACGCTGTAGATACGATACTGAATGAAAAAGTAAAACTCATAGAAAACATAAAACTCATAGAAAGAGTAAAGTACATCTACCCTAGCGATACTAATTTTATATTAGTTAAAATTAATAATGCTACAAATATCTACAACGAACTCGTAGAGCGATCCATTATTGTTCGAAATCGATCAAATGTTTCCCTTTGCGAAGATTGCTTGAGAATTACGGTAGGTGATTCAACTGAAAACAAAAAGCTACTTGACGCGATAAAAGAAATCACACGATGAAAAAAGCACTATTTATAGATAGAGATGGAACGCTAGTAATTGAACCACCATTAGACTATCAATTAGACTCCTTAGAAAAACTAGAATTCTACCCTGGTGTTTTTCGTTGGTTAGGAGAAATTGTAAGAAAAACTGATTTCGAAATCGTTATAGTAACCAACCAAGATGGCTTAGGGACAGAATCATTCCCTGAAGAAAATTTCCTACCCCCTCAAAATGCAATGCTTAAAGCCTTTGAGAATGAAGGGATTATCTTTGACGATATAATAATCGACAAAACATTTCCTCAAGACAATGCTAAAACTCGTAAACCGAAAACGGGTTTACTAGAAAAGAAGTACATGAATGGTCAATATGATCTAGCTAATTCATATGTTATAGGAGATCGAATAACCGATGTAGAATTGGCCAAAAACATGGGAGCAAAAGCTATTTGGATCAACCATGAAAATAAAAAAGGGCTAAAAGAGATTACGGGTAAAATAGATGAACTTAAGGGGTTTATAGCAATTGAAACTACCGATTGGAAAGATATCTATTTACACCTTGCCGCAGGAGAAAGAAAATCTTTCATACAAAGAGACACTAAAGAAACTAAAATATCTATTGAGCTTGATTTAGACGGAAGTGGAATCGGTAATATGAATACTGGAATAGGTTTTTTTGACCATATGCTGGATCAAATAGCAAAACACTCTGGAATTGATTTAAAAATTAATGTACAAGGAGATTTGGAAATTGATGAACACCATACCATTGAAGACACAGCTTTAGCACTTGGGGAAGCCTTTGAGAAATCTTTAGGTAATAAAATCGGAGTTGAACGTTACGGCTATGCTCTTCCTATGGATGATTGCTTGTGTCAGGTTGCAATAGATTTTGGAGGACGTCCATGGATTGTATGGGAAGCTGAATTTCAAAGAGAAATGATTGGAGAAATGCCAACAGAAATGTTTTTTCATTTTTTCAAATCTTTTTCGGACACAGCCAAAGCTAATTTGAATATAAAGGCTGAAGGCACTAACGAACATCATAAAATAGAAGGTATATTTAAAGCCTTAGCAAGAGCTATTAAAATGGCTATTAAAAGAGATCCAGAACATTTAGTCCTTCCAAGCACAAAAGGCACTTTATAAACCAAAGCTTTACTAAGGTCCTAAAGATTTAAACATAACAAAAGAGGAGAGAAAAACCTCTCCTCTTTAAAAAAAATATTAAAATGTACTTTAGGACGTTTGCTCTCCGGTAGATGAATTTCCAGCCAAGCTATAAACAACCAAACCGAAGCCAATTTTATTAATTGCATCACCA
>MDSX01083142.1_pt1 | contig 11262 bp, 13 predicted proteins | sample 811141 | NCBI WGS metagenome assembly MDSX01 (sample SAMN05326642, study PRJNA326480) | marine metagenome | isolation source: seawater | place: Atlantic Ocean: South East | collected 2010
ATGATGATGATGATGATGATGATGATGAAAATGAAAATGAAGATGAAGATGAAGATGAAGATGAAGATGAAGATGAAGATGAAGATGAAGATGAAGACGAAGACGAAGACGAAGACGAAGACGAAGACGAAGATGAAAACGAAGATGAAGTTAAAAGTAAAAAAAAAAATGAAAAAAAATATAATAAATTAAAAAATGATTTAATGGATGAAAATGAAGAAGAAACTATTCCACCAAAGCTGTCTATTTCAAAGAAAAATTATAAAAAATTTTCTAAAATTTTAGAAGATGACGATAAAGAATCCGACTATTTTAAGAAACAATTATCTCTTAATCAACAACAAGAATATATTAATAAATTAGAGAAATTAAATTCATTGACATCTATAGAAACTCCTTATTTAATCCATCTTATGAATATTGATATACCAGATAATTATAAAGCTTGTGCTTTACGTAAAATTAATATGTTAAGAAATATGGGTAATGGTTTTGGTAATAGTGAATATTATAAAATTAAATCATGGGTTGATGCATTTATTAAAATCCCATTTAATAAATATGATAATCTTCCTCTAACATTTGCAGATGGTATAGAAAAATGTCATGATTTTATGGAAAATGCAAAAAAAACTTTAGATAGTGTTACATATGGCCTTGAAGATGCTAAAATACAAATTATGCAAATGATTGGTTTATGGTTAGTAAATCCTAATGCTATTGGTTCTGCAATAGCTATTAAAGGTCCACCAGGAACAGGCAAAACAACTCTTATTAAAGATGGGATTAGTAAAATTTTAAATAGACCATTTTCACTTATTGCATTAGGTGGATGTGGTGATAGTGGATTTTTAGATGGTCATGACTATACATATGAAGGAAGTAAATATGGTAAAATTATAGATATATTAATTCAAGCTGGATCAATGAATCCAGTTATTTTATTTGATGAATTAGATAAAGTAAGCGATAGTGCACGTGGTCAAGAAGTAACAGGTGTACTTACACATTTAACAGATACTACACAAAATTCTAAATTTAGTGATAAATATATGTCAGAAATTAGTTTAGATATGTCAAAAGCACTATATATCTTTAGTTATAATGATGAATCTAAAGTTAATCCTATTTTAAAAGATCGTATGTATAAAATTGAAACAAACGGTTATAAAACAAAAGATAAATTAATAATAGCAAAAAATTATTTATTACCTAAAATTAGAGAACAAGCAAAATTTGAAGAAAATGATATTATATTTTTAGATGAAATACTAGAATACATTATCAATGATTTTACAGAAAAAGAAAGTGGTGTACGTAATCTTAAAAGATGTCTTGAAATTATTTATACTAAATTAAATTTATATAGATTAATGAAACCTGATATAAATTTATTTGAAAATAGTGAAGGTTTTAAATTAAAAGAAAAAATTAGCTTTCCTTTAACATTAACAAAAAGTATTATTGATAATTTAATTAATAAATCAAAAGATGAAATCCCATTTGGGATGTATAACTAGAGTGGGGAAATCGCCCCACACGCGATAGTGCCTGAATTACGCGATTAGTTAATATTTTATTATTAAATTTATAAAAAATTTTTTTTAATAATAAAATTAATGTTTTCTAGTTTTTTTATAATGTTTTCTTTTTGTTGATCTTCTTTTTGTATGTCTTCTCTTTTTTTTTGTATGTCTTTTTTTGTATGTCTTTTTTTTACCACCGAGTTTTTGTAGTTTGTCCGTCGCTGCTGTTGTGGAAGACTTCATTTGTCCCCTTTCTTTAAAACGCTCTTTAAACTTATCTGTGTTATTCTTCGCTAATTTCTCTATAATCTTTTTTACATCATTTACATTAACAATTTTCTCACCATCCCTCATTGGTACTATATAAGGCAAATCAAATTCTTCATCTGGCCATCCCTTTCCTCCTTTTGGTTGATATTCCAAATAAAGTGTATTAAGTGCACCATTAATTTTATTTACTTGATTTTCTAAATCCATTAATTTTGCTTCCATCAAAATATCTGTATTCGTGCCTAAATCTTTTGATAATTCCGTTAAACTTGCTGGAAGCACTTCCATTTTATATATATATATTTATTTTTTTCCACGATTTCTAAATAATTGTTTATAATTTGAATAATATTTTCCATTTTTAATTACGTAACCAACATTTTCTAATGTTCTTTTGTTTTCTAAAGTACTAGTATTAATATAATCCATAATATTATTTATATTATATCTTATATTTAATAATATATTTAATAATATATTAAATATTAATTTTATTAATAAGTAATTTATCTAGATTTTTTAATTTATCACTTATTGTAACATTTTTTAAATTAATTACTCTTCATATAACCAACTATAAAAATAACGCTGATCGCTAGTATTTTGTAAATTAGTAAATTTGAAAAAAACACTTGAATCATTACACAATGCTAACAATTCTTTTTTAAAATCTTTAATTTTATTTACATCATAAATATTGTCTGCACAATGATATGGATTTTGAACAATAATAAACGTTCTAAATTCTCTCATATTTGGTACTAATTCAAATGCTCCAATATAAAATGGCCCATGTTTTAAATTTACATCTATTGGATAATAACCTATATAAAAATAATTTTTACTATTATTTTTTTGACTAAATTCTCTCATTCTAAACATATCTTGATACATAAATGTTGGAAAATAATCAGGAACATGAACCATTTCATAAATCCATGTCCTCATCCATTCTCCAGTTGATAATGAAGACAATAATTTTAAATCTTTTGAAGTAGGTTCAATAATTTCATAACGTTCTACATTTATTGTTTTATTTGTTTTATTTATAATCTTATTTTTCCGCTTTTGTAAATATTCTTCTTTTACTTTTAGCTCATTTATTTCACGTTCTCTCAAAAATTTATAAAATGATGGAAAATTATTTGGATCATTTGTTGAATTTAATTCATGATTCATATGAAGATTAAAAGTATTATTAATAGCATTTCCATATTCATCATAATTATTGTCTAATTCTTCAAATCCCATTTTAACATTATTTATTACACTATTTTTTTTATTAATAGTAACTAGCTTTGGTAATAAAAAAGACTGTATTAAAATAAAATAATTAAATAACATATTATTACAATTTAATAAAATGTTATTTTTAAATTTTTAAATAATATATAATTAAAAATTTTATGATTCTTGTTCCAATATTCGTAAAGCAATTTCTTTTCCTATTTGTGCGTCAACTGTTTTTGGTAATTTAAAACGTTTTTGTTTCATTAGATGAGGTTTAGTTAAAGGAGCTTCTGTATGTTCATGAATTTTATATTGTTTATCAAAAATATGGTTTGGATTATCTTCATTATTTAATAATTGGAAACATTCCATACATTCCCCACAATTACCTCTAAAACATTCCATGATTTTTCCACATTTAGCTTCATCTATACCTTTGGCTTTTTTATATCTTTTTGTTTTATATCTTTTTGTTTTATATCTTTTTGTTTTATATCTTTTTGTTTTATATCTTTTTGTTTTATACATTTGTATATAATTAAATATTATAATTTAAGCCATCATTTTCTGTTTCATATGAAGAATTATTTGTATAATTATAAAATTCATTAATACTTAAATCATTAGGTTTAAATTCAGGACTTATATAAATATTATAATCTAAACTTACCAATGGATTAAAAGGAAATTCTTCACCTTTAAGTGCTAATGTTGGACTATAATAAACATTTTTATAACTTTGTCCTTCTTGTGTTAATGACGATGTATGTCTATTTATTCCACGTCTTTGTAAATAATATTGTTGATCAGGTGTTATACAAGGACAACCTTTTGAAGTTGAATAATCATTATAATATAAACAACATTCTGGTAAAAATTTATTATTATTGAAAAGTGGTTTATCTGGACTAATTTCAACATTTGGATAAGCATTAAAATTCATAGTTCCATATTTAAATTTATTTCCATAATGATATGCCATATTGCCAGATGGCTCAAATATAGCATAATCTAAATTATTAAAATTCTCTTTTTTTATAAATAAAAATGAAATTAGTAATCTAAATAAAACATATATTAATAAAAATAATAAAAAAAATTTTATATTCATTATTATATTTAAATAATATATTAAATATAAAAATGTTATAATGATAAAATTTATACAATGATAAATTTAAATAAAAAATAAATTAACTAGATTGTCCTGTTTGATTAACGTCAGTTGGACCACTTACTGCATCATCCATGCTACTAGTTGTTACTTGAAATCCTGGTCCATTTGTAATCATTTCTGAAGCAAAACCGGCTAAAATTGAATACATTAAAGCAAATAAAATAGTTAACGCTAATGATACAAGAAAAATTAGCAAATTAGTTCCAAAAATACCAAATAACCACATAAATCCAAAGGTCGGAAAAGGGATCCATGGTCCGGTACCCATTGAAACTGCTATAATTACTGATACAAGTGTTATAACAAAGCTTACTGTTGTGGCAATTATACTTGGTAATAATACTACACCAAAAAATGCTAAAGCTATAACAGTAAATATATATTTTACACTATCTACTAAAAGTATTAATGTATAATATAAATTACTTAATATACCTAAAACATGATTAAAAAAATTTGCAACTCCTATAAAAAGATTATTAATTGATGATAATATTATCTTTAAACGTTCTATTATTAATTCGTATATTTGATATAATAATCCCAATAAAAACATTAAAAAACTTATAAATTGAGAAACTAAACCTCCTAAATATGTAAAAAATTGCATAATAGAATCAAACATACCATCCAATGGAGAAGTTGCTTCAACAGCTATATTATAATTAGTTTCATTTAAACATTGTTCAAAATTGTTTTGATTAAAAGATGGATCTTTAGAATATCCTGGATTTAATGTAGATGCAAATGGCATAAAAAGTGGATTGCATTTATTTTTTTCAAAATTTACTTTTTGATTTTCTAAAGTATTAATACTAAAAAAATATATAACTATTATTAAAACAATAAATATTATAATTATAGTAATCCATATATCAAAATTGTACAAATTATAATATGATAATTCATCAAAATAATTTTTTATAATTTTTGATAAATTGTTATTTATATTATTTATATTATTTATATTATTTATATTGTTATCAATCATAATAATACTAATTATTATAACTACATAAAATATATATATTATAAAAATTTAATTTTATATAAATGTGTTTTTATTATATTGCACCTACTATATCAATTAATGTTCCTGTTATATTTTCAGTAAATATAGTTTCTGCCGTAATAATACCACCTTGAATCATATAATAAAAAACAGTTATTACTGAAAATAAATTACCAAAAGTATCTGTAATAACTATATACATTTTCGATAATTCATTTCCCATATTCATTATTTTTCCTTGTAAGGTTGCAAATATATCACCTATACTTCCTTCTGTACTTTGACCAAATAATTTTATTTCATCAAAAGTTTTTAAAAAACTGTTTCCAGTATCTGCAAATATTCCAAGTGATCCAAAAATAGGTTCTAAAAAACTTGACATAAAATTTATTTGTGTTGACTTTACACAATCATTATAATTTTCTTTTACATCATGTCCAAAAATATTTGCAAATGGCATTACTCCTGGATTACATTTATATTCATCCCAATTATTTTTTATAGTTGATATTCCTATACTTAATGCAATTATTAAATGTAGAAACATAAATATAATTAATATAAATACAACATTTCCTAAATCTCCTAAACCCATAATGTATAGTTATAATAAATATATAATTTAAATTATATATTTATTATAATTATTTAATATTTAACATTTAATAGTTTTGAGCTTTAACCATTTTTTCAGTAAATGATTGTATCTGTTTATCACCTACTAAAGGCGTTGGATCCCCTTTTCTTGGATTTTTTACACTATTTCCTTCAACTAAATTAAAATTACCAAAAAATAATAAACTTAATAATAATAAAATTATAATTATTAATAAAACATTTATGTTTTTTTTTAGATTATAACTAAATAATATTTTTAAATATTTCTCCAACATTATTAATATTAATAAATATTAAAACATTAAAAAATATATAAATATAATCTGCATTTATAATTATAAATTATGGACAATAATGGAATATTAAATAATCAAGAGAAACTAGATCTTGCTGCACTAATTAAAGCAAATGATAGTGAAGATTGTACTGAGGATATACGTTCTAAAAGACAAAGTGAATTAATTAAAAATGATGTTAAACAAATGGTTTATTTAAAACAAAAATATGAAAGATTAGCTAAAAGTAATCCAGGCGAATTTGATAAAATGTGTACTAGTCAATGCAATTTTTTATTTAATAATTATACTGATATATATAATAAAATTAAAAACGATAACATTGACTTAAATATTTTAGATAAATTTTTAACTATTTTAAAAAAAATAGAAGATGGTAAAATAAATCAACACGAAGGATCTTATTTAGTTGGAAAACATCTTAAAGAATTATATATTGATAGTGCATTAAGAAATGAAAAGAAACAAGAAGCAAAAGATAGACGTAAAAAAGTTCCTAAAAAACCTTCCACAATAGAAAAAGAGAAAAATATTAGTTATAAAGATTTTAAAATATTAAATGCAGGAAAATAATATAAATAGTTAATTTTATTAAATATAAAATATGAATCTTTTCAAATATTTTATATTTAGCGTTGGAATAGTTAGTGCGTTTTTTGCTCCATCTATTAAAACTTCTTCAGGACAAAAATTAAGTGTTGTCGGTCAAGGCCCCCCATTTCTTTTTTCTACTGGTTTATTTGGAACAATGCCTTCTGTATTTTATAGCGAATTTATTAATTATTTAAAGAAAAATATTACTGTTGTTAGTATTGATGGTTTTAGTACTATTAATGAAAATACTATTGATGAAGTTTGTAATGCATTAAATGTGGATAAAATTGGATATATTGGTCATTCTTCGTTTTTTCCAGAAGTATTAGATAATCCTAATATTGAAAAAGCGGTTTTACTCGATCCTATTAATTTACCTTGGCTAAGTTTTGATGGACTTAGTAATTCAATTATTGATTTAGATTATCCTGTTTACATAATCAAATCAGGGAAACTTTATAGTGGATCTAAAACATTACCTGAATGGCAAGATCCTGATTTTAAAAGTGATTTTGAAACATTAGTTTATGATGATGTTGGTCATCCGGATATTTTAGATAATACTTGGGCAAATATTGCAAGAACAATAGGAATATGGGAAATGGCTGAAGGTGAAAAAATGAATTATAGTAATTGGAAATTTAATATTAAAACAGAAGTACCAAAAATTCGTAAAACTTATAGAAAAAACATTGCTCATAAAATTAGTGAATTTATTTTTTAATATTTATATTTATTAGTTTCTAGAATTAGTAGTATATTAAAAAATTGATGATTTATTAATGTTATATTTTTTCATATAAATTATATAACATTATTTATAATATTATTGCACAACCTATGAAAAATGTTTCATTTTCAAGCAATGAAATAAAAGTATATGAAAATAGTTGTCTTAAAGTCAAACAAGAAACAGCATTATATTCTTTAAAATGCGAATTTTATGAAATTTTGGAATTAATTGATTTATTTAGTGCAAATGAAAATCATGAAAAAATACAAAAAATGCAAAAAAAAATAGATAAATATGAAAATCTTTTTATACCTACAATTAAAGAAACTGGACGCGTTTTAAAAAATACTATTAAACGCTTGGATTATAATACTAATAAATGCCAATCATAATTAATAATAAAAAATTTGTGAATTTATTGTATTATTTTTATAATTTTTAATTTTTTATTTTTTATTTTTAATTTTTAATTTTTTATTTTTTATTTTTTATTTTTTATTTTTTATTTTTTATTTTTTATTTTTTATTTTTTATTTTTTATTTTAATATTTTCTACCTAATTTATCTAAATAAACATTTAACAAATATGCATATACATAGCGCAAAAGAAATCATATAGCTTAAAGTAACAATTTCTTCTAAAAGCGATACATCATTTGTTGGAACAATATTTAGCAATAGTTTAGGTTCATTATCTTCATGACTACATGTAAAAGTATAATAAATATTTGCGAAAATAGTTTTTTGATTACTATAATCTTCAAAAATTGCCTTAGGTTCAATATTATAATTTACTTTATGATTTAATCCAAATTCTTTTTCTATAACAAATTGATAAGGTAAATAATAATTATTACAATATTTTTTATTTAAATCATAATCAGAACACATAACATCATTCCTATTGAATCTAATAATATTGAAAAAACAACTATTTTGTACAAGATTTTCTCTCATATCATCTGGATAGTATGTTAATGCAAAGATAATTATTGAAAGCATATTATATTTTTATTTTTGTATTATTATTTTTCTTATTAAAATAATAATATAATGTTAATCAATTTTTTTATTAAGTATTATTTGTTTAACTAGTTTATTAAGTTGTTCCTTATAAAAGGTTTGCTATTATGGCTTTCATGCATTTCTATTTTTTTATATTTTTCTTTATGTTTTAAAATTGCTTCATTAATTCGAGGATTTAAATTTCTATTACTTGCATTATTATAAATATATTTTGGTATTGTTTCTGGTATTAATTTTAAACTATTTAATACTTTTTCTCTCATAAGTTATTAATATAAAGAATATATTTTTTATATTAATATTAAAAATTATAATATTATAAAAATTGAATATTAATTATTTTGTAATAATATAAATAATTAGCAATTATTATATTAATATATGAGTTATATTTTATTAATAGTAGAATCACCTGCTAAATGTCAAAAAATAGAAAAATTCTTGGGACCCGGATATAAAGTATTAGGTTCATTTGGACATATTACTCATTTATCAAATTTAAAACAAATTGAATTTGAAAATAATTATAAACCTAATTTTGAAATAATAGAATCAAAGCAATCTCAAATAAATAAATTAAAACAAGCTATAAATAAAGCAAAAGAAGTAATATTAGCGACAGACGATGATAGAGAAGGTGAAGCAATAGCATGGCATATTGCACAAACATTTAATTTAAGTATTGAAAATACAAAGCGGATTATTTTTCATGAAATTACTGAACGCGCTATAAAAAATGCTTTAAATAATCCAAGTACAGTTAATATGGATTTAGTATATGCTCAACAAGGACGTCAAATATTAGATTTAATTGTTGGATTTAAAATTACTCCATTATTATGGAAACATATTGTTTCAAATACAAAAAATTCATTAAGTGCGGGACGATGTCAAAGTCCTGCTTTAAGACTTGTATATGATAATTATAAAGAAATTCAAGATTCACCTGGTAAATTAAGTTTTAATACTACCGGATATTTTACTAGCAAAAATATACCATTTATTTTAAATATTAATCATTTAAGTCATAAAGATATTAAAGAGTTTTTAGCAGAAAGTAAAACTTTTGATCATATTTTAAATAAAGAAAAAGAAAAAGAAGTTACAAAAAATCCACCTCAACCATTTACTACTTCTGGATTGCAACAATCTGCAAATAATAATATGCATATTTCTCCAAAAGAAACGATGGCATTAGCACAAAAATTATATGAAGGAGGTTATATTACATATATGAGAACAGATAGTAAAGTATATAGTGAAGATTTTATTAATGAAACCAAAGATTATATTATTACTAATTATAATGCTGATTTTGTTAATCCAAATTTTGAAAATTTAATTCAATCTAAAGATGAAAATAAAGAAGAAAAAGAAGAAAATAAAGAAGAAAATAAAGAAAAAGATAAAAATAAAAATGCTAAAAAAAAGAAAAAAGATGATTCTAAAAAGAAAGATGATACATTAACTCAAGAAGCACATGAAGCAATTAGACCAACACATATTACTACTATTGTTTTACCTGATGATGAAGATATTTTTACTGCAAAACATAGAAAATTATATAAATTAATTTGGACAAATACAATAGAAAGTTTAATGGCATCAGCTATTTATAAACAATTAAATATAAAAATAAGTGCACCACAAAAATGTTATTATAAATATGTGGCAGAAGAAAATATATTTCCAGGTTTTAAAGTTATTAGTGGAATAGAAGAAGATAAATATTTTAAATTTTTAGAATTAATTAAAGACGGAGCAATAGATTATAAAAAAATTATATGTAAGCAAACCTTAAAAGATCTAAAATCACATTACACTGAAGCGCGTCTAGTTCAACTTTTAGAACAAAAAGGAATAGGGCGACCATCTACATTTTCATCATTAATAGATAAAATTCAAGAAAGGAATTATGTTAATAAACAAAATATAACAGGTAAAAAGTTAGAAATTATTGATTATATTTTAGAGGATAAAAAAAGTGATATAATAGAAGAAAAAGGAGAAAAAGAATTTGGTAATGAAAAAAATAAATTAGTTATAACTCAAACTGGTTTATTTGTAATTGAATTTTTAATAAAATATTTTAATGATTTATTTGATTATAAATATACTAAAAATATGGAAGATGAATTAGATATTATTTCAAAAGGTAATAAAAAATATTATGATCTATGTGATGAATGTAATAGTTTTATAGAAGATTTAATAAAAAATAATTCATTAAGTAATTCAGATAATTCTGAAATTATAGAAAAAGTAAGTATTAAAATAGATGAAAAACACACTTATATTATTGGCAAAAATGGACCAACTATTAAATATAATAAAGAAGATGGAAAATTAGGGTTTTATGGGGTCAAGCCAGATTTAGATATTGATAAATTAAAAGCAGGTACATATAAATTAGAAGAAATTATTGTTTCAACTGAAGATAATAATAAATTATTAGGTATGTATAAAAATAATGAAGTATATTTAAAACATGGTAAATTTGGATATTATTTAGAATGTGATAAAATTAAAAAATCGTTAAATTATACTAAAATTAATGTACCAATAAAAAATATTACTTATGAAGATGCAATAAATATATTAGATAATTGTGAAGAAGGAAATAATTCATTATTAAGAACAATAGATACTAATTTATCAATTAGAAAAGGAAAATATGGTGATTATATATTTTATAAAACAGAAAAAATGAAGAAACCTTTATTCTTTAAATTAAATGGATTTAATGATGATTATAAAAATTGTAGTATAAATAACATTAG
>MDSX01046878.1_pt1 | contig 11261 bp, 10 predicted proteins | sample 811141 | NCBI WGS metagenome assembly MDSX01 (sample SAMN05326642, study PRJNA326480) | marine metagenome | isolation source: seawater | place: Atlantic Ocean: South East | collected 2010
ATTATCTTTTTTTAGAAATGTTCGTCTATCTGTATTAATAACATATTTAATATTTGCTTCAATTACTGGCTTATCTTTAAGATCAATTCTTTTAAATGTATATCCATTATTTGGGCTAGCTGGCTTAAAAGTCAGGCTAACTTCTTTACCAGTGTGTATTCCAACTCCTTTTAAGGAAATTGCTTTGTTTATAGTAGTTTGATTATCGTTAGTTACAACTATCATTGCTCTTTTTTAAATTTTCAATATCCTTTACATATTTGTCTAAATTCTTGAAATGAACATATGATTTATTAAAAGCTCTTTCATCAAATGCTGGACTTCCCTTAATTACTGAACCATCTTTAACACTTTTAAAAACACATGCTTTTCCATTAATTTTAACATTATCTCCAATTGTTATATGCCCTACCATACCTACATGTCCTCCAATTTGGCAGTTCTTTCCAATTTTTGTTGAACCAGCTATTCCACATTGTGCAGCCATAACCGTGTTTTCACCTATAACTACATTATGAGCTATCTGAACTAAATTGTCAAGTTTTACTCCGCTATTTATAATGGTTGACCCCAAAGTTGCTCGATCAATTGTACTTGAAGCACCTATCTCAACATTGTCTTTAATTATTACATTTCCTATTTGAGGAACTTTTTTGAATTTACCTGAGCTATCTGGGGCAAACCCAAACCCATCAGAACCAACAACAACATTTGAATGTATAACACAGTTTTCACCTATTTTGCAATCTTTGTAGATTACAGCTCCAGGGTGTACAATTGTGTTGCTTCCAATAGAAACATTATTACATATATTAACATTATTTAGTATAATTACATTCTTACCAAGAATAACATTTTCACCAATAGTGGAATAATTACCAACTGAGACATTTTCTTCAATCTTTGCTGTTTTTGAAATTATAGCAGAATCTTTTATTCCGAAACTACTTATAGAGCCGGCATCAAACTTATGTAGTAATTTAACAAAAGCCATATATGAATCCTCTACTCTAATTAAAGTAGCGTTGACATCCTTAGTAGGCTCAAAATTCTTATTAACAATTATTATTGAAGCTTTCGTTCTATACACCCATGGCTCATACTTTTTATTAGCTAAGAATGTTATTGATCTCTTAGTTGATTCTTCAATTTTATTTAATGAATCTATATCAACTGAAGAATTTCCTTCAATTTCTCCATTTAATATTTTTGCTATTTCTATTGCACTAAATTTCATTGCATGCAAAATTAGGGAATTTCAAGAAATTCATTGTTAATGTATTCACAAAAGTTTAATGGTAATAATTATGTAAATTTATAGCTTTATTAAACTTTTAAATGTTTAAATGGTTAAAACTAAAATTCTATGGGTTGATGATGAGGTCGAGTTATTAAAACCTCATATAATTTTCTTGGAGGAGAAAGAATTCTTGATCACAACTTCTAATAATGGTTCAGATGCTATAGAGCTAATTAAAGCTGAAAATTTTGATGCGGTATTATTAGATGAAAATATGCCAGGACTAAACGGAATTGAGACCTTAGAAATAATGAAAGAGATTGATTCAAATATTCCTATTATTATGATAACCAAAAGTGAAGAGGAGAAAATCATGGATGATGCTATTGGAAATAAAATTTCAGATTATTTAATCAAACCTGTAAACCCTAAACAAATTCTATTAAGCTTAAAAAAGAATTTAAATAATCTTGAAATAATTTCAGACAAAACTATTTCAGGGTACCAACAGGAATTTAGAAACATTTCATTAGAATTATCTGGAATAAACTCAATTGATCAATGGAAAGAGATTTATCTTAAATTAATCTCATGGGAGCTTAAGTTAGATGACAACAGTAATGAAACAATGATGGAGATTTTAAAATCTCAGAAAAATGAAGCAAATAAACTTTTTTCAAAATTTATAGAAAAAAACTATCAAAATTGGATTAATGATAACACGTCTTCTCCATTACTTTCTAATTCTATAATAAAGGAGAAATTAGTTAAAGAACTCTCAGGGTCAAATCCAACACTTTTTGTAGTAATTGATAACTTAAGATATGATCAATGGAAAGCAATTGAGCCGTTAATATATAATCACTATAATAAAATTAAGGAAGAGCCTTACTTAAGCATCCTTCCAACAACTACTCAATATGCAAGAAATTCTCTTTTCTCTGGATTAATGCCATTAGAAATACAAAAAAACTATCCGAATTACTGGAAGAATGATTCTGATGAAGGGGGGAAAAACCTTTATGAGAAAGAACTTTTAATGGAGAATTTAAAAAGGCTAGGCTTAAGTAATCTATCTTGTGATTACAACAAGATTACTAATCTTAAAAACGGACAAAAACTGGCAGAAAATATAAAAGACAAAATAAAAAATGATTTAACAGTAGTTGTCTACAATTTTGTTGATATGTTGTCTCATTCAAAAACAGAAATGGAAATAATAAAAGAATTAGCTTCAAATGATAAAGGATATCGATCTTTGACATTAAGTTGGTTCAGAAACTCTCCCCTATTTGATATTATTAAAAAAGGACAAGAAAATGGTTTTAAATTAATCATAACTACTGATCATGGAACAATTAACGTAAAAAATCCATCAAAAATAATTGGTGACAGAAATACTAGCCAGAACTTAAGATACAAAACTGGAAGAAGCCTTACTTATAATAATAAAGATGTTGTTTCATTTGAAAATCCTAACAAGATTTCTCTTCCAAATATCTCTTTAAATAGCTCTTACGTATTTGCTAAAGAAGATACATATTTAGTTTATCCAAAAAACTACAATTATTATGTTAATTATTTTAGAGACTCCTATCAGCATGGAGGGATTTCATTAGAAGAAATAATTATTCCATTTGTTGTTTTAATGCCAAAAGCAAAATAATGGAGAAATCGATTATATACTCAATTGATGAAATTGAAGATGTAGCTAAAAAGATTTTGTCTTTAAATTTAAATTCCAAAATATACATTCTATATGGAAATATGGGATCTGGAAAAACAACATTAATCAAATCAATAGTGGAAAAACTAGATATTGATAGTGTTGCAAATAGTCCTACATTTTCTATTATTAATGAATATTATAATGGCGATAAAATATATCATTTTGACCTTTATAGAATTAAAGACACAGATGAATTATTAGATATTGGTATAGAGGAATATGTTAATGGCAGTAATATATGTTTTATTGAATGGCCAGATTTAGTTATTGAAATGCTTCCTAAAAATTATAATACATTGAAGTTAGAGGTTGTATCAAACAATGAGAGAAAATTAACTATTAGTTAAATAAATTATATGAACTTTTATAAGAGATTAATGTTTTTTTCATCTGGTTTTATTCTTGGAATACTACTCTTATCATTTTTTTTAATGGGTAAAAATACTTCTTGCAGCTATTTACCAAATGATAGAGTGATTAAAAACGTGAATTCAAAAAGAATAATTTATAATAACGTAAATGACAGCCTATTAGTTAAGAAAATTTTATCAAATGGTAAAGTTAATTTTTCAAAAAGCGATACAAAACTTGATTCATGTAAGGCTTATCATATTGAAAATAAAATAGATGATATAGAATATCTGGTTTTAATAGAGAACTGTGATGAATATATTGTAGTAGAGGAAATTAAAAAAATCAATTAGTCTTTTAAGTTTCTTCTCTTAATTTCTTTGCTTATTAAATTTAATTCTCTAGATGTCTGACCTGTGACTGAGGTATTTTCATCCAATCTTCTAATTAAATAAGGAATAACATCTCTTACAGGTCCAAATGGCAAATATTTAGCTACATTAAATCCATTTAATGCCAGGTTAAAGCTAATATGATCACTCATTCCAAATAATTGGCTGTACCATACTCTACCATCACTGTTTCTTAACTTATTTCTTCTCATTATTTTGGTAGCAAGAATGTTGCTTTTTTCATTGTGTGATCCTATAAATAGATGAAAGTCATGCAGATTATCAAAAATGTAATTCATACAATTATTAAAATTTTCATCAGTTTCAGCCTTAGTTTCACAAATCGGAGATTTATAATTATTGGTTTTAGCTCTTTCTCTTTCTTTTTCCATATAGGCACCTCTTACTAATTTAATACCAATTTTAATATTATAATCTAAAAGTTTAATATGCATATCTGTAAGATACTCAAGCCTGTCTGATCTATAGCTCTGAATCGTGTTATATACTGTACAAGAGTTTTTATTGTATTTAATCATTAACTTTTCAGTTAAATCATCTATAGGTTTCTGTATCCAACTTTCTTCAGCATCAATTAAAACAGATATAGAATTTTTTTCTGCCTTAGCGCATATCTTTTCAAATCTATCTTCTACCCTATTCCATTCAGCAACTTCCATACCTTCAAGCGGCTTGTTTTCTGCAATTTTCAAGTATAGATCAAACCTTCCAACTGCTGAGGGCTTAAATACTATAAAAGAAGTTAGGTTTTCTTTTCTAATTATATCAATCAGGTTTAAAGTCCTCTGAAGAGTCTTTTCAAAATCATTTTCAGTGTCAGATCCTTCAACTGAATAATCTAACACACATTTTATGTTATTTTGATAAAGCTTATTAATTACTTTGTAACAATCCTTTTCATTAACCCCACCACAGAATTGCTCAAATATTGTTTTTTTAATGATAAATCCTATTGGAAATCTAATATATATCAAGAAGTTCAAGACATGTTTACCGATAAATGCCAATGAAGGATAAGAAAGTAATTTAAATAGAAAATAGGCTCTTTTAAGCTCATAGTCAGTTTTATAGCCGAATGCTATGCTTGTGTCATGAAAATCCCTTAAATCATTCATTTAATGCGTCTAATGACACAAATATATCTAGAAGAATAATGGATTTTAAATAATTGATAATATTTTTTATTAAAAACCGATAATCTTATGCAGTAGGCAGATTAATATCTTGAAATATTGAATGCATTAATCTCTTCTTGTCATTTATACTTTCCTCTAAAGAAATCATTGACTCTGACCTGTATACACCTTCTATTTCATCAAGTTTAAAGATTATATTTTTTGCGTGAGTGGTGCTCTTAGCTCTAATCTTACAAAAAACATTAAATTTTCCTGTAGTTATATGAGCAACAGTAACGTTTGGAATTTGTTTAATTCTCTCAATTATAAACTTAATTTGAGATGAATTATTAACATACAGTCCAACGTATGCAATAAAGGTGTATCCTAGTTTATTATAATCAAGAATAAGAGAAGATCCTTTAATTAAGCCTATTTGTTCCATTTTTTTTACTCTGACATGAACAGTTCCAGCAGAGATGTGTAGTTTTTTAGCTATATCAGTAAATGGTGTTCTTGTATTTTCAATTAAGATTTCTAGAATCTTATGATCAATTTCATCTAATTTTAATGGTTTTGGCATATAATTGTAGTATTACTTGATATTAATTCAATAAATATATAGTTATTCTATAAATTAATCAATTTATTTAAAAATATAGTGATATATCATTAGCATAAGTAGAAATAATAAGGGATTATTCTAACTTAAATAATTCATTTTATATACAATTTGTAAACCAATTATTTAGATATAATAAATTAAATCATTAATGCTTTTAATAAATTTTATATATTATTCATAATCAAATATTTATATATTTATAGTTAAAGTATTAATCTTAAATATTTACTTCCATATATTTTGATTTATTATCTATTTTGTTTACATTTGTTAACAATATGAGTTTGTCAAAAAGAATATTAAAATTACTTGAAGAGAAAGATCTAAGCGCATCACGCTTTGCAAATAGTATTGACGTGAAAAGATCAAACTTATCGCATATTATTTCTGGGAGAAATAAGCCTAGCACAGATTTTTTCCTAAAAATAAAAAAAACCTACCCTGAAATTGATCTTAATTGGCTCATTACTGGTAAAAAACTAAAAAAAGATGTTAATTTTATTAAACCAGAAAACAACAACATTGAATCTATAGTAGTTTTTTTTAATGATGGATCATATAAAAAGTATTCTCAATAAACACCTCTCATTAGGTGCGTGGCTAGTCCTGCTAAGCTCTTCTATCCTGCTGTTTAACTCTTGTAGTACAACGGAGAGAAATTGTGAATCTTATAGATATGGAAAATACATTACTAAAACTCAAGTTAACGACACAACCTACACATCTACGTTTACAAGAAATGAGTTTATACAAATAGAAACTTTTAATGGGAAAACAGATTCTAGTGCTTGCAGATGGATAAATGACTGTGAATTTGTACTAAGGACCCTAAACCCTAAGTCTAGATCAAAATTAAAAAACATACACATAAAGATACTCACAACCACTGACAGCTCCTATACATATGAATATTCTTTTGTTGGAGAAAAAAGAAAAGAAACTGGAATAGCAATAAAAATACACGACTAAAACAAGGTGGTTTGCCCAATATCATCATCAACAACCTTTTCGTCAACTACTTCTATTTCATCAGCAGGGACTTCGACTGGAGGCTCATAAGCAATTGATTCTAAGGTATTGATTTGCTTAACCTTATCTGAAGTTAACTGATTGCCTATAGCCTTAACTCCTTTAATTGAAATAAACTGCTCTAACTCAATTACTTGATTAGGTTTCTGATTTTTGTTTCTAATTTTATTAAATACAACCTCTATCACTGGCTTCCAATCTGTTGATATTGTCTCTAGAAAAGAATCTTTATGATCTGATATGAACTTATCTTGTCTATTTTCATTTTCTATAAGAAATCGCTTAACAAAAAATCTTTGCTTTTTCCCTTCAAAATAAACTACAGATAAGGGTTTTTTAGGAATCCATTTTTCTAATACAATCATTTCGTCACTAAAATGAGTTGACAAATCAGGATCTATAATCTTTATTGTACCGTTTTGAAGCACTACAAGTATCTTATCTTCACCTCTGAACTCACCTAATAAATCCCCCCTGCTATCAACATTAAGCCTTTGAACTGTTTCATCAAACCATATTTTTCTAGGCTTAAGTGTAGAAATACCTTTTTCTTTAAGATCTATTCTTTTAACATTATGTTTAGTGATCTGATTACCCCTTGTCATTCTTCCCTTAATCATATAATCTGAAAAATCAACATCCCATTTTAATTTTTTTAATTTAGAATTACTTCTAAGATTAATTGTAACTTTTTCTGCTTCTCCATTTGGATTCGCTGAAAAATACTTAACCACTCCGTCTTTTTTTGATTTAATCAAGCTATATAGTTTATCTCTAGTTATACCATGTACTGGGAAGCGTTTTAAATAACTATAACCCTTATCTGCTTCTTTATATATCATGTTGTATATAGTTCTCTTATCTTTCCTCTTGAAAACTGCTACATGAATAATATTCTTTTCAATAAATGTTTTTGCATCCACCTTTGTTATAATCATTTTTCCATTTTCAGTGAAAACTATAATATCATCAATATCACTACAATCGCAAACATATTCATCCTTTCTCATCGAGGTTCCAACAAAACCTTCAACTCTATTAACATAAAGTTTTGTGTTTCTTATAACAACTTTTTTAGCATCTACATCGTCAAATATTCTAATCTCTGTTTTTCTTTCTCTACTTTTTGAATAATCTTTCTTTAATCTTTTAAAATAAGCGATTGAATATTCTATCATGTTATTTAAATCATCTTTAACATGTTTTATTTGAGATTCTAAACCTAGAATCTTTTCTTTAGCTTTATCTATATCAAATTTTGAGATTTTTTTAATTTTTATCTCTGTTAACCTTACTAGATCTTCATCAACAATACCTCTTTTTAAAATTTTAACGTGGGGTTTTAATCCATTATCTATTGCTTCAAGCACTCCCTCCCATGTATCTTCTTCTTCAATATCTCTATATATTTTGTTTTCAATGAAAATTCTCTCTAAAGATGCATAGTGCCATTGATCCTCAAGCTCTTTTAACTTGATTTTAAGCTCCTTTCTAAGCAATTCAACAGTATTTTCAGTAGATATCTTTAAAATGTCTGAAACACCTGTAAAAACAGGCTTATTATCTTGTATAACGCAGCCTAGAGGAGATATTGACATTTCGCAGTTTGTAAAAGCATATAAAGCATCTATTGTTTTGTCTGGAGATATCCCGTTCGGAATGTAAACAAGAATCTCAACATTAGATGATGTATTATCATCTATCTTTTTAATCTTAATCTTGCCTTTATCATTTGCCTTTAGTATTGAGTCTATTAATGAAGTTGTTGTAGTACTATAAGGGATTTCACTAATAAGTAATGTTGATTTATCCATTACAGATATTTTAGCTCTAACCCTTATTCTTCCACCTCTTTTACCATCATTATAATTTGTGAAATCTGCAATTCCTCCTGTAATAAAATCTGGAAAAATAGTAAACCTCTTATTCTTAAGGCAATTAATTGAAGCATCAACTAATTCAATAAAATTGTGTGATAGTATTTTAGTAGATAATCCAACTGCAATCCCTTCAGCCCCTTGAGCTAAAAGAAGAGGGAATTTTACAGGTAAATTAATCGGCTCTTTTCTTCTACCATCATATGAAGATTGCCAATTAGTAACTTTTGGATTAAACACTATATCTAGAGCAAATTTTGATAACCTAGCCTCAATATATCTTGAAGCTGCCGCCCTATCACCAGTTAAAATATTCCCCCAGTTTCCTTGAGTGTCGATTAATAGATCTTTTTGACCTATTTGAACCATTGCATCTGCAATACTAGCATCTCCATGAGGATGATACTGCATTGTATGACCAACTATATTGGCTACTTTATTATATCTCCCATCATCTAAATCTTTCATGGACTGCATTATCCTCCTCTGAACAGGTTTAAAACCATCTTCAATTGACGGAACAGCTCTTTCAAGTATTACATATGAAGCATAATCCAAGAACCAGTCCTTATACATACCGGTGACCCTTGTAATTACATTTTCCTGATCAAACTCTAAATCTAAATCTAAATCATCCATTTTTTAGCACTATTCAACTATATCTAACTCGACTTTTAAATTATCAATAATAAAAGACTGTCTGTTTGGTGTGTTTTTACCCATGTAAAACTCTAATAATTCATCTATAGACATATCATTATCAAGCATTACTGGATCTAACCTTATATTGTCTCCAATAAAAAATTTAAATTCATCAGGAGAAATCTCACCCAAGCCCTTAAATCTTGTTATTTCAGGATTTGTTTTTAATTTATCCATTGCAGACCTTTTTTCTTGTTCTGAATAACAATAAATAGTCTCTTTACTATTTCTAACCCTAAATAGAGGGGTTTGAAGTATATATAAATGTCCTGTTTTAATTAAATCTGGAAAAAATTGAAGAAAGAACGTGATAAGCAAAAGTCTTATATGCATTCCGTCAACATCTGCATCTGTAGCAATTACAATATTATTGTATCTTAAATCTTCAATTGAATCTTCAATATTTAAAGCTGCTTGTAATAAATTAAATTCTTCATTTTCATAAACAATCTTTTTAGACATACCATACGAATTTAAAGGCTTTCCTCTTAAGCTAAACACTGCCTGCGTATTCACATCCCTAGATTTTGTGATACTACCAGATGCTGAATCACCTTCAGTGATAAACAATGTTGTTTCTAACCTTTTTTCATTTTTTAAATCACCTAGATGAACACGACAATCGCGTAGTTTTTTATTATGTAGATTTGCTTTTTTAGCTCTTTCTCTAGCAATCTTTCTTATTCCTGAAAGCTCTTTCCTTTCTTTTTCAGCCTGTAAAATTTTTCTTTGTATATACTCTGCAACCTCAGTGTTTTTATGAAGATAATTGTCTAATTTTTTCTTTAAAAAATCATTAATATATGCCCTAACCGAAGGAAGCTCTCCCCCCATATCAGCTGATCCTAACTTAGTTTTTGTTTGACTTTCAAAAACAGGCTCCATAACTTTTATAGATACTGCTGAAACTACAGATTTTCTAATATCTGAGGCTTCATAGTTTTTTCCATAGAAATCTCTTATTGTTTTAACAAGAGCTTCCCTAAATGCACTTAAATGGGTTCCTCCTTGAGTAGTGTTTTGACCATTTACAAAAGAATGGTACTCTTCCGTATATTGAGACTTACTATGAGTTATAGCTACTTCAATATCATCTCCTTTTAGATGAATTATAGGATAAAGCATCTCAGATTCATTAATCCTTTCTTTCAATAAATCTGCTAAACCATTTTCACTATAATACTTTTCTCCGTTAAAAATTATAGTTAATCCTGGATTTAAGTATACATAGTTTTTAAGCATTTTTGAAATATATTCACTTCTATACTTAAAATTTTTAAATATTGACTCATCTGGGATAAACGAAACTTTTGTTCCTCTTCTCCTACTTGAAGACTCAGCATCCTGATGATTTCCTAATTCACCTTGATTAAATTCTGCAATAGCAGATTTTCCATCTCTATTAGATTCAACTTTAAAATAATCTGAAAGAGCATTTACTGCTTTTGTACCTACACCATTTAAACCAACTGCCTTTTTAAATGCACGTGTGTCATATTTACCTCCTGTATTCATTTTTGAAACAACGTCTACAAGTTTTCCTAACGGAATCCCTCTTCCGTAATCCCTTACAATAACTTTAGATGATTGAACTGAAACCTCTATAGTTTTCCCTGCACCCATTACAAACTCATCTATAGAGTTGTCAAGAACTTCTTTTAGCAATATATATATACCATCATCAGGAGATGAACCGTCCCCTAACTTACCTATATACATTCCAGGACGCATTCTAATATGCTCTTTCCAATCAAGAGATTTTATGTTTTCTTCTGTATATTGATTTTTAATAGCCATCTAGTAAATATTAGCTAATATAAGATATCAATAGAAGAAAATTAATCAAGAAATTACAAAGTAATTAACAAATTATTTACAAGACAAAATTTAAGTAAATTTATCGTATGGATACGGCTGTCTTTATATTAATCATTCTATTTTTTTCTTTGCATTAGGGTCTAGAACAAGTATTCAAAGAAAATCAAGGAAAGCTAGATATAGAGAATATCTTAAATCTGATGAATGGCAACGCAAGAGATATGTAGTATTCAAAAGAGATAATTGGAAGTGCCAATATTGTGGAGCTAAAGCAACTGAAGTGCATCATTTAAAATATGCTAAATATCAGATAGGCAAAGAGCCAATTAAATGGTTGGTTTCAGTTTGTCGCCCTTGCCATA
>MDSX01016799.1_pt1 | contig 11260 bp, 4 predicted proteins | sample 811141 | NCBI WGS metagenome assembly MDSX01 (sample SAMN05326642, study PRJNA326480) | marine metagenome | isolation source: seawater | place: Atlantic Ocean: South East | collected 2010
ACCGGGAGGGAGCGCGAAACCGTCGACCGCCTCGCTGAAGCGCACGACGACTTTGTCTGGCGTAATTTGAGCCGAACTCACGCCACAGACTGCGTTGATAATCGCGGAGGCGACCTCCTTGCGTACTTGCGGTGTGCGACACGCCTTCGGGAGCCACGCGACGTGAACAAACGGCATATATCAAGGGAGACGTAAGCCCTGTGGCCGTAGGGTCTGTTGTCTCCTGAAAAGGGGAGGTAAATTTTATTACCTATGCCCGGGCTCAAATAAACCTCAGGAGCGAGGGATCATAATCATATGATAACATAAGTGTTAATAATAATCCGGGAAAACATATATGACTCAGAAACGACGAGGCGGTCGGCTGGTTCTGGACTAAGTTTTTAGACGATTTGATCGATGCAGCTTCGATGAAGAAGTGCACATAGTTTACGGTTTGAAGCTGAAATTTCATCGATGCTCGGTCAACTTCGACGTCGACCACCGCCTCCTAGGACGACGCGCTTGCATCGTGCTTCGTACAGAAGTGGCGTGCGGCGTGTGAGGACGACGCTTACGTGCACGCAAAGTGCAAACATAAGGACGTGCCGCGGATCACCGTTTGTCCCTTTATTTCTGACTACAACGCGTGCGACCAATCAATTTTCAACGAAGGCACGTCCTGAAACGCTCATCCACTGTCGGAAGGTGCGCGTTAACACAGCTACCCCCCCTTCACATGTGGCAAAAGTCTTCACCTGTGATGCCACCCTCTGGTGTACAGGCTGACAACTACTGGCGAAACCAGCGAGTATTTCAAGAAGATCTTGTTGAGAGATGTGTTCATCATGCCTTTTAGAACCATGGAAAGCCAAAAAAAGATATCGCTCTCCCTCAAGAATACCGCATCATGGTCGCTGAAAGAGCCTCTGGAGGAGATGAATAGATTTATTTGGCAAGGTACAAGTAGTAGTGTATTTATGGGGTCCATTTATCTTCGAAGTTAATAAGGACTGGGGTGACGTAATTATCTGACTGGTGTGTCTGTACGAAGGTTTAAAATAACCTGCGTTTCTGCTGTTTAATGTTTTTTTTAAACACCGGGCGGGACGAGTCATCCTTGAGTTAATTCTTCCCATACACATCCTGAAGCGTGCCACGCGCTGACACGAGCGCTTTTTACATGAGCAAGATGCGCGCTCATGTGGCCGCTGACGCGCGAGTAACGGGCGGTGCGCTGTATCTTTAGGGTCCTCGCCGTCTCTTTAGGGGGTTGGGGATGGGTTTTTAGGGTTTAGAGTTTGAACAGCCGCGAAACGGCTCGTCGGCCACTCCCTCATGCCGGATCCCCGCCCCGGGGCCAAAAAAATGAACAAAAAATGATAACACAGAAAGACTACAAACACTTCATGTTACGAATAAGAATAAGAGTTAGTCTTCGCGTGCGCTCTTGATAGTTCTTTGAGAGTCGTCACGCCGCAACACGGCAAATATATCGAAGACGATGCTTATTGACAACATCACCGTAAGGTCGCCAAATGTGACGTACACTGACACGCACATTGAGTCTAATTACACGTGCGTATCTCGCCCCAGAACTTGCGCCCGTGATTTCCCTCTCTGACATCGACCTTCGCAGGTATACGAGCTCTGATCTCGAGTGCGAAGATCCTGGCGATGGCCGCTCCGCTTGGACCATTTCTCCTGTGGAATCCGACTTTCAGATTACGACGGACCGTCGCGTGCCGAGGCTTGGGTGAGTTAGTTTCGTTTCCGAATAGCTACTTTGTCGCACACCCGCTTCTCCACTTATCTGTCCGCACCTGACTGGAAGCTTCTTTCATACCTTCAGAATCATGCTTGTCGGGCTGGGTGGTAACAACGGCAGCACATTGGTTGGAGGCGTCGTAGCAAACCGCGAGGGAATCACCTGGAAAACCAAAGAAGGCATGCGTGCTCCTAACTACTTTGGCTCGCTGACTCAATCAAGCACTTGTCGTGTCGGTTCTTTCAACGGGCAAGAAGTTTTTACCCCTTTCAAAACTTTGTTACCCATGGTTGACCCGAACGACATTGTTTTTGACGGATGGGACATCAGTGGGATGAACCTCGCCGATGCCATGGAAAGGGCCAAAGTATTTGACTGGGATCTTCAGAGGCAGCTTGCTCCACATATGAAAAATATAAAGCCTCGGCCTGGAATTCATGATCCAAACTTCATTGCAGCAAATCAATCAGCGAGAGCAGACAACTGCTTAAAAGGAAGCAAAAAGGAACAAATGGCCCGCATCCGGGCAGATATAAGGGAATTTAAAGAAAAACACGCGCTCGGCAAAGTCATTGTGCTATGGACTGCAAACACAGAAAGGTACAGTGAAGTTTTGGTGGGCTTAAATGATAATGAAAAAAGTTTGCGGTCTTCGGTTGACTCTAACGAACAAGAAATATCACCTTCTACACTTTATGCACTAGCCTGCGTAGATGAGGGCGTGCCCTTCATAAATGGATCCCCTCAAAATACGTTCGTTCCAGGCTTGATTGATGCTGCTGTTCGCCTCAATACGCTTATTGGTGGTGATGACTTTAAGTCAGGACAAACCAAAATGAAATCAGTCCTTGTTGATTTCTTGGTTGGCGCGGGAATCAAACCAACATCTATCGTTTCATACAATCACCTAGGAAACAACGATGGCATGAATCTGAGTTCCCCTGACTGCTTTCGGAGCAAAGAAATATCTAAGTCTAATGTGGTGGATGATGTTGTCAACTCAAACCATCTACTTTTCAGACAGGGTGAGCATCCAGATCATGTGGTAGTGATCAAGTACGTGCCTTATGTTGGGGACAGCAAACGTGCAATGGACGAATATACATCCGAAATTTTCATGGGTGGCACGAACACAATTGTCATGCACAATACATGTGAAGATTCTCTACTCGCGGCCCCATTAATACTTGACATGTGTCTAATTGCCGAGCTTTCCACTCGCATCAAAATTAAAGGTCCGAGGGATACACAGCTCCGTGCATTGCATCCAGTCTCTTCGCTCCTATCATATCTCACTAAGGCACCGCTAGTACCGGCAGGAACTCCAGTCGTGAACGCACTCAATAAGCAGCGCGCGATGCTGGAAAACATATTTAGAGCATGCATTGGACTTGCCCCAGAAAATAACATGCTCCTCGAACACAAGTGAGTTCGGAATAACGCGTTAACTGTAAATATCACACGCATGTAGCACCATTTTCGTACATTTACTTTCGCTCGCTCGCTCGCTGTTCATCATGTTCAGACTTATTGCAGTGTTGCTACGTGATCGAAAAAGTCACGTGCGTGTCTCGGCTTTTAATATTTTATAGTCATTTTATTATTACATAGATAGAAAGATATCGATATATATATATATATATGTGTGTGTGTGTGTGTGTGTGTGTGTGTTTTTAGAGATAAAAAGTTATATTATTATTTAAGAGCAATCTCTATATATATATATCTCTATATATATATGATGATGATATATGATGATATGCCTACGTATATATATGATTATTATTTGGGGAATATTAAACATATGATTATTATTCGTACGAGTTACGTTTATTTATTTCATGCTCATATCTTATTACCTGCGAAGGTAATAAGTGTTATATTTCCTTCATATTATTATTGCAGTGTTAAAAAGAAGCGTTGTGCAGTTCGATGCAGCGAAGACGCGAAGATGGATCCAGAACTGCATCCATTCACCTGGCTAGCGCATGACTACTACAGCCGAACGAGTCGATCGACCAGGAATCGCTGATTTCGTGGATTTTTTTACTCGACAGGCGCACTCTGTCGACACTTCAAACGACAGACGACACCCCTCTGAAGAGAAGCGTTTATCGCGCATCCCGCCCTCGAAAGCAATCAACGAGATAACGCGCCACGTAGCTGTCATATTGCCCGCGGTATCGTGGCAGTCTATTCGCCCTGGCACTAGCGAGCTACTCACCGGCCTTCAACAATATGCTTGCTTCGTGGTGACAGAGTGCTCGTATAAGAGATCTAGCTTATTGGAGTTGCGTGACTTTGTGCTAAAATGTGGAGTCGTGGTCAACGGTCTTGACGAGGTAGACGCGCAGCTGTGGCATCTGTATCAAGATGCCAGGGTTGCAGGTGTCCTGGTCATGAACTACGATTTACCAGGGTTGTATTTAGCTCAGGATAGTCATGTGGAACCCACAGCTGCTGTTCCAAAGCAAATCCCCGTTCACTTCTCAAAACTTGGACAACGTTGCAAGTTGTGTGATGATGGTTACAGGGAGGTCATTATTCACGTGATATCTGGATCAGATATGCAATCGGAGAGACAAATTCTTCGTGATAAAGTCCTACCAATTTTGCTCGAACGTTGTCGAACAAAAAAAGTCAGGCCAGTGCTTGTTGATCCCCGTGACCGTCCCACTCACAGGGGCATGGGCACTGTTTTACAATCTGCCCAAGATGCACAGCAAACTGGAATGAATATACTTCTGTTGTCGGGTGACTGTGGACTAGACTCGCCGCTTGATAGGAATCAGTTGACGAATTTTATTGATACACTTCCAAAAGGGAAGATGCCAGATTTTGATTGGGTCCACTCAGCACCAGTGGACTACACCTATCATGAATATATTCTTGCTCACATACTACATCTTTCCGGCAAACCAGTGTGGATGTTTAATGCTCAAGGTGTAGGGCATGCAATCATCGCCCCGTCGCGCAGACCTGTTGGCGATGATGGTGATGATGGTGATCGCGGGGATAATCAACTGGCAACGACAGCAAATGAAACACAGCGTGTGAACTGCATCTCTGAGGAACCCATCTCAGTAGATTATCAAGCACACGAGGTACCATCAATGGCTGATACTATTTCGAAACAGTCTATAAATGATATATCCTCGAGGCAATGTCCGCGGCTGATTGCAAGAGAATCTCCCCCTTTCATCCAACAGCATGTTTTAGCGTATGTTAGAGGTGAAAATTTTGCATGCCAGGTATCAGGAAACGATATCAAACAATTTTCAGGTGCAGACCCATATGAGAAAGAGAGGATCGGTTCGCTTCTCTCAGCAATGTACGCGCATCCATCCGTGGCAATACGGCCGTATCTTGCCAAGTATGAACCTTCAAATGATGGTAATGGATTACCTAAGCGGATCTCTGGTCACGCCATTAATTTAAATGGCTTTGCTACAGAAATTCTTGAGGACATCTGGTCAGTAATTGGACACGCGTTTGGGTATGATGTTCGCGAACATTCCATTGCACTGCGAGAGCAGCAGTCCGAACACAGTCTTGCAGCAGCACCTCCATTTTTTTCAAGATCAGTACATGAACATTCGGTCCTGAATTGTATTAAACTTGGAAGGCCCCGAATTATATTTATTGAAGCCATGCCAGGAGGGGGTGTTAGCAGTATTTTACAACAGTGTGCAAGAGAATGCACGCGTAATCTGACAGGTGTTGCCGCGGATGAGATCGTCGTGTTGTCATTTTTCCCCAGGCTCTCTCACACAACCTTCACCCCGACACAAATATTCCGCCACCTTGCCTTGAGTCTGAAGGAAAAGTGTCATCTTACCACCATTGAGATACCTGGAACTTATAACGGCGCTCGTTCTGCATTTCTTGAGCTCTTGCTTGGCGCGACTGACACCCATAGAAGAATAGTGATTATTATCGATGGTGTGATAGAAGTGGACAACCCTCGGGGCATCGCATGGCTGTTTCAGGAGGAAGAACTGCCCGCTAGGGTTCAGATAGTGATTGGTGGCAAACAGTTGACAAACATATCGGCGCAGTCGTTAAACAAAAATGGGGATCTGCTGGCTGCCGGAAGAGACCCGATTATGCACATTACATATATACAACGAGTGATGAATCGCACTTGCTTGAACATGTGTGTGCGAGATGCGATGAAGCATGTGCTGCAGCTTCGGCCTATGCAGTATTCAGAACAGAGGCGCTATTTATTAAAATCTTTAAAGTCGGAAAACATAAGTGCAGATGAGGCTTTGATCACCGCCATACTACAAAAGTCAGAGTTTGCTTCAATGCCGTATGCACGATTACTAGTGGAGTGTCTAGGCTCTCTCAATTGTGACTCTCCCGACATTTTCAAACATATCAACGAGTTGCCAAATGATTTAGTTGGCATGGTCACTAAAAAACTGAATGATCTGGAAACTTTATTTTCGGTTTCAATACTTGCCTCAGTGCTTCCACTTGTAATATTTGGTTGTGGTACACTGACGATGGAAGATATTATGGCCATAATCGTTGCAGTCCTGAGCAAAGAGGAGGAAACATACCTCAATTCTATGATTGTGCCGACACTGATGTGGGAGGCACGTCATCTTATCACTGGTCCTGTCAATGGCACCTATAGGATCGCAAGCGACATGGTAGAAAATATAGTGCTGAACCGATATGCTCCGACTAAAGAAGCGAGGCGTCTTCTGCATCAAAATCTCGCGGATTTTTATGGCTACCTTGAAAGTTTCACTGCTGTTGGACCTTACCCTCGAGAATCTCTGAAGTCCAACTATGGTAAGCACACTCGCAAAATAGAGGAAGATGGAACTGGGACGATTCCATCTTCGGGCAAGGCGCTGCTGTTTCGAATGCATCAATTATCTCCCAGGGCCCTGGAAAGAGATGCTGACGCACAGTTAATTGACCATGAGGCATTTCAGGAACATCACATGGTCATTGACGCGGTGCTTTTTTTACCATACTTTCTAAGCCAAGGACGACAGTTCGAACAACTGTGTACATTGTTGAGCGATTTTTCCTTTCTTCAAGCTAAGCTTGAGCTTGGTGAAGGAGCGGCGCTGCTTGAAGATTATGATCGTGTCATCCAATATCCCAAATCATCGTGGCTTGACCAAGTTGTCAACTTCACTCATAATAATCAACCTGAACACCATAGCAGTATCAAAGAGGCTTTTAAGATGTGGCTCGAGCGAGATATCGGCTCTATGTCTTTCTATAGAAACATTGTTGCCCTTCGTAGCTTAATTGTGCGAAATTGCACTGCACTTCACCGCAGGCCTCACCTCATTCTGCAGGTTGCAATGAATTCACCAGGTGATCCCGAACACGGTCAAAATGCAGAGAGTGCGGTTCGGGAGCATTCGCCGCCACCTGAGATTGATAACTCCGACACGCCATCTAGTGTCAAAACCTATGACGAGCTTTTGTTATTATGGGAAAACCGACCAAATGAAATTCCCATGAGGGAACTTCATAACCACGACGTGCACTCAGATGCAGTGACTGCATGCGCTTGGCTTGACAACACAAGTTTTGTTTCTGGTGGCAAAGACGGACTAGTTGCTATATGGTCAGCACTAACTGGCGAATGTGTATTTCGATTATTTGGACACGATCTTGCAATCACCTCTCTTCTTTGTGTGACCATCCCTTCACAAGGTTGCCGAATAATATCTGCCTCGAGAGATTGCACAATACGAGTGTGGAAATTCGAAGGGGATGTGGGACAAACAAGCCAAATACTGCGAGGACATGCCGATCAAGTCTTAACAATGGACTTCATGTCAGTCACTGCGCAATTATTCAGTGCGGGATGCGACCGGTGCATATGTATATGGGATATTTCATCAATAATTGTCAAGATGAGGCACAAAATTTGCACGACTCATGCGGGCCCGATTGCATCCCTCAAAATTTCTCCTGCGGGCAACATGTTTGTTACAGGATCAAGCGATTGCTCACTTCAAGTATGGTTGTTGGGTAATGGCGGACATCAAGAGTTGTCCTTTGATAAACACTCAGAAGTTTTTGTGATGGGAGAGAGCAAACCAGAACTGGCTCTTACGTTGCAGGGGCACTTAGAGGATGTGACATGTTGTTCATTTATTCTGCGGGATGAGATACTTGCGACTGGATCACTCGATCGAGCGATAATGTTGTGGAACCCAATTACAGGACAACACGTGGGTGCTCTCATTGGTCACACGGACGCAGTTACCCATCTTAGCCACAGCTCAGACGGACAACTATTGATTTCCACATCTATGGACTATGAATTGCGCATCTGGCGTCCATTTCTAGGGGAAAGCATAATGGTTCTGAACCAAGGTTGCGCGTGTCACGTGGCATCCTTATCGCCAGATGGAAGTGCTCTGCTAGTCGGCGCAGACGACTGCATTGTGGCCGTATGGGGTTGGGTTGGGCGCAAGGGTTCTATGTCCCTGGGACAATATCCTCAAGAGCCTGGGCTATTTTCCCGAACGCCGAGAACAGCTCAGGAAATGCACGTTACACTTGACTCGCCGTATCACCCATTTCGCTGTGGTGTATCGCGGACAGGGCAAAATACAGCACAACCTTTTCATAACAAATATCAACGTGCCTTCGATGGTCAGATTCATAAGCGGGGAGTGACCGCAATTGTTTGTATTCCCATGAGTGGCAGTAGTCCTGCCCACCCGTGTAGATCTGTGAGAGATGTCAAGGGCCTGCGCTTAGCGTCGACGAGGAAACCACGCATCTTCAGTGTGACAGGTGGAGAAGATTGCGCTCTGCGGATGATAGTGCTCAATAATGATCGCGCTTTATACGTTTCAAAGTCATTTGAAGGACACACAGAAGCTGTGCGCTCCATAGCTACTCACCCCGAGACTGGTGCATTGGTTAGTGCATCTGATGATGGTAACTTGATGACATGGGATACGAACACAGGGGTACATACAGGGCGGTTGACAGGACACTCGGGGCCGGTGCTAACTTGTTGCTATGCCGGTAGATGTGATAGGATCCTCTCAGGTGGAAAAGATCGGGTGATCAGCGTCTGGGACACCGCAGACAATAGAACAGGTTTGCAGGTCTTTGGTTTAAAGGGGCACTCAGGGCGAATCACTGGATTGGATTGTTTTCGTGGAACGCATTCCATCTCTGGCTCTTCGGATCGTTCCATCAGATCATGGGATCTCACTGTTGGCCGCGCGGTACAGATCATCAATGGCCATGATGGTGGCGTCAACTCTCTTTCTCTCATTCCTGTCTCGTCACTAATTCTTACCACTTCTCTGGATCACTCTGCAAGGTTATGGGATGCGCGTATTTCAACTAATCGTTCACAGCAGGTACACAAAATCGGTTTTCGTGACCTACCTGTTGCATGTGCGTCCTGTGAAACCCAGCCCGCTTGGATAAGCGTGTGTGCTGGAGACGGATTGAGTGTTTATGACACCCGGGTTTGGCGAGAAATAGCGTTTTTTCGGGGTCTCGCAGACCTGACCTGTGTAACATTTCACGGGGAAAGCACTCTACTCTGTGGTGATAAAACCGGACAGGTGTATTCACTTGATGTCTGGAAGACGCCCACTCGGAGTTGGTCGAAGTGAAACTAAGCGTTGTGGGCAGAAATCAAAATAATAAGTCGCTATTTTCGCTTTCAAGGAGCAAGTCATTCCACACAGCCCTGCCCGACATCAAATCCATAGACACTTTGATTGTACGGGCTTGGGTTGAGTTCGCCTATTTTATCATCGTTTTCCGTTTCCATGGTCTGAATGTTCAGGGTGTATAACATGCCATTTTCCACCGTGACTGAATTCAGAACACGCCTGTTTCCACGCGTCGTCTGTAGTCTATATTCATAGTCATAAAACCGGATGCCACTCATTTTGCCATAGCGTTCGCGTTCACTCAGAAGAAGCACTCCGCCTGGGACTGTACTTTCTTTTAGCTTCTCTGCCTTAAGCAGAAGCTCACCAACCTCGTGAAGACTTCCGAATTCTGAAAGAGAGCCAATTTTGACTGGGGCCACCGTCACGCCAAGTTGCGCACGAACATCCTCTGGGTCGCGTAATAAAAGTGCAGCACCCTGCTTGGTCACCTTTTCCCAGCCAACAGGATATTCCACCCGGAAAAAACGGTTCTTATCCCGATGAGTAAGCCAGCTTAGCTCATCTACGCTGCCATCGGAGGCTTGGCAGGTTGGAAGCTGTATCATTAAGCCCACGGCAGCATTCGCGAGAACAGCACGCCTGCGCATTCGGAACTCTTTCGTGTTTTCTTGCGTGTTCTTGTGAACTTTCGGGTCATTTGTGGTGAGTAAAAATACATGGGCAGCCCCAAACAAATGTGTTTTAAGCTGTGGGACCGCATCAAAACGATACGAAGTGAAGTGTTTGGGCTTCTGCTGCGCGTGCAGTGGGGGAAGTCCAATGGGTACATGCGACGAGAACATGTTCTGCCACGTGTGCTTGTCGACTAAAGTTTTGCTGAGCCCACTTTTGTGACTTGTGTATTTCGGTATCGTTCACAAGCAAGCTTGCTTTGCTTGTTGACTTTCGGAGTTGACTTTCGGTCGGCAGATTGGTTAGCAAACGATCACTGGTCGGTTGCAAATACCGACACTGCCACACTGTGACGACACCTCAGACACCTTCCTCTGCCACATATTTAGGATATTCGGATATCGGCGTAGCCGATCATTATGCACGACTCAAAGTCAAAAAAATGTCACACTCACCTGGTATCGTTAATCAAACATCACGATCTATTCGTTCCATACATTGTCGACCGATCCGAGTGATTGTCGACATTTTTTTGACTCGATGTTTGGAGTCTGTTGCCCCGGAGTTTTTTCGTTGCGAAAACTGGTCTTTTTGAACAAACGCTCATCGAGCCGCGCGCTTTGCGCATATGAGTGCGGGTCGTGCTTACCTATGGTGTCGTGCGGGGAGGACTTGGCTCGGATCGGGTGAAGGATTCCGCGTCGGAGCACCGCGCCGTCGCCAATGGACGCGATGAGCGACGCTTGAAAAGCGCTTCCGAGGCGGACGGATAAAAACCAAACGGTGGTCTGTGACTCAACAAAACGCCCCGTAGATCGGGGGAGTCATCACGCCTGAGGCCTCAAAGGAGAGTTTTGAAATATTCCCAGGCATGTAATCCAGTCGCATGCCGCACAAACTTCAGTGTGAAAGGCGAAGGTGTAGTGAAAATGCAGGAGAGATGGGAGATAGATAGACAGACAGCATGTTACGAATACTGGACAGGATAAAATATATGCGGCAAGACTTCTTGTTACAAAGTATTGCCTTGCTGCAGGACACAAACCAAGCGATCAACTAAAACCCGCGCACCGAAACATGCACATGTAAGCACGATGTAACTTAGTTATAGGCCTTGGCCAGGATCACACCCTCGAACTTCGATTGGAAGAACTTCATGGCGTCTGTTTTCTTGAGTTTGTGAGGTGCTCCGATCTTTGTCTGGCAC
>MDSX01064135.1_pt1 | contig 11253 bp, 9 predicted proteins | sample 811141 | NCBI WGS metagenome assembly MDSX01 (sample SAMN05326642, study PRJNA326480) | marine metagenome | isolation source: seawater | place: Atlantic Ocean: South East | collected 2010
TGATTCGCTTCCAACAACAATTGCACAGGGTCTTTTATAGTTTGCTTTATTTATTGACACTGAATTTGGAGCTAGAACGCCTGAAACAATATTAATTTTTTTATTTAAAAAATAATTAATTAATTCATTTGAGTTGGTCACTACAATTGGAATGTTAAAAATACCTCCTAGACTAGATCTAATTATACTAGGATGATATATGTCAGTTTTTGGGTTTGATAGAATAAATGCAGAAATCCCCAAACCTGAACTTGTTCTTAATAATGCTCCAATATTTCCTGGTTTTTCAATAGAGTCAGCAATTAAGATAGTTCCTTTAATAAACGTTAAATCATTTAAATCGTGATTTTTCGAAATACCAATTCCAAGATATTTTTCACTACCAGATCGAATTGACATTTTATCAAATAATTTCTTTTTAATAAAAAATAAATCTTTAATTTTTTTTGATTTATTAAAAATCATAGGAGAACCTTCTCGAATAAAGATACTTTTAAAATAATAACCTCCTAAAATTGCACGATCTATTTCTTTTTTACCCTCAACTACAAAAAGTTTTTTTAGTTTTCTTTCTTTTGATTTTTTTTGCAGAATCAAAAAGCTTTTAATTATCGAGTTTTGCGCACTAGAGAGTATTTTCACTTAAATTTGAAATGGTTGTTATTCAATTCTCATTAAATTTTTTTGAATAGCGTTTCCAGAGTTTTGTTTGATGAGTTTCGAGACTAATTTGTCTACCTTTTATAAAAGCATGAGATAAAATGTTAGTTCGCATATCAAAAGCATCTCCTTTTGAAATAAACAATGTAGCATCTTTACCAACTTTTAGGCTTCCTAATTTATCATCTATTCCTAAAATTTTTGCTGAATTAATTGTTATCATTTTTAATGCAATTTCTTTATCAATTCCATAAGCTGCAAAACTTCCGGCATAAAATGGAAGATTTCTCGTATTCATTCTTTCCATCTGTCCGCTAGTATCAATACTTACCAAAATTCCACTATTAATTAACTTACTAGCTAATTTAAAAGTCAGTTTAGGATCTTGATCTTCGGAATCAGGTAATCTGTGAGGTCTAGAAATAATTATAGGTATATTGTTCTTTTTTAGAAATTCTATAATATTTAATGATTCTTCAGCATTTACTAAAACAATTTTTTTTAAGTTTAAATCTTTTAAAAAACTCACCCCATCAATTATTTGTTTTTCATAGCTTGCATGTAAATAAATTGTTTTCGAACCATCATAAATTCCTTTCATAGATGAATAAGGAAGATGTTTTGGGTTTTGGTTAGAATAAATTTTAGCTTCATCAAAGAAATTTTTAATTGTTTCTATTGATTTAGAATAATTTTTGTTTTCTTTTAGAGTAGGATCCTCACCCAACCACCATCTTCCTCTGGAATAGGGGTTTGGCCAATTTAAGTGAATTCCTTCATCAGTTTTAATTAAAGCGTCTTCCCAGTTCCATGCATCAAGTTGCATAACAGATGAGCTTCCTGAAATAGTTCCACCTCTAGGAACAACTTGAGCTATTAAAATGCCATTTGGTCTTACACTTTCTATAACCTTAGACTCTGCATTATATGCTATTGCACTTCTTATGTGAGGAAGAAAATCTCCCAGTTCATCCTCATCGTCTGAGGCTCTCACTGCATCAATCTCAACTAATCCAAGGGTTGAATTCATCGCGATAAATCCAGGATAAATATGTTTGCCTTCAGCGTTGATTATTCGGGGGTTTTTATCAGAAAAAATTGAAGGTAGTGAATGTTCTTTTGAAATATTTTTACCAACATAATTAATTTTTCCATTTGAAAATCCAATAGCACCATTCTCAATTACAGTTCCATTACCTATATGAATAAAACAGTTAGTTATAACTATATCTTGTGTTTGCTTTTTTGCAGGAGTTTGCTGTCCATAAAGAAAAGGTAACGATATGATAGAAAGTAAAATAAATATTTTTTTCATAATTTTTAATCTAAAGTTTCACAGTGGAATTCTCTTCTAACAGTTTTTTTGGCGTTTTGGGTTGGAACCCCATTATTCGCAGCATCTAACATTTGACCAATTAACAAATTTCTTTCTTTCTCAATTGATTTAATTTTTTTTGAAACATTCTCAATAGAGTAGTATATTTTTCCTTGAATCATGGTTTTTTCAGCTTTAGTGTATATTGACATTGGATGATCAGACCATAAAACTAAATCCGCACTTTTACCAACTTTAATACTACCTACTTTATCATCAATATGTAACATTTTAGCTGGATTCAATGTTACAAATTTCCAGGCATCTTCTTCTGAAACTCCCCCATATTTAACCGCTTTAGATGCTTCCTGATTTAGTCTCCTTGACATTTCTGCACTATCAGAGTTATAAGCTACTAAAACACCTGCATTGTGCATGATAGATCCATTGTATGGAATTGCATCATTAACTTCATATTTATATGCCCACCAATCTGAAAATGTGGATCCGCCAACACCATGTTCTCTCATTTTATCAGAAACTTTATAACCTTCTAAAATATGTGTAAAAGTATTAATGTTAAAATTAAATTGTTCAGCAACCTTCATAAGCATATTTATCTCACTTTGAACATATGAGTGACATGACACGAATCTTTCACCTTTTAATATTTCCCACAACACCTCCATTTCAATATCATATCTCGGAGCATTTGTTTTATTTTTTAATTTTTTTGGTAGCATATTATATTTAGTCCATTCTTCTCCATATTCTTTTGCCCTTTGAAAATAATCAATAAAAACTTGTTCAACCCCCATTCTTGTTTGAGGAAATCGAGATGTAGGGCCCCAGTTTGATTGTTTCACATTTTCACCTAATGCAAATTTTATAAAAGGATCAGCATTTTCATATAACATATTTTTAGCTGATTCTCCCCATTTAAGATTTATTATGGCAGATTGACCTCCAATGGGGTTTGCAGATCCATGAAGAATTTGAATTGTTGTAACTCCACCTGCAAGATTTCTAAAAATATTTATATCATCAGGATCTAAAACATCCTTAATACTAACTTCTGCAGAGGAATTGTGTCCTCCTTCATTAATGCTTGACGCACCAATATGAGAATGCTCATCAACAATACCTGATGTTAAATGTTTGCCAGTTGCATCAATTATATCAATATTTTTTGGCTTAAGAATATTTTTACCAATTTTATTTATTTTACCATCAATAACAAGCACATCAGTTTCTTTTAATATGCCTTCCTTTTCATTTGTCCAGACTGTTGCATTTTTAAATAAAATATTTTTTTGTTTTGGAATAGAATTATTTCCATAGGCATTATTCGGATATGTAATTGCAACTGGTTTGTAGAATTGATTCTTTTTTTCTTTTTTAAGAATCTTTTGAGATTTTTCTTTGATTAATTTAGCTGACCAATTAAATGAATTACCAAAAAAATTTAATCCAGCGCCTTCAACATTATTTTTGTTTTTAATTTTACCATTTAATTGTGCGTATTTATTCTGATCTTCATTAATAATTGTTAGATCTATCCAACCATCTTTATATTTTGATTTAACTAAAAAATTAGTTGAATCTTTTGATACTTTAGCAACTAGATTTTTGGCACTTTCCCTAATTTTTAATTTATATATTTTGTTGCTAATTAAAACTTCATAATCTCCATCTATGTTAATTATATCATCTTTGACAATTACATGAGGTTTTCCTTGAACCCAGTTTTCAGTAATAATAGTCTTGTCCTCAAATAATTTTCCATTGGTAATAATGAAATTAGCTAAGCTTTTTGGTTTTAGTACTCCAATTTTTCCATCCATACCCAAAACTCTAGCTGGATCAATAGTAAGAGCTTTTAGAGCTTTGTCATGGCTTAGGCCATAAGAAATAGCCTTTTTTAAATTATTAAAAAAATCCTTAGATGATTTTATATTTGTACTTGAAAAAACAAAAGGAATGTTTAGATTTGCCAATTTTGCAGGATTTGAGGGAGCTTGACTCCAGTATCTCATTGAACTTAATGGTATTTGTTTTGTTAATAATGGATCTGAAACATTTAATGGTTTTGGAAAATCTAATGGTATTATTAATTTTATATTTTGGTGATTTAACTCTTTTAAGTTTTCATACTCTTTTCCGCTTCCAAGCACTGCGAAATCTCCTCCAATTTCATTAATCAATTTAATTGCTCGAATGGTGTTTAATTTATCACCTCCAGCATCAAATATTTTTGGCAATTCTTTGTTTTCTATTATTGCTTCTATTGATAGATCAATATTTGATGAATTCCCTTGTTTATACCAATTTGTGTCATGATGCAATTGTCTAATTAAAGCAATAGAGCCCATTATTGAACTAGGGTAGCTTTGATTAGATGTAACACTTTTCTTGAAAGAATAGTGCTCTGAAGACTTTTTTGACAATATTCTTTTATTATCCTTATCATGGTCATTTAAAGTTAATAGAATTCCTGTGCCACTATGAATTCCATTTAATCTATGAGAATTAACAACGCCAAACCCCATTTTTCTATAATTTGAGGCTGAGTTTTTATCATATTTATAATCATTGAGACTGTTATATTCACTTAAAACATGATCATTCCAATAATAACCTTCTCTTTTAGCTTCAAATTGATAGCTCCTTCTGCCAGAAGTAGTTCTTTCAGCTTTTTTTACACTAAAGTCTGAATATAACTCAATAAATGATGGATATATGTGTTTTCCTGATTTATCATAAATTCTTGTGTTTTCTGGTAAAAAAATATTTTTACCTACATTAACTATAATTCCATTTTTTTCTAATATTGTTCCGTTAAAAATTACATTTCCAGGGGAAACATGAATAGTAGCGTTAGTAAATGCTTGATAAATATTTTTTGGAGTTTTTACTCCAGAATTATTGGGAAAATAATTTTGGGCAGAAATGTAAGATAGTTGTACAAGAAATATAAAAATATATTTTTTCATCATTTATATAATTTCTTAATTTATTATGAAAAGTAATTAATTTTTTTCATTATCCAATGTTAAATTTATTTCATGAATTATGAGATTAACTACTAGATTATAACTTTTTATGCCTAGATTTTGATCATTTATTTTTAAAAAACTATCGTAAGTTTTTTTAAAAATTGGCTCAATTGGATTTTGATGTTTTTTCCAAAAGTCATCAACTTCTTGAAAATTTTTTCTGACACCTGCTTTAATATCTTTTGAAAGAATTGTTGCTTTCTTACCATTTCTTCTATATAAATCAGATAAACAATATCTTAATGCAAATCCATAACCAGCATATTTTATATAATTGTTATCATTTTTAGTAGTCTTTATAAATGCCCAATAATTTGATTCATTTTCACGGGCAATTCCTCTTTGGTGAGATTGTTCATGAGCAATAGTAGTTAGATAACTCATCATTGGAATATTTTCATTAACGTGTGCCTCCAGAGTAAATGGATTTAAGTAACCAGAATATCCCATATAACTTAACAAATCACTCCATATTGAGTTTTTAACAATATTTTTTTTACTATCAGCTAATAAGATCCTTGCTTCATTTTTATTAAATGGAAACCTAATTGGCAAAGTTTTATTTTTTGATAAGTTATTGTAAAGATTATTAGTCTTTAAAATTAAATATGAAATAGACTTTTCTAATTCTTCTATACTATATTCTTTTTTAAGATTTAATTTTAATTCGATAGGTTGGGAATGATAATTTAGTCCCCATGAAACCTGAAAAAAAATATTTAAAACACTAAGTGTTGAGAAAAAATCAATTAAAAAGTGATTTTTATTGGCTAAATAGTATGAAAGGTTTTTATAAAGAAATATAATTAGAATGATAATAATCAGAAAATAAAATATATCTCCTATAGATGTTAAAAAATATGAAAATAATCTTATCCTAAATTCTGATAAATATTTAAAATTATTTATATATAACTCTACAAATCTTGAGGAGGTGAATCTATCGTTTTGAATTAATATAAATTGTAATGGCAATGATATTGCTAAAAGTCCTTTAAAAAAATAATTTTTATAAGACTTATTAGATTTATTCATTAACTAAACTGATAATTTCAACTTCAAAAATTATATCTGATTTAGGAGGAATCGCTCTATTTCCAGATTCACCATATGCTAAATTATAAGGTAAAAATAACGTTGCTTTATCACCAGCACTTAAAAGCCTAATTCCTTCTTTAAATCCAACAATCAACTGAGCATCAGTATTAACTTTAAAGGGAACCGGATTATAACCCCCATTTTGTTCTTTTCGAAAGTCATGAATGCCATTCTTTTTTGCAACATTTATCATACTTGTTTCAATGATTTCTCCATTGGATAAATAAACGGCGTAGTGAGTCAATGCATTTTCAGTAGTAATTACTTTAGACCCCTTGCCTTTAAGTGAAATAAAATATTCTAAACCGGAGGAGGTTGATATAGAATTCTTTTTTTGATTTCTAAATTTTTCTAGATTTTTGATTTTTTGTTTATTTTTTTCAATTTCTACTAGTTCTTTTTCCTTCTCTAGTTTTATTTGAAAGTTTTTAAAAACAGTGGGTGCATCAAATTTTTTAGCTTTTTTACCTTTTCTAATAATGGTTAATTTTTGAATAGTATCATTTTGAATTATACTATCAACAATTTCTTGACCTTCAACCACATTACCGAAAACAGTATGTCTGCCATCTAACCATGGGGTTGCTTTGTGTGTTATAAAAAATTGACTTCCATTAGTTCCTGGACCAGCATTAGCCATTGATAATATACCAGGTCCTGAATGCTGTAAATCTGTAATTTCATCTTGAAATCTGAAACCAGGCCCGCCTTGTCCGGTTGCAGTAGGATCTCCACCCTGAATCATAAAATCTTCAATAACTCTATGAAAGAGTATGCCATCATAATACTTTTTTCCTCTATATTCTTGAAGTAAATCTTCACTTGGATGATTTCCCTCAGCTAAAGCAATAAAATTAGAAACAGTAAGAGGTGTTTTTTCATATTCTAACTTTAGAAAGATATCGCCTTTATTAGTTTTAATATTTGCATATATTCCTTCATTTAATTCTGGATGCATGTCACATGAAAAAATCAGAATTGAAATTAAAAACGGAAGTATATAATTTTTCATTATAAGAAGTTTAAATTTTTTTTAATGATACTAATTTTATGGTAAATCTCAAAGGTTGATTAGATGTAATTTTTTCAAAATCTCCTAAATAACCATAACAAAAATGTGAAGGAAATAAAAACACTCCTGTGTCACCCACCGACATTAACTTTACACCTTCTCTGAGTGCAGGAAGAACTTCTTCTTTATCAACAATAAATTTAATTTTTTTAAGTTCATTAGAATCATATAGAAGATTTTTGTTAATATCTTCAATTTTATATTCAATTTCAACATGATCACCCTTTTTGGCAAGAATTTTATTTTTTTTATGATTATCAATGGAATACAGAAAACCAAGATTTGATTCTTTATAAAGATTTTCATTATCTCGAGTTCTAGCTTTATAAATTAAGACTTGTTCTAAAGCAACTCTTTCTTTATTTTTTATGGCAGATTTCTTCAAAAAGCCTGAAACATTTTTGTTGATAGGTTTTCTTGGTTCAAGATTTTCACATCTTGTAATACTACTAAATAAAATAAAATAAAATAAAAACTTAATTTTCAATTTTTAGATTTTAGCAATTTAATTAGCCTTTTTTTTGTTTTTACCAATGAATCTTTTGAAATTCCTCCTGCAGCGTTATTATGTCCACCTCCATTAAAATATTTTTCTGCAAATATATTTACAGAGAAGCTGCCTTTTGAACGAAAGGACATTTTAACTATATTTTCTGATTTATTTTCTATCAAAATTATTGATAAAGAAATTCCTTTTATATTTAAACCATAGTTAACAAACCCTTCTGTATCACCTTTTTTGTATCTACAATCATCTAGTTCTTTTTGGGTAAGAGTAATTATTATATATGGAAGAGAGTTTATTTTTTCAATATTTTTCAATGCAATTCCAAGTAGCTTAAGTCGGTTATATGAAAAAGTATCATAAATACTTTCATGAATTTCAGAGCCGTTAGCTCCTTTTTTTATAAGATCTGAAATTATCTGGTGAGTTTTACTGGTTGTAGATGGGTATCGAAAAGAACCTGTGTCTGTCATTATTCCTGCATATAGACAAGAAGCAATATCTGAATTAAATCCATTACTATTTATGTAATTAATTAAGTTAAAAACAATTTCACATGTTGAGCTTGTTTTTGGTTCAGATAAAATAATGTTTGCATAATTTTTTGGATTTTCATGGTGGTCAATCATTATTTTTATTCCTTTTGCGTTTCTAATCTTTTCGCAAATTTCACCAGCTCTTGAAAGATCGTTAAAATCTAAAGTAAAAATTAAATCAGCATTTTGAATCTTTGCATTTGATTTATCATATTCAAGTTGATAATTAAGAATATCCTTTTCTCCTGGCATCCATTCTAAAAATATTGGATATTCATTCGGTGATATAACTACCGAATTCAATCCAGTATTTAAAAGAAAATGATTTAAAGCTAAACAACTCCCTAAAGCATCTCCATCTGGGTTTTTGTGAGGTATAATAACACAATTAGAAGCCTTTTGAATTTGTGTTTTTATTTCAGATAATGATTTTTTACTTTTCATATAGATTTGATCTTCAAAGATAACTATAGTTTTTTAATAGATGAATTTTTATGATTGACTCAAATGTTTAACTTTGCCAAAAAAATCAAGTTAGATGTCAAAAAACATTACATTTTCTATGATTAAACCCGATGGGGTTGAGGATGGCCATATTGGTCCAATAATTGATAAAATTTGTAAAGCAGGTTTTAAAATCTTAGCCCTTAAACTTACTCAATTGACTAAGCGTGATGCTAAATCTTTTTACTCTATTCATAGTGAAAAACCTTTTTTTAATGATTTAGTTAAATTTATTACAAGAGGACCTGTAGTAGTTATGGTGTTAAAAAAAGAAAATGCTGTAGATGACTTTAGAACATTGATTGGATCTACTAATCCTGAAGAAGCTGCTGAAGGAACAATTAGGAATATGTTTGCTAAATCTGTTGGAGAAAATGCAATCCATGGTTCAGACTCTGATCAAAATGCGTTTATTGAGTCTAGCTTTCATTTTTCAAATCGTGAAATTTTTAATGAAATATAATTTTTTTAATTTCACTGGTATTAGATTCGTTATTTAACAGTTTAATTATTTTATTTTTTTCAAAACTAAGTTCTTCTCTTAGTGAAGCACTATTAATTTTAACATATAAAACATCTTTTTCAAACTTTACTTTATTTGTATATGCATCAATATTTTTCCCCATTACCTTTTTCCAAAGTTCATTTATCTTGATTACTTCTAGTCCTTTAGCAATAGGTCTATGATTTGAAAAATCATTTAAAACTTCTGAAAGTTTTTGAATATCAAATTTTCTTTTATTCATTTAGTTTGAGTTGATTCTTATAGCAACAATTTTGTTTAGAATTTTAAAATTAGTGAAGTACTGAATAAATCCACAATGGATTCATTATAAAAATTCCATACTGATAAAAAAATTAAATAATCTTGAATATTTCAAAATCTGACTTGACAGATTTAAGAGCATCAAGGGTTCTTTGTTCGTGTGTATCAGTTATAAATATTTGACCAAACCCCTCTTCAATCATTAACTTCAGTAAGCTTGTAACTCTATGTTGATCAAGTTTATCAAAAATATCATCTAATAATATAATTGGTGATAAGCCTTTTTCTTTTCTTAAATAATCGAATTGGGCAATTTTTAAAGCAATTAAAAATGTTTTTTTTTGTCCTTGACTACCAAATTTTTTAATTGGTTTTCCATGAATTAAAAAGTCCAAATCATCTTTATGAATCCCTTGTGTAGTATATTGAAAAGATTTATCTCTATTTAATGATTCATTCAACAACTCTAATAAAGAGTTTTTTTTCAGAGCACTAATGTAACTTATTTCTACTTTTTCAGCATTTCTATTTAATGCTTTATATCTTTTTTCAAATAGAGGAGAAAAAGTTTCCATAAAGTTTTTTCTTTTTTCAAAAATGGGTAAACTTAAGCTTTGTAGTTGATCGTTATATATATCAATAGTTTTTTGATCATAGGTATGATTAAATGCAAAATATTTTAGCAATGAGTTTCTTTGATTTAATACCTTGTTGTAACTAATAAGATCTACTAGATAATTTTGATGAATTTGACCTAAAATACTGTCAATAAATTTTCTTCTATAAACACTTCCTTCATTAATTAGATCTATATCGTCAGGAGAAATCATAACTAGGGGTATTAACCCTATATGATCTGAAATTTTAGAATAAACCTTGTTATTTTTTTTTAAAATTTTTTTTTGTCCTTTTTTGAAGCTACAATTTATTTTTTCAACTCTTGATTTGATTTTAAACGATCCTTCCAAAACAAAAAAACTTTTATCAAATTTTATATTTTGAACTGAAGTAGGATTGAAATAGCTTTTACCAAAAGCTAAATGATATATTGAGTCAAGAATATTTGATTTTCCAACACCATTATATCCAACAAAGCAATTAATTGATGATTTAAAAACAAAAGATTCTGAATCTAGATTTTTATAATTTATTAATGTTAATTCGTTGATACGCATACTAACAAATATAACAGTCTATTTAATAAAATCTTCAATTTTATAAGTATTGTTAAATAGATTTTAATACTCATAAAAAATAGCTATTTTTGAAAGCAAAATTAAAAAAATGGCTACTTATCAAAAACGTGGACAAAAAAGATCTAATAAAGCGAATTCTAACCAAAACAGATTAGAGTCAAGTGCAACTGCTGAAGTTTTTGAAACTCTTGATAGTACAGCAAGTAAAACAGAGTCAGTTGTAGCAAAATACCAAAATCATATTTTAGTTTTAGTTGGGGCGGTCGTTACTATTACATTAGGGTATTTAGGGTATGAAAAGTTTATTAATGAGCCTAGAGCAACTGAGGCTATAAGTGAATTAAATCAGGCTCAATACTACTTTGAAATAGCATTAAATAGTTCAAATTCTGATTCTCTATATAAAAGAGCATTAAATGGTGGTGAAGGAAGATATGGTTTCTTAGATATTATAGATAATTATAGTGGAACACCTGCTTCAAAATTAGCTACTTACAGTGCAGGCATGTCTTATTTAAATATTAAGGATTATCAAAAAGCTATAA
>MDSX01044765.1_pt1 | contig 11250 bp, 10 predicted proteins | sample 811141 | NCBI WGS metagenome assembly MDSX01 (sample SAMN05326642, study PRJNA326480) | marine metagenome | isolation source: seawater | place: Atlantic Ocean: South East | collected 2010
AATTCTGGAGCAATGCTTAAAGCTAAATTAATTCTTAATGGTCTGCATCCAGCTGAAATTGCGAGATTATTAGAAAGTTCACCTAGTAGGCAGAGAAGATTAATTTGGGAAATGCTGGATCATTCGAATGATGGTGAAGTTCTATTGGAAGTTGGTGATGAAGTAAGAAATAACTTAATGGAATCTATGGATGAAACCTCCTTGTTAGCAGCAACCAAGGGATTAGATGTCGATGATCTAGCTGATCTATTGGATGAACTTCCAGATACAGTTGTAACCCAAGCACTCCAAGGAATGGATTATCAATATAGAACTCGATTAGAATCGGTAATGAATTATGCCGATGATACTGCTGGAGGACTAATGAATATTGATACAATTACTATTAGACCCGACGTTACTTTAGATGTAGTTCTTAAATATTTAAGACTAAGAAAAGAGATGCCAAGAAATACTGATAATATTATTGTAGTAGACAGATACAACCATTACCTTGGAACTCTACCAGTAACTTCTTTAGTATGTTCAGATCCCGAGAAGACAGTTGCTGAATCTATGAACAAAAATTATGTTTCTATAAATGCAGATGCGCTTGCTGGTGATGTTGTTAATATTTTCGAAGATAGAGATTTAGTTTCCGCACCTGTAATAGATAAAAATAATATACTTCTTGGTCGAATTACGATTGATGATGTTGTTGATGTTATTCGGGAAGAAAGTGAAAGTACTGTTTTACATATGGCTGGTTTAACTGACGAAGAGGATATATTTGCCCCTATAATATCTTCGACTCGAAGAAGAGCAATTTGGCTAGGTTTAAATTTAGTAACTGCATTAATAGCATCTGGTGTTATTAGTTTATTTCAAGATACCATCGAACAAGTTGTTGCTCTTGCTGTTCTCATGCCTATAGTTGCTAGTATGGGAGGTATAGCTGGCTCTCAAACATTAACATTAGTTATCAGAGGAATTGCTTTAGGAAATATTAGTTCCGCCAATTCAAAATCTTTATTAATAAAGGAAGTAACTGTTGGTGTTCTTAATAGTTTATTATGGGCAACTGTTATCGGGATATTATCATCATATTGGTTCAATAATTATTTAATAGGCATTGTGATTGGAATTGCCATGATTGCTAATCTTGCATTCGCTGCTCTATCGGGCGTACTAATTCCTATAATACTTAAGAAAGCTGGAATTGACCCAGCTCTAGGCGGAACTGTGATATTAACAACAATAACGGATGTTATAGGATTTTTTTCTTTTTTAGCACTGGGAACTATTTTTCTTCTATAAACTAAAATTTTTTTTTGATAACTTTTTTTGCTGATTTCGAAAAAGTTCCTGCAGTTTCTTTAAACTTTTTTAGTAGCTTCTTTGCCCATATAAACTCTGTCGCTAATATTGCTAGACCAACAGGAATAACTATTATGGCAGGGCCAGGTGTGAAAAATAATATGCAACCAATTAATACAACAGAAATTCCTATTAAAAATATAGCTAATTTTCTAATCTGTTTATATAACGTTTCAGGTGTCATAATTTATTTTGGTAATGTTACTCCAGTTTGTTTTTGATATTTTCCGCCTCTGTCTTTATATGATATTTCACAAACACTGTCTGATTCAAAAAATAGCATTTGAGCAACACCCTCATTAGCATATATCTTGGCTGGCAAAGGAGTTGTATTTGAGAATTCTAATGTTACGTGGCCCTCCCATTCTGGCTCCAAAGGCGTTACATTAACTATAATTCCACATCTAGCATATGTGGATTTTCCAAGGCAAATTGTCAACACTGATCTAGGTATTTTAAAGTATTCAACTGTGGATGCTAAAGCAAAAGAGTTTGGAGGAATAATGCATGTGTCTCCCTCAAAATCAACGAAGCTATTTTTATCAAATTCTTTGGGATCAACGACTGCTGAATTTATATTTGTAAATACTTTAAACATACTAGAACATCTAACATCATATCCATAGCTTGAAGTTCCATATGATATAACTTTGTCTCCAGATAATGATCTAATTTGATCAGGTTCGAATGGAGAAATCATATTCTCTTCTTTTGACATTTTTTTAATCCACGTGTCAGATTTAATCGTCATAATATTAATTATTGTCTATTACAATTTTAGGGAATTTAGCACTATAGTCCTTAGCCTGAGCTGCAAGCTTACCAGCAGCTTTTCTAGCTATCTCAGCATAAATTTCAGCTATTCTGCTACTTGGGTCAAAAACTACACTTGGTTTTCCAGTATCAGTTTGCTCTCTTATAGATTTATCTAAAGGCAGCTGCCCCAATAAATCGACTTTACTTTCTTCAGCTAAGGAAGTACCGCCTCCAGCACCAAATATTGATTCTTCATTTCCACATTTACTACAAATATGTAGACTCATATTTTCAACAATTCCAAGAACTGGCACCTCTACCTTCTCAAACATTTTTAATCCTTTTCTTGCGTCTAATAGAGCAATATTTTGTGGGGTTGTGACTATAATCGACCCACTAACTGGAATTTTTTGTGCTAATGTTAATTGCACATCACCCGTTCCAGGAGGCAAATCAATAATAAGATAATCAAGTTCTCGCCATTGCGTGTCTGTTAATAACTGCTCTAAAGCTTGAGTTACCATTGGTCCTCTCCATATCATCGGGGTTTCCTCGTCAATCAAAAAACCTATAGACATAGCTTGCAGTCCATGGTTTTCCATCGGCTCCAAAGACTTTCCGTCTTGAGAATCTGGTTGGCCTGATAATCCCAACATTCTGGGTATGCTTGGACCATATATATCAGCATCCAGTATCCCTACGTTTGATCCCTCACCAGCTAAAGCAAGAGCAATATTTACAGCTGTAGTTGATTTACCCACACCTCCCTTACCGGAAGCAACAGCAATTACATTCTTTATATTTTTCATTGGCTGAAGGCTTTTTTGTACAGAATGGCTGTCAATTTTCCATGTAATTTCCACAGTTCCACATGAAATCCCATCAGCTAGCAATTTGTCAATTATCATATGATTCAGAGTTTCGGCATAATTTTTTGCTGGATATCCTAAGCAAATTTTTAAATTTGGCTTTTCATCAACTATATCTATAGATTCTATTGATTTTGTATCAACTAAACTTTTTTCAGTATTTGGGTCAATCAATTTTTTCAACGATTCATTCACCATGCTTTCAGTCAACGACATTATTTTCTCCTTTGTTTTAAATACTTTAATACTTAACTTTAACAATATTATATACTAGTTGATATATTTTGGAGAGATAATGAAAGCAAATAATAAGATACTAGTTACAAGTGCATTGCCATATGCAAATGGTCCGATACATTTGGGACACCTTGTAGAATATATACAAACTGACATATGGGTAAGATTTAGAAAGTCTATAGGAGATGATGTTGCATATATTTGTGCAGATGATGCACATGGCACCCCGATAATGTTAAAAGCACAAGAACTAAAAATATCTCCTGAAGATTTGATTTCTAAAATGAAAGAAGAACATAAAAAAGATTTTGAAAAATTTTTTATTAATTTTGATCATTATTCCTCAACTAATTCAGAAAAAAATAGAGAGTTATGTGAAGAAATCTTTCTTAAATTGCAAAAAAATAAGCATATATCACAAAAAGTAATATCTCAATTTTATGATGATAAAGAAAAAATATTCTTGCCAGATAGATATATTAAGGGGGAATGTCCTAAATGTGGCGCACAAGACCAATATGGTGATTCGTGTGAAAATTGTGGCGCTACTTACGAACCAACTGAACTAAAAAATCCATTGTCGGTCCTTTCAAATACAAAGCCAATGACAAAAGATACAAATCATTATTTTTTTAATTTGAAAGATTTTAGAGATTATTTAAGTAAATGGACCAAAAATAATAATTTACAGCCAGCAATAAAAAATAAATTAGACGAGTGGCTAAATGATAATTTAAATAATTGGGATATTACTAGAGATTCGCCATATTTCGGTTTTAAAATCCCAAATGAAGAAAATAAATATTTTTATGTTTGGATGGATGCTCCAATAGGTTATATAGCCGCTTTGCAGGAGTTTGCGGAAAATAATGATAGATATGAAAATATCTGGAGTAATGAAAAAGATGGCGAAATATATCATTTTATTGGTAAAGACATTGCTTACTTTCATGCACTCTTTTGGCCATCGATATTAAAAGGAGCTGGATATAGAACACCTAATGGAATTTTTTGCCACGGATTTTTAACAGTTGATGGAAAAAAGATGTCAAAATCTAGAGGTACATTTATTAAAGCTTCAGATTATTTAAAATATCTTGATCCTGAATTTTTAAGATACTATTTTGCTAGTAGACTTAACGATAGTATTGAAGATATTGATCTTAATTTTGATGAGTTAGTAAAAAAAATTAATAGCGATTTAATCGGTAAGCTTATTAATCTTGCTAGTAGGTGCTCAGCATTTTTGGAAAAAAATTCTAACTTAATGCTATCAGAAGAGTTGGACGATAAAGAAAAATTTACATCTTTTTTAAATGATATTGAAGAAATTAAAGAATCATACTCTCAAAGAAAGTACAGTAATGCAGTTAATAAAATAATGAATTTGACTGATACAGCTAATCAATACATTAACGAGAAAAAACCTTGGGCTTTAAATGATTTGGATCAAGTCCAAAAAATTTCAACTCAAGGATTGAACTATTATAGAACTTTAGTAATTTTATTGTCACCAATAATGCCAAACCTTTTAAAACAAAGTGAAATTATGTTTAATGAAGAAAATTTGACATGGAATAATAGTTTAAAACCTTTACTAAATAAAAAAATTAATAAATTTAAAGTTTTAAAAAATAGAATCCAAAAAGAGGATGTGCAAAAATTAAAAGATGAGTTAGTAAAAACCAAAAGAAAACAAAAGGAAAGCAAAATGAGTAAAGAAATTGATTACCAAGATTTTTCAAAAGTAAATTTAATAGTTGGAGAAATAGTAAAAGCCGATAATGTTGAAGGAGCTGATAAACTCTTAAAACTTAATGTAGATCTTGGAGATTTTGGAACCAAAGAAATTTTTTCTGGTATAAAAAAATTCTATAAAAGTGAAGATTTGGTTGGAAAGAAGACCTTAGTTGTAGAAAATTTAGAGCCAAAAGAAATGAAATTTGGAACATCATCAGGAATGGTGCTTGCTGCAGATTCTGATGGAGATATTATTGTGTTAGAATTAAGTAAAAATATAAAAAATGGTTCTAAAGTAAAATGACTACAAGACAAATAGCATACATAGATGAAAATGATTGCATTGGTTGCGCAATTTGTATTAATGCTTGCCCTTTTGATGCAATTATTGGAGCTCAAAATTTCTCTCATAGAATAAACTACAATGAGTGCCCCGGTTGTAAAATATGTATCAAAAAATGTCCAACTGACTGTATTAAAATGGTAAAAATACATCAAAATAAAAATGATATCAGAGAAAAAGTGAAATATAATTTTTCTAGAAAAGAATTAAGAATAAAAAACAATCAAGAGATATATTCCAAAAGTATTAGCAAACAGATTAGTAAACTTCTTAGTAGTTAAAAAAGTATATTTTTTTTCCCTTGCATATTAAAAGGGTCAAACCACTTTAACTTATTATGAAGTTTTACTACATCTCCAATTATTAATAATGTTGGTGGGATAATTTTATTTTCCAAAATTATTTTTGGCATACTAGATAAGTCTCCAATTATAACTTCTTGATCAATTGTTGTTCCTTTTACTATCAAAGCTGCTGGAGTAGACTTTTTTAAACCATGTTGTATTAATTCTTCACATATAATCTTTGACCCATGCATTCCCATATAAAAAACTAAGGTTTGTTTATCATGGGCTAACATTTTCCAATTTAAATTTACTGTTCCATCTCTTAAATGTCCTGTAACAAAAATACATGCCTGAGAAAAATCTCTATGTGTTAGTGGGATGCCGGCATAGCTTGCGCAGCCTGATGCAGCAGTAATGCCTGGAACAATTTGAAAAGGTATATCATCATGTATCAAACTTTCAATTTCTTCACCACCTCTTCCAAAGATAAAAGGATCTCCTCCTTTTAATCTCAGCACCTTTTTTCCTTCTAGTGCTAGACGAGCAAGCAATTCATTTATATTTTCTTGGGGCATTGCATGATCGGCTCTTTGTTTTCCAACATAAATTTTTTTTGCATCTTGACGAATTAAATTCATAATTGGTTCTGAGACTAATCTGTCGTATATAACCACATCGGCTTTTTGCATTAACCTCAATGCTTTAAAGCTCAATAATTCTGGATCTCCTGGTCCTGCACCAACTAAATATACTTCACCTTTCTTACCAAAAACATCACCTTTTTCTAATGATTTATTTAATGCTTTTTTTGCCTTATTTAAATGTCCAGATAGTACCATTTCAGATAAGGGGCCTTCTAAAAATATTTCCCAAAAAGCTCGCCTATCCTTTATATCGGAAAAACGCTTTTTAACCTTACTTCTATATTCCATCATTACATCAGCTAATTTACTAAAAGAATAAGGTATGACAGTTTCAAGCTTTGTTTTTACCAACCTTGTTAAAATCGGTGAGGCTGCGCCTGAAGAAATCGCTATTTTTATCGGCGACCTATCAACAACAGATGGTATTAGAGTATTTCCTTTTAGAGAATCTTCAGCCATATTAACTAATATATTTTTTTCTTTAGCTAATTTAGCAATTAAAGAGTTAGTGCTCTTGTCGTTAGTAGCTGCAATAATTAAGAACTGGTTGTTAATATCTTTTTCTTCAAACTTTCTAGATTCGTGCGTAAGGTTTTTTGAACTACCTAATAATTCACTAATTTCCCCAATAATTTCAGGGGAAATAAGTTTAACTTCCATTTCTGATTTCAGAATTGGAATAAGCTTTCTGCTCGCGACCTTTCCACCGCCAACTACTAAGCATTTTTTGCCAGATGTATCTATAAATAATGGCAAATAATTCATAATTTTTTCCCCACCCACACAGTACATTTATTATACTATGGAAAATAATTCTTACACCTGTCAACAATAAAAGATATATTGCAAAGTAGGTGTTTTTATCAAGTAAAAAAACCTTGTTTTCTTAGGTTTTGTTAATTATTTTGACAATCAAATAAAAAATAGATAGCTGTTTACTCAAAACTATAGAATAATAAATACTTAAATAATAAGAAATAAGATAAATGCTAGGAGAACAAATTATGTCTATATCTAAAGAAGAATTAGAAAAAATTATGGAGAAAAAGTCTGGTATGCGAAGGGAAGCATACGATAGAAGAGCAGCTCAAGAAAATAAAGATGAAGTTAGTGCGAGTGCCTGCGAAAGGTTTATGGATCTTCCGGAATACAAAGAGGCTCAAGTAATAATGTGGTATATAGATTGCAGATCTGAGACAAGGACTAAACCCCACCTTATCAAGGAAGTAGAAAAGGGAGAGAAAAAAATTATTGTTCCTTATTGTACTGAAGATGAAAATGGCGAAAATAAACTTGGTCTGTGGCATATGTCTAGCTTAGAAGAGATGGTAGTTGGTAAATGGAACATTTTAGAACCTCCTAAAGAATTATGGGGTAATCCAGAAAAAGAGGTAACCCCTCAAGAACTTGACATGATTATGGTTCCAGGTACTGGTTTTGATAGAAACGGAGGCAGAATGGGGAATGGGCAAGGATATTATGATAGGACTATGGAACAAGTTAAGCCAAGTTGTTCTTTAATTGCACTATGTTATGAATCTCAATTATTTGATGAAATTTTAGTAGCTCCTCACGACGTTTATATGGATAAGGTAGTCACAGAGTCAAATGTTTATAATGGAAAAGGGAGAAGTTAAATATGACTGCCATTATAGATGATACTTATGCCGAAGCTTTTAAAAGTATGTATTCCGAAGTTCTCATTACTGCTATCAATAAAAAATGGCTTGATCACGCAGTAAACGCTGCCACAGGAAACGCATCAAGTAGTATTTTGTGTGATTGTGAAGCTGGTCTTGACAGATATGTTGGTCCTGGCGGAGACGAAAGTGTTATAACTCCAGATGGAAGGCCTGGCGCAATAATACAATTACATATTCCAAAATTTTGGAAAGATCCAAAAAAATTAGAGAAAGCTGCACTTGTTAGAATAAGCCAAAATATTTTAACATGCCCTACTGCGTCATGTTTTAATTTAATGGAAGATTGTGAATCTTATTTTAAACTTGGTAAAAAAGTTGCTTTCTTTGGAAACAAATACCAAAAGAGAATAGAAAGATTTGGAAGAAAAATGTGGTGGATCCCTATATTAGGTGGGGAGTTTATAATGGACAGAAGATTGGGTTATACCGATGGCCTTATGGGAGGAAACTTGTGGTATTTTGGAAAAAATACTGAGTCTGCATTAGAAGCTGCTGAAAAAGGCGTTGAAGCCATTTTGCCTATACCAGACGTTATTACAACATTTCCTGGCGGTATTGCTGGCAGTGGTTCTAAAGCCGGAAGTGATTACGATTTTACTATAGCCAGTACATACGAAAAATTTTGCCCCTTACTTCAAGATAATCCTGATGTTGATGCTGCACTTCCAAAAGGGGTAAATTCTGTAATGGAAATAATAATGAATGGTAAGGATATGGATTCTATTATAACTGCTACTCAAGCTGCTATTGAGGCTTCAAAAGAAACTGAAGATTTATTAATGATTTCTGCAGGAAATTATAATGGTAAACTTGGTAAAAGTTTTATTTATCTTCATCCAGAAAAACAACCACAGACGTAAAATTAATAATTAAAAAAATATGAAATATACAGAAAAAGGGACTTTAGTATTGGACGGCAAACTAGTTGCCAAAGAAATGCAAAATTCCATTAAGGAAAAAATTGATAGTTCAGGAATAAAAATAACTCTCGCAACAGTTTTAGTGGGCGATGACAAGCCTAGTCAGCTTTATGTAAATAATAAGCATAAGCAAGCTACAGCGTCATCAATAAATTCGATACACGTAAATCTTCCAGGCGATATTTCTCAGGCAGATTTAGAAAATAAGATTTCCGAACTTGGAAGCGACGTAGCTATAAATGGAATTCTTGTTCAAATGCCTCTTCCTAAAGGATTAAACGAAGATAGAGTTATAGAAATGATTCCAACAAACAAAGATGTTGATGGTTTAAAAGAACAAAATCTTGGTAAATTGATCGTTGGAAATGACGTATTAAGACCATGCACTCCCTTAGGTGTTATGAAATTAATCGAACACTATAATCTAGACACATCTGGTAAAAAAGCTTTAGTCATAGGAAGATCAAGATTAGTAGGTATGCCTCAGGTCATAATGTTTGGCTCAAAAGGTATAGACTGTACTGTTACTTTAGCTCATTCTAGAACAAAAAATTTAGACAAATTAATTTCAGAATCTGAAATTGTGGTTCCTGCGATTGGTGTGCCTGGTATAATTAATTCAAAAAACGTTATGAAAGACGCCATCCTTATTGATGTTGGTATTAGCAGTGATGAAAATGGTATTCATGGAGATGTCGACTTCGATTCTGTTGACGGAATAGCAAAAGCAGTTACCCCAATGCCGGGTGGAACAGGGCCTATGACAGTTGCTTGTCTTTTAGAAAATACCATGAAAGCAGCACAACTTCAGGGTATAATTCAAGAATAAATCAAATCTATCATATAAGATAATTAAAGGTTGAGCCTCGCTAGATGCTATGGCATTATTTACGCCTTATTTCATTTTAATTAAATATAGATTTCATTAAAATACAACGAATTTAACAACTTATAGGAAAATATTATGCCTGGCCAAAAATTATCATTCCCTGGAAGAAACTATTTGTTCGCTCCTGGACCAACACATATACCAACAGTCGTTCAAAATGCCATGAACGTTCCAATGGAAGATCACCGAGCACCAGACTTCCCAGAATTAGTAAAACCAATACTTAGAGATTTAAAAAAAGTATTTTTAACTAAAACAGGAACTCCTTTTATATTTCCAGCTACAGGTACAGCAGGGTGGGAAGTTGCATTAGCAAACACTTTATCTCCAGGTGATAAAATATTAACTTCTAGATTTGGCCAATTTAGTCACCTTTGGTATGACCTAGCGCTTAGAATTGGTATTGAAGTTGAACTAATTGACACAAAATGGGGCAATGGAATTGAAATAGAAAAATTTAAAAAAGCTTTAGCAAAAGACAAAGATAAAAAAATTAAAGCTGTAGTTGTTTGCCATAACGAAACTGCAACTGGTGTAACAAGTGATATTGCGGGTCTAAGAAAAGCTATGGATCAGGTAAAACACCCTGCACTACTAATGGTCGACGGTGTAAGCTCTATAGCAAGTGTGCCATTTAGATTTGATAAGTGGAAAATAGATATTGCTGTTAGTGGCTCCCAAAAAGGTTTTATGTTACCTGCGGGTTTAGCAATTTTATGTTTTAGTAAAAAAGCATTAGCAATGAGAAAAACCGCAAAATGCAAACGTTGTTTCCTTGATATTCAAGATCATATAAACACAAACAAAGACGGCTTCTTTCCTTATACACCTCCCGTGAATCTTCTTAGAGGTTTAAGAGTAGCAATTGATTTACTTTTAGAGGAAGGAATGGAGAATGTTTTTATTAGACATAATAGATTAGCAAGTGGTGTTAGGGCAGCCATTAAAGCATGGGGCTTAAAATTAGCTGCATCTTCTCCAAAGTGGCAATCGGATACTGTCAGCGCAATATGGTTAGAGCCAGGCTCAAAAAACAATCCAAACGGCAAAAAAGCTATCGAGGTAATTAATATAGCCTATCACAGATACAACATATCTTTAGGTGCTGGCCTTACTCAAGTGGCTGGAAAAGTATTTAGAATCGGTCATCTTGGTGACAATAATGAGGCTAGAATGATGGCCGCTTTAGGAGCTGTTGAAATGGCTATGATTGATGCTGGGATAAAATTTACACCTGGAAGCGGTACTGGTGCAGCTGCGAAATATTGGACAAGCAATCCTAACAAAGCTCTAAAGAAAAAGAAAAAATTATAATAATAAAGTAAGGACAATTATATGAGTCATAAAATTTACGAACAAACTTCTAGGAGAGTTCAAAGAAGTGAGCTAGCTGTTCCTGGATCAAATCCAAAAATGTTCGAAAAAGCATTAAACAGCGATGTTGATTTTGTTTTTTTAGATTTAGAGGATGCTGTAGCTCCAGATGATAAGGTTGAAGCAAGAAAA
>MDSX01066889.1_pt1 | contig 11246 bp, 4 predicted proteins | sample 811141 | NCBI WGS metagenome assembly MDSX01 (sample SAMN05326642, study PRJNA326480) | marine metagenome | isolation source: seawater | place: Atlantic Ocean: South East | collected 2010
AATCATGAGGATACTGGTCAGGATCAAAATTCTGCTCACCTTGGAATCTTCCCTGTGCTCCGGCAAGGAACCAAGGAGATTTTCGCAGCACTCTCAGGAGACACGTCTCCGTCCTCCCGTAGCAATGCGGGAGATTCTGCTTTTGAGGCAGAATAAGGAAGAGACCCTGTTCGTATGGGATGAAGGCTTTCTACGCGGAGGTTCTACGATTCCAGCGATATTGGCTCATTATAGCTGTCATGCTACTGGGGAAAAAGCTGGCTAGAATGCCGAAGGTTTTTACGGCGTTGCAAGTTTAGGCGTGGAAAGGCCGTTTGAACTTATCCAGACTACAGCCATGGCCTCGAGAAACATTAAATTTATTGTGAGCGGATTTTTTCTCCTCTGCGCCAATTATTGCCCTGCGGTTCCGTGGGCACAGTGGGGGGGGAGCCCAGATAAGAATATGGTTTCCCCTGAGCTGGATTTGCCACTGGAGATTTCCGGAGGCGAGGAGAGGGAGGACCGAGAAGGAGAGATTAACCTTGCGAGTGCCAAGGGGTGCAAATGGGTCGTTGCCCTTGGCTCAGAGTCATATGGAACGCCAACTGTGGGCAGTGGAGTGGTTCTGGTGGGAACGAATAACGAGAAGCCAAGAAACCCATCCATTGCAGGGGACCGTGGAGTAGTGATGGCTTTCCGGGAAAAGGACGGGGAGTTTCTCTGGCAGTTGACCGTACCTAAGCTTCCGGGCGGGGATGAGGTAGACTGGGAATACCTTGGGATCTGCTCGTCTACGCTGATTGAAGGAGAGCGGGGGTATGTCATGACCAATCGGGGAGAGGTTGCTTGTCTCGACCTGAAGGGGCTGGCTAATGGGAATCAGGGGATTCAGAGCGAGGGTCAATATATGGCGGGGCCAGGTAAGAAGGCAGCTGATGTGGGGCCTACGGATGCCGATATTTTATGGACTTATGACATGATCAAGGAGCTTGGAGTTGTTCCACATAATATCACGAGTAGCTCCGCTGCCTTGGTGGAGGGAAAGATTGTGGCGACAACTTCGAATGGAATCAATGAAGAGCATGATCATATCCCTTCTCCGAAGGCGCCTGCCTTGATCACGTTGAATGCAATAACTGGAAAGCTTGAGGGTATCGAGCAGGCTGGGATCTCGGCGGCAACAATGCATTGCAATTGGTCTTCACCCTGCATTGGGGAACGGCGTGGGCGCCCTGCGATATTCTTCGGGGGCGGAGATGGTTTCCTGCATGCATTTGATCCTGCAGGAAAGAAGTCAGATGAAGGCAGCCCGGTCCTGCACGAGGATTGGCGGGTAGATGCCAATCCTCCGGAATATCGGGTTGATGAGGAAGGTAAGCCCCGGGACTACCCGTCATACCGAGGACCGAGTGAAATTGTGGGAACCCCGGTTTATCATAAGGGAAAGGTGTTCGTGACGGTTGGGCAGGACCCGGAAAATGGAGATGGAGTGGGGATGCTCAGTTGCGTAGATGCAGAAACTGGAAGGCCGGATTGGACCTACAAGAAGATTAATCGCTCTCTCTCAACTCCCTCCGTGAAGGATGGCCTCGTTTACATTGCGGATTTCACCGGTCAGATTCATTGTGTTGATGCCGGCTCCGGTAAGGCGCTTTGGGTTCACGATACGCTGAGTCGAATCTGGGGCTCCACTCTGGTGGCAGACGGCCGGATCTATATTGGGACAGAAGATGGGGAAGTGATTATCCTGAAAGAGGGACGTAATCTTGAAGAGGTGGGGACTGCTGAGTTCTCAGGCCCTATTTATTCCAGCTTGGTGGCGGCCAATGGGACCTTGTATGTCCAGACCCAGAACCATCTTTACGCTTTCGGGAAATAATACCGGACCTGCTCACTGGTTGCGCAGGCCATAGAGGGCCTTTTTGGTTCTCACGATGAGCATATCCCCGGAAACTGCGGGAGACCCCATACATCCAGCTTCCAGTTCGTTCGTCGAGATGACCTTGAAATTACGCTCAGCGGCAAGAACGGTGCCCTTCCCGTTTTCGTCGAACAGGTAGATCATCTCGCCGGCCATGATGGGAGAAGCTGAGAAGTTTCCCCCAATTCGCTTCTTCCATATTTCGGCACCCGTCCGGGCATCGAGGCAAGCGGCGACTCCCCCATCATCGATCATGAAAAGAAGGTCGCCCCTGATAAGGATGGATGGCTTTTTCGGTGCCGCCTTCGTATATCGCCAAGCCACGTGACTCTCGGTAACGTGACCCTCTCCATCTGGACGAACGGCGAGGAGAATGCCCTTACTGAAGCCCATTGTGGTGTAGACCATCCCAAGGCCTGTAACCGGTCTGCAGGAGGTGGAATGAGTTCCAATCGTCTCCACCCGCCAGAGCTCCTTTCCAGTAATTGGATTGTATCCATACAGAGCCATTGCTCCTGCACTGACGAGGACGGACTTTCCGTCGGGGGTTTTGACCATTATCGGAGTGCCATAGGCCTTGCGCATATCGCCGTCTCTCTTCGGTTTTCCACTGGCGTCGAGATCGCGGTAATCGACGCTCCGAGGCGTTTTCCAGAGGGTCTTTCCCGTCAGCTTATCGAGTGCCACAACAAATTGATGATCAGCACCGTCGAAGTTGAGGATAAGAGAATCACCATGGAGGATTGGAGAAGAGCCGGCGCCCCGGAAATGATCGCAGGTAAAGTCAGTACGTTTCCAGACAACCTCACCATCGGAAGCCCTGAGGCACGCTGTATAGGGAGAGCCGAAAGTCAGGTATACTAATCCGTCTTCAAGCGCTGGAGTAGGTGAGGCGTAAGAGTTAAAGGCGTGACAGAACTGTGGTTTTTCCACCGTCCAAAGCAGCTTATCGTAGAGAACCTTGCCATTGGATTTGTCGAGACAGAGCACCGAGAGTTTCGTGCCCTCGGCATTCGCATTTGTAACCCAGACTCGGTCACCCCAGACCACGGGAGAAGACCAGGCCTTGCCCTGCAAGGGGGTTTTCCAAGCGACGTTCCGTCCCTCATCCCATACCGTGGGTAATCCAGCATTTTCGGCTCGCCCATCCTCGCCGGGACCTCGGAACTGGTCCCAGTTCTCAGTCGCGTTGGAGAGGATGCAGAGAGCCGCGAGATGGAGGAGGGTGAGACATACCTGACGGAAAACCATGGTGAGATCCTCCTCTCCACCTCACTTCTGGTCAAAGGAGAAATACGCCCCTCTTCCTCACTCTCATGGAGTAGTTCGACCCAGTGGGGAAGAAAGCGTTTTCCCCTGCCGGTAGAGTTTCAGGCGTTCCTGTTGCTCCTTCTGCTTGTCTGGCCGCTGGCCGGCCTCCAGAAGTGCAATGACTTTCAAGGTTGTCTGAATTGCTGCAGGAAACTGGTTCGCAGCGGCGTGAGCGGCTGCGAGGGTAGAGAGAAGAGCTGGGTCATCGGTAGCACCCGGAGCCTGCATCATGAATTTTGCGTAACGGAGGGACTCCGCTCCATTCCTTACAGAGGAGTTGCCGGCGGTGGCCAAGAGCCACGAAACTCTGTTCAGGGCCGGAATCTGCTTTGGCGTGTAGTTCAGGCTTGTGAGAAAAGAGGACAGAGCTTCCGCTTCTCGATTTTCTCGAAGAAAAATTTCGCCAAACTGGAAATGTACGGATCCGAGCTGCATGTTTCGTTTTTGTTCTGCCGGAATACCGGGGTTTCCAGGAGGGGCTTCGTACTTCTCCAGAAAGCTGAGCAGGGAGGCACGGGCCTCTTCGAGATAGGCTCCTTCCATGGAGGCTCTCGAAAGAGCCACGGGATCCGCAGGAAAATATTTTTTGGCCCATACTCCCTCGAAGGGAACGGCAGCCTCAAGCGCGGACTGAGGGTTCCTTCCAAGCTTCTCAAGGTCCGAAATGATGCGTGATACCTCTACCGGACCTTTATAGATCGCGCTGAGCCACCCTCCCCGGTCGATCAGAAAACTGACTGGTACCGGCATCTGATGATGACGGTAGACAGTCGCTAGAATCGATTGCTGAAGAAGCGATAGGAGTCGTTCATCCGCCATCCCTCCAGCACCTCGAAAACCAAATTTCTCCAGAGCTCGTGCGGCATCCCTCGGAGTAATCTGTTCATCTGGATTGAGGTGGTCGACGTTCAGGGCGATAACCCTGATACCTTTGGATTCGAGCAAGCTACGAGAGCTCTCAAATGCCTCCAGTTCGGAAGCGCAAGGGGTGCACCAACTCGCCCAGAGATTAATGAGAACCGCCGTGCTTGCAGTCAGTCGAGTAATGCTTTGTGCCTTGCCCGAGAAATCCTGGTAGCTGAGCTCGGGAATCTTGAGAGGTTGCGAGAGCCGGATGCGAGCGACCTCCGTCGCTTCGGGGAGGCTGATTGGCTTAGCCGGAAGACTGACGGACTCTCTCTTGCCTGCCTCTATCGCTTGCCCACGCTCCTGTGTCAGGATCCAGCGTTTCCCTTCCTCGATCCCTTTAAATTCTTCTTCCGCTCCGCCCGCCCAGCGGACCTTTGCCGCCACAAGACGCTTGTCCGCGGCTCCAAGGCCAAAGTGAATCCACTTACTCGATTGGCTCATCAGGCCATTACCAGCGTGGAGGGTCTTTACCCGGCGCTGGGTAGCGTCAGAGAATATGAGTTCGACCTGCGACCCAATGGCATCCCGTGAACATTTGCTTGCCGGGTTGCCCGCCAGTCTGAAGGAAATCCAGCGGGAGCTCTCCGGAGGAATCTTGTTCTGAAGGAACTGTAGACGAGGAGCGGAGCGGTTGGAGACCCAGAGATCCAGGTCCCCATCGTGGTCCCAATCCGTAAGTGCAAGGCCTCTTCCATCCGAGGGCATTCCAAACCCACTGAGCGTTGAGATGTCGGCGAAGTCACCCTGCCCGGTGTTCAGGAAGGCACAATGCCGCTCCCTCCCGCTGAAGGAGGAGCCATCCCGAATGCGTTGGGCGAGATCGCTGAAAGCTCGAAGGTAGCCCTTGGTTCCCTCGTCTGGACTACTTGTCTCTGGTGCTTGCGACACGACCTGCCGCCAGTAGAAACTTCACAAGTCATCCGGATCTCTCTGAGTGATGAATCCGTTGGTTACGAGGAGGTCCTCCCATCCATTGTTGTCGAGGTCAGCGAAGAGGGAACTCCATGCCCATCGACCCATGGTGGTGCCGGAGGAAACGCTGACATCCTTGAAGCGGCCCTTGCCAAGGTTCTGGAAAAGTGAATTTCCTCTTGCGTGGCGCTGATAGAGCGCTCGGGTTTCGGCTTTGCCTCCACTCTTGAACTTTTCCTGAAAAGCAATGCGGTTACCGGCCGAGGAGAACATGTTTCCGACGTAGAGGTCGGCCAGTCCGTTGTTGTCAAAGTCGCCCCAGCATGCGGACATGCCGGCTGCGACATCCCGCACTCCGGCCTCCGCAGCTACATCGGTGAAAGTGGGTTTGCCAGATTCCCGGAGAGCATTGCGGTAGAGGTTATTTCCGCCAAAATCATTGGCGACGTAGAGGTCCATATCCCCGTCTTGGTCGTAGTCCTCCCAGCTGGCGGAATACGAGAACTTGCTGTTACCGGGATGCAGACCCGCTTCCTTGGTCACATTGCGGAAGCGCAGGCTTCCCTCGTTCCTCAATAGTTCGTTGCGGCCTCCATTGGTAGCATCATGGTAGGGTAGTGGCCTTGCCACAAAGGAGTGGCGATTTGCTCCAGCTCGTTGCACGTAGCAGCTGGCAAAGAGGTCGAGATCTCCATCTTCGTCATAATCCGCCGCCGCCAGAGAATATGGAACTGCAGAAGGAAAGCTTTTTGCGGTTACTGGAGAAAAAGTTCCCGTTCCATCATTTTCAAGGATGAGAACCCCTGAGGCCATTGCGATGGCTGCATCCTGATCCCCGTCATTATCGAAGTCGGCGAACAGTGATCCAAAGCTGTGGTCGAGAAGTCCAAGTCCAGATTCCCGGGATCGATCAAGAACTGTGCCATCCTGCTGCTGAACGAACAGCCTGTTGGGGAGGCCGCCGCCGTCGCAAAGGTAGATGTCATCAAGTCCGTCATTATTGATGTCGGCGGCAGCGAGTCCGTGCCAGCCCCCAATTTCGATGCCAAGAAGAGTCTCAATCCGGCCTACCCAGTGATCCATTCCATGGACGACCTGAGCCTTCTCCTCAAATGAAGCAAGCACTGCGCCTGTGGAATCTGCCAAACTTCCTCCACTACCCCGAAGGCACTCCTCATGGCTTGTGACTTTCAGATCCAAAAGGACAGGAGGATCATCCTTGGTCCACTGGGCGATCCATCTGGCATTGATCTGCAGCCTTGAATCGGCAATCTGAACATTGAGTGCAGTGGTTGCTGTTTCTCCAGAGAGGTCGACTTTGACGACTTTAATTTCGGCCATTGCCGCCTTATCGTTGCTGAACTTACCGCGGAGATCTTGGAGAGCCACAGAAAGATCCATTGGCTCGCCCTCGGTATTGCTGGCCCGTTGGACATGAAAGGCTTCGCCAGCAGGAAGAGAGTTCATGAGGAATCCGCTCAGGGGGTGGCACGTTCCCGCTGGGGGAGTTGTAATCTTGGCACGGAGAAAGTCCTTGATTTCTTTCAGCTGGAGCCCGGTCGCGGAGGCAAAAACCTCGGTCTCCCACTCTGAGAGCGTTGGGTCAGGATCTGAATTAATTGTTTCCGGCGCTGACCGGGATCCGTTCCAAGCAGGGTCGGGACGTGGCGGGTCTTCTTCCTTCTTTTGACAGGCCGAGGACAGCATTGTCAGGAAGAGCAGACTGGCCAAGCGAGAGGAAGAAAGCATTGGTGAAGAGAACTTTCCAGTAAGGAGAACCTTCCGTCAACTATCTGCCGGAGCTAATCCAATGAGGTTTAGAAGATTCCGCCAAAATATGGAGGAATATGGGAGGAAAGCGGATCGGACTACTGTCCGATCGCAATCCTTACGCGAGTGTATCGGGTCGAGTTCCCGGAAGCAGGAATCTGGTCCCGGATGGTAACAGTTTCTGTTCCATCACCATTATCTCGAGGTTCGCCAACAGTTTCTTCTGAGGGGATCCAGCTTATCAGATCGTTTGAGAATTGAACTTCGTAGGAGAGATCAAGAGTGCCCTTCTGCCTTCGAAAGGAGAGGGCCAGATAGTCCGCGCCGTCGTACTCTACCAATGAGGCGCGGTAATTATTGCCGGCATCACTGGTGGTTGGGTTACGACCAAATCCATACTCCATCACGGTATTCAGGGTATCTGCATCAAGATCCACCGACCCTCCAGTGATCGTGGGGTCAGAAACGGACTCCTCGGAAAAATTCTGGTACTTCCACGAGGAGAAAGTGACGGCAAAGGTTGAAGAGGAAATGCCGGGATCCCCTCCCTGCTCAAGGCTGACACCCCAATTGGCGGGGCGATCGAAGTCAGTGATCGGAGTGGTGGCTGGATTGCGCGCGACGAGTGAATGCCCTGCGTCGTCGGTGGCATCATACCATGCATCGTTGTAGCTGAATTCGAGGATGTTCTCGCCCTCCGCATCCAGAATCTGGAGCTGCTCTCCATCATTACTGAGTTTGCCTGTGTATTCCCCGGCGACATTATCTGTCCCTTGATATCGTAAATTAAAGGCGGTCAGGTTTGCTACCACCAGAATATGCTGGCCCGCTGCGAGGATGGTCTGCGGTGGAAAGGACAGTGAGATTCCCTCCACGAAACTGGCTCCACTGATATCCAGAGGAGTGGATCCTGTATTTGTCAGCTCGACGAATTCGAAGTCCTCTGCCGTGAGGGTGGGATCGATTGCAAGTTCACTTTCTGTTGGCGCTGCAGGAGCAAAAAGGATTTCGGTTATCCTCAGGAAGTCCTGTCCGGGTGTTGGGCTTCCTGGGTAGGAAAGGGTATCAATGACTACTCCCATTTCGTTTTTAAGGGTAAGGGTCTCTCCTCGAGCGGAGAGCTGACCCTCATAGCCGCTGATGAGATAGCGTCTCTCGCCCGCCTTGGGGCTGATGCTTCGCTCTCGAAATCCCCGGGCGTCCCGCGCTACGTTAAGGCGCCCTCGTGCGGGTATGACTGTGCCTGCAGGGAAAGAAAAGGAGATGCCTCCTGAAACCTCCCAATTTGAGCAGTCGATTGCGGTTCGGTTGGGATTCACGAGGAGGAAGTATTCTCCCCTCTGGTCGGGTGAAGCGCCTCTTGCCGCTGGGTTATAGTCGACGGTTCCGAACCTGATGACCGGAGTCTCCGGCTGTCCGGCAGGAATCTCACTCAGCCCGTAGAGCTGATTGCGCCGCCCCGGAATGTGCTCGACCTTGATTCGGTTTGCCGCTTCCCGAAGGGTATTGCGATTGCCCCAAGATCCCCATTTCCTGTAATCGAGATCGGCATCATCGTTTCCTCTCTGAGCGTTGTTATCGTTGGGGTCAATGAGAGCAGTCATCTCATCGACTCTGTCGGGGAGGTAACTGACGGGAGAGGAAGCAGGTCCAATGAGCTGATCCATCAGGGTTCGTACTCGACGCAAGTACATCTGGTTCAGGGTCGTATCGTTGAAGACAAAGGTCTTAAGACGGTTTGAGGCTCCGGCCCGTAGATTATTATTTGTAAAGGTATCATCAAAGTATGCTGGTCCACTGACCCAGTTGCGCCCCAAGCAAAGGTCAATATCCCAAACCAGTGGCCGCCACTCCCCAGTCCCCAGAGTATCCCGGTAGAGGTAGTAATTCTTGTGACCATGATCTCTGTTGTTCGTGAGATCGAGCGCTGCAAGGTAGTTGATGGTTCCGGGGATATCGATATTGTCGTAGCCATACCGAAGCCTGGCTTCTCCCGACAGGCCGAGCCCGTTTATGAGATCCTGAAGATCACGATTATTTTCATTCTTCCGGGTTTTCTTGTTAATTCCACTGCTTGAGGAATCGAGCCGGTTGTACATCTTGTAGAGGGCTCCTTCAGGGTCCAGTCCCACTCGGTCCAAATACCGGTCATCGCCATCTTCCACCATGTCCGCGACACTGAAGAAGGATCCGTTTTGCTGGATCCGAACCGGAAAAGCAAAGTGTGCGGGCTCTCCCGAGCGGCGGACCATCTCGTAGCCGAGGGTATTCCGTGTTTTTGACTTATCCGCCCAGTTCGTGAGCATGTTGATGTCTTTCACCCGCCCTTCGCCTTCCTGAAAGAGAAAGCGGTTGCTCTTATTGAAATCGAAATCGTAGCTCTTCTTCGGGAAACCCCCCGTCGACTGGCCATGCCGATCTGCTTGGATGTTATCGTAGAATTCCCCGAGGTAGTAGACCGATCCCCGGGAGCCGCTCGTTGTGTTGGCCCCTCCGGGATTGGAGGTAAACCAGTGGAAGATGGGAAGGTTGGAATTTGTCACGGAGGCGTCCGCAGCAATCGTTCCGAAGTATTCCGGCGAGTCTCTTGGGTCAGGGAACTGGGGTTGCCTGGCGGTAACGCCCGCTGTGTCTGTGGCCAGCACTTTCCAGCGCAGCATTTCTCCCCGGCTGAGATCGGTAGTTGAAATCGTGGCGGTGTAGATTCCATCACCAGCGAAGGCGTCACCCCCGCGCCCATCATCCAGCATGGGAGAAGTAGTTTCCTGATCATACATGACCCGCCAGATCAGGCTCACGGTTTCGACCGGGTGCATGGTCGGAAGGACCTCTGCCTCGATGACCACACTTGTCGTGCCGAAAGATCCTTCGTAGATGGTGACAGTCTGGTCGGTGCCGTCTGATCCATCCTGATCAAAGGGGCCACTGTCGACGAGGAAATCCAGACGGTCTCCCTCATTCAGATTTCTTATGATTGAGAAATCGACCGGCCCCCCATCTGTGAGCTGGGAGAAGATTTCATTCCCTTCATGGAAAACTCGTCCAGTTGTGCCATCCCCAGAGGCACTGAGGTTATGAAAGGTTCCTGCGATGGTGTGCAGACCAGAGGTGTCAGAGACCCACCTTCGAATCGGATACTGCTCGGGACCTGGATTAGAGTCATTAGGGTGCATACTGGTGGCTTCCAGAGAAGTCCATGGTGAGGAAGCCGAGGTGTTGGCATCCCAGGCACTTCCGGACCACTCCTGCGTTGTGCCGTTCCAAGGCCCTCCTTGTTCGCCACCTGCGAAGGGAATGAAGCTCGTATCCGGGTCATAAGGCCCTGCGCCCTCCTGATAGCCGTAAAACCAGCCCAGCGCGCCCTGATTGCCCGAGAATTCTTCAGCCGAGTCAGCCGCCACCGGGGGTGTGGCCGTAGCGAGGGTAATCGGAGGAATATTTCTGGTGACATTCCGGATTAGCGGGCCCACTGAGGAATTTCCAGTGTTGTTTGGCGCGTTGGGGCTTGGGACAGCGAAGTAGGCAGGGGTGCTTGTCCCGCTTGAGCTAAGCGCCTCGAGTTCTGGAACGATCAGGAAGTCCGAGCTTCCCGGGGAAACATTGAGCCCGTGTATACAGAGAACATTTTCCCCCAACGACAGGAGAGAGGGAGAAATATCATAATTATCATACACCACGGCCTGACTATCACTATGGCTGGCCGTCGCGCTCGATTGGTAGTTCAGTTCGTCGGTTGACGGTGCGTTTTCCTCTGCAATCGGAAGGGGATTTCCGTTGAGGTAGGCAACGAATCCATCATCCCACTTCATTTTCAGATTCAGGGCAGACAGAGAAGATGGATCTGGGGCAGTGAAGGGGATCCGAATGTAAACGGAGGTTGCTTCGCTGAACATCTGCTCCTCGACGTCAGTTTCAATCAGCAGATCGTAGGCATCGGGGCTGCCCGTGGCATATCCGATTGCCGCACTACCGGCACTCCATTGGCTATCAGGAAACTCGGTTGCGATCCACGAGTCCGCATTGGTTCCCTCGAGAACATCACCCTCTCCGTTGGAGGGGATCTGGTATCTGATCGCCGTACCAGGGCCGATGAGGGTAGTCGCCGAGGTTATCTGCTGAAGACCATAGGATATATCCTGAGCCTGCAGAGGAAAGGATGGGGAGAAGTGCTGCTCCACAGTCAGCCCATCTGGCCGGACAATCGCGAGATACTCTCCTTCGCTGGCGAGCTTGAAGTTTGTGTGCAGGGTGCTATCCGGATCCTGACGATCCTTTGCCGAGGCAAAGACGAGGAGTCGCTCATTTGGATTCAGGGTGAGATCAGGAAAGGCCCATTTATTCAGGTTTGTTGCGTTGTCAGTGAGGAACCAGCCCTCCAGATTAACCGCGGCAGTGCTCTGATTGAGAAGCTCGATCCAGTCTTCATAGTCGCCATCCTCAT
>MDSX01067589.1_pt1 | contig 11246 bp, 10 predicted proteins | sample 811141 | NCBI WGS metagenome assembly MDSX01 (sample SAMN05326642, study PRJNA326480) | marine metagenome | isolation source: seawater | place: Atlantic Ocean: South East | collected 2010
AATTTTAATTAATCCTAATGACCGTAAAGCTACTAGGGAATTTTATGTCTACGCTAGACATGGTAATAATATACATCTTACAGGTTTCCGTATTAACTTTTTAGTAGGTAAAATTGGAGGAGGTTATTCTCAAGATAAAGGTGCAGAATCTAATAACAATGCTAATGAACCAACACCTTGTAAAGATGGCGGAGCCGGTGTTACAGATTCAGATTTAGTTAAAGATGAAAGTAGAAGTGTGACAACAACTTATGGTGATTATGTATCAGCAGGTGAGTGTAATAAAAATTGTGGATGGACTGGAACAAGACCGATGGTTGGTAAGAAATGGATATCCACACCGATGAAATACACGAAAGTTCAAGCTACATATGGAGGTAAAAATAACTGTACAGATACGGTGGCTCCGGCCGCCGTGGTGGATCCACCTCATAATAAAAATGCTCCTTGTAATAGAAGAATGTGTTGTGATTATCAATGGCAGAATAAAGCATTTAAAGTGGATCAAGTTGGAGGAAGTTCAGGTTCAGAGGTGGCGGCATGGAGTGGTCATAATTGGGGGAAACAACATAAGTGGTGTTGGCAATGGTGTAAAGATAATAGTTCATGTACTCTATTTCAAATATCTGGTGGGTATTGTTATAGGTACAAAGAGGGAACCTGGGCATCGACTGGTACCGACACATTTAAAATGTTGGATTCTGGAGAGGATAAATACGATGCACCTTGTGATTGTGTGAAAAGATACTCACATCCAAACGGAGACTCTCATGCAGGTAAACATTGTGAACAATAATTTTAATTCGATTTATTTATTATATAATAATATTAATTAAACTTAATACATGCTTGTAATAATTTTAATAATATTAATAACAATAGCTTTATTTTTAATATTTAAAAATACGAATAGACAAGATTTTATTATATTTAAACCTTTGAATGATAAAAATACAGAAATAAAATTAATAAATAATAAATTTATTAGTGATCATTTAAATATTACTATAAAAAAAATAGCACCACACAAAAAAGTAATAATAATTGATAATTTTTTTAAAAATCCAAAATATCACTTAGAATATATAAAACAAAATATGTCTAAATACATCAATCAAGATAAAAAAAATGATTATCCTGGTGTAAGGATAAGACAATGTAAAAAATTATATAACGAAATGGAAGCTTTTTTATCATTTATATCATTAATACATTATGGGAAAAAGGTAGAAAAATATATACCAAACCCTCATACTAGTGGATATAGTATAGTTAATTTTCCAAATAATAAATTAAAACATGGTAATATATTTCCACATAGAGATTGTAAATATTCTAAGGATAATGTTAAAAAACTACCAGGATTAGCTTGTATAGTTTATCTTTGTAACACAACGAAAGAATATAATGGAACAGGATTTTATGAACTAAAATATCCTATTTATAAAGATGAATTCATTACAGAGGAAAAGTATCAAGAAGTAAGGGAAATAATGAAAAAATACTATGATAATCCGAAATATTGCATTGATGAAGAAGAAAAAATATTTAAAAAAATATATGAAGTTGACGCTAAAATGAACAGAATTGTATTATATCCCACTAATTATTTACATCAAGGAATTATAAATCCAGATTATTATTATGATGAAAACAATATTAGAAAAGATAGATATACATATACAGATTTTTGTTGTTTTAGGTATACCCAAGTCAATAAAAATGATATTTCAGAACCAGAAATTTCTCATTAAAAAATAATCTTGCAATAAATTAAGTATGGGAGTAGGTTTTGATAAAATGTTAAATACACCCCCATTTGGTCCTAAATGCGATCCAGAATGTCCTGAAGACCCTAGAGAAAGTATATGTTATAAAGGCAAATGTATTTACAATTGTCCATTGGGAAGTTATAAAAAATATGGTGATTGTCAGTGTAAAAATGGAGAATACAAATACGAGGATAGAAGGATTAGGGATAGTTGGGGTCAATGTATTGTTGATAAAAGTAAAATACCTAAAATACTAACTGAAAAAGATATTGAAGATAAAGGTTTTATTTTCCCTGAAGGGTATAATGAAACTCATAAAAAACAAGTATTGATGGCTGTTTCATACAAACCTACAATGACAAAAGAAGAGTTTGAAAAGAAAGTTAAACTAGTTAAATTTGCTTCTGAAAGAAATATTAAAGAAGGATGTCCTGAAGATTATAAAGTTGTAGAAACAATTGAAAATTTGAATAACGGACAATGGCCTGAAACACCTAACAATGTACCTTGGAATCCTAATACAGAATGGATTATGAAAAATAATTTAATAGATTGCGAAGGAGTTAAAACATTCACTAACATCATTAGAGAAAATAATGTACCACAATACGGAGAATTTTATGATACTGTTGTTGAGGAATGTAATAATGATTGTAAAAAGAGAGTAAAACGAAGTATTATTAAAGGACCCGATGAAAGATTTCCTACGGGTTTTAATTCGGAAACAAATGAAAAAATAGTTGATTGTTTTGACGAATGTAATAGAGATTGTGGATATGATATTGACGTCAATTCTTTAGGAGAATGTAGCAAAAATTGTAATGATGGTAGTGGTCCAGGTAAAAGAAAAGTTAAGGTATCTATTTACAAAAGTGCTCATGGTTCCGGTTCGTGTCCAATACAAAATGCTGAAGAAGGTAAAACTTATGAAATAGAAATGGATTGTAATGATTACGATTGTCCACAATGTGAAGTTGAAATGAAAAAACCTTATTACGATGATTCTGAAGATTATAGAGGTTTCACTAAATTTGGTACAATTTATCAAAAATGTTTAAAAGATGGACAAGAAATAGATTGTGGAGGAGCAGAAGGTGATGTTAATTATAAGAAAGGAGCTAGAACTAAATATTCAATTAAATATAGAGAAAAAAGTGATTCAAAAGGAAAACTTTGTGTACCTGGTCCACCAGTAGTTGTAGAACCTTGTAAACCTTTTGCAGAAGACCCAGTAGGAAATAAAGTTACAAAAAGCGATATAGGTCAAGAAGTTTACCAAGGAGAATTAGCTAGGGACCCTGATACTAAATACGTAATGGGAGGAGGTAAAAAATGTAATGATATGTGTATTTACAGTAATGATTTCCCATTAGTTACTAAAGAATGTGATGCTACATGTGATGGAGGTTTCGAAAGAAGAAAAAAAATAGTTATCACTGATAAGAGTTCACCTGTATGCCCTAGTCCAGAACAAAAAGATTTTGTATGTGGTGATACTCCATGTGATGCTCCTTGTGTTTTACAAGGTAATGGAGAATATTATCAAATTAACGAAGCTTGTCCAGGGGTTTACGGTGGTCCATATGCTGATGTTACATGGGACACTCAGAATCAAAAATGGAGCGATAATAAAGAACATGTAAAAAAAATGAAACAAGCAGTATTAGTTCCTGCTTTAGGTAGTGGCACATGTGATTTACAAGAAAAAGAAGAAGAATGTCCTACTGAAAATATAATTCAACCTATTAATTGTGAATTTGGAGAATGGAAACTTGATAGAATAGAAGGATTAGGAACGACTGTTAGTGAAGTATCGTATCCTCACTTGTCACATCCTAGATATGGAAAACATTGTGTAAAAATGGATGCTATGGGACAAGGAGGTGTTCGTCCAGAAAAAGTATTTAAAAGAGAAATAAAACAAAAAGCACAATATGGAGGAAAAGCTTGTGTAGGTCCTATGGAAAAAAAAGAAGATTATTTAAAAGGTTCTGATGGTTCATATGAAGAAAATGCTTGTCCACAAGACCAACAATTTATACCTGGTACATGGTCAGCTATAGAATGGAATGAAAAAAATTGTAAAGATAAATATAATGAAAAAGAAATTAAAGAAGAAAGTGAAAGAACATTTGAAATTAATGATCAATGGCCATCAATGTCTCAAGTAAAAGGACCAGGGAATAAAATTTTTTATGAATTTAAATCAAGAATACCTTTACAAGACACTTTCTTTAAAGGAGACTATGGTGGATTTGAAAGTGGAGATTGGCATCCATTACCTGATAAAACTATAGCAGAAGAAAAGTATCCACCTTTAACTGATTATAGACTAAAAAAATACAGGTTGTGTAAGAATTTATCTGAAATAAATTATCCTAATCCTGGTTGGGAATTACATAAAAACGTAGTAAAAAAAGATTGTGACCCAGTATACATAAAAGAGAACAAAGTTTTCAAAAATAAAAAAATAGTTTTTTCTAATAATACTAACTCTATTATTATGAAACCAAAAGCAGAAGGAGATTTTATTTATCAAACAGCAGAAAATACTCCTAAATTTCCTCATAATTATTTATCAAGAGGTAACTTCATAACTAGTGAACATGAAGGAGAACCTATTGATTTTGACCCTTCACTAGAAGGTTCTAAAGATTGGTCTTGTCCTGGGGATGGTCATTGGTTACAATTTGAAACAGTAAGTGGAAATATTGAAATGATACAAGCTATTGTTTATACTGTAACCGGGACAGATAGAGAATTTAAAGTACGATATAGTAGAAATAAAAGTAGTTGGAGTGATGATATCCCGCTCCAGAATAGTACTGGGACAGTAGATGATAAAAAAATTAAAAATTTTTCTGAACCAGTAGAAGCAAGGTATATAAGAATTTATCCTTCAGGTAAAATGAAATTATCTGTAGGTTATCTAAAAAAGAATGATGGTGCTGTAGATTGTAAAGAAGGTTATAGTGGAAGAAAAACTGTATGGTCTAAACTGGTTTTTGATGAAAAATTAACTAAGGAACATGGTAGCTTGCACGAAGGTGATGCTGATAAAAAGTGTCCAACAGATGGAACTAAATTTGCTGTATGTATAGGTTCAGATGATGATTGTAAAAATGAACTAAGACCTTCAGATTTTGCTGGTAACAAATATTCTACAGGTGAAAATCTTACTGGTACTTTATCAGGTGATAATTTTATCCCACCTAGAAATTGTGGTGAAGATTGTCTTTATGGTGGATGGTATAGTAGTAAAAATGAAGCTTCAGCTAATAAATGGGGACCATGTAACCAAGAAGGTTATGAATACCAGTATAAGTTTGTTAGAGAAGAACCAACTTTATTGAGTAATACTGTAAAACCAGGATTAAAATGTTTTGAAGACTTTAAAGAAAAAGTTGCAGATGATTTTAAGAGTCTTGAAGCAGAAAGAAGTCATCGTGTAAGAAGAATTTGTCAATATGACGGACCATTATAGTATAAATAATTTTCGATAGTCTCTTAGGAGAACATTAAAAATTATTTTAGAAATTAAGCTTCTGGTTTAGTGACATTAACTACTACTTCACCAGTGCCACCTGCTCCTGCTAATAATAATGCCATATTAGAAGAATTGTATTCGTATAGATCACCACTTAAATAAATAATACTAGAAACTGCCCATCCAGTCATAACCGATGTTAAGAAAATCTTCATGAAAAGATCTCTACTCAATACAGGACATTTTGTGTCTTTCTGTACAGCAGGGTCTATAAATTCAATTGGATGATTATGAGTTAATAAATCTGAACCACTAACAGGTACTTCTGGTGTACCACCTAATTCAGGCGCATCATGTTTTAAAGTAAGAGATGCAAATTTAACAGGTTTTTGTGTAGTTAAAATAGGAACTGTAAATTTTATGAAAATATTTTCTGGAATATCACCTCCGTCTATATTTTTTTTAATAATTTTAAATTGTTTAAATGCATTAGGAGTTGAATTATCAAAACGATTTATTACTGTACCAGATACTCCTACTGATTGTACTTCATAATTTGAAAACTCTTGTCCTTTTGTTACTTTTCCGCTAGAGTCTGAAGAATGTCCATTGTCACCAGAAATTTGTATTGGTTGTAATTCTTTAAGTTCTGGGAACCATAAACTATCTTTTCCTTCTGGAAGTGTTATAACTAATCCACCGCCATCTTTTTTCAATTTGTCTGAAAAAGGTTTTGTAACTTTCATCCTTACACTCATTGTAGTTACCTTTGTAATATTAAGACTGTCAAAAGTTACGAAGGTATCATCTTTTAAATCAAAATAATTATTGTAAGAAACTTGTTCTACTGTTGCGTCATCTATGTTATCATCTGGGACAGAAAGTATTTCTAGTTTAATAGGTTCAGTAAACCCTAAAGTATTAGGAAGAATTACCTTAGTAATACCAAGGGTAAAATAATCATCATCTTTTTTTAAAGTATAATCTTCATCTTTTGGAAATTTGAAAGTTATAGAATTATCTTTTTGTTCAGTAGTAACACTTAGAGTAGGTATAGGTTCAATACCTCCAATTGTGGTAACTAAACCACTTTCAGTTGATGGGTATTTGAACCCACTTGGGAAAATAATCTTAATAGCATTATTTTTTAATTTTTGTTCTTGTTGGAAAGCAATTTTGATAGTTTGTTCAGAACCTGGTTCATAACTTTCACTTTCCGTAGTAATTATTGGTTTACCTGTAATTACTGTCTTACCAGCGTTAAGGTCTTTGTATGTTTTGTCTCCAGAAAGTTGTAATCTGTCAGGTAAGATACCCCCTAATATGTTATTGGCTGGTCCAATACTAACGTCAACTTTAGATAGCTCTTCGTTTAAAGCTACGCATTCATTCTTAATGTTTAATTCTTTTTTGAATATATTGATTAAAGCATCTCCTCCTATAATAGAGAAGACAAGAAGAATACACACGACCGTAGTAATAATTATACTCATACTAGATGGCATATTAAAACTGATGAGGTTATTTATTCCTAATGAAAGATAGTTACCTATAATCACACCTATACTTCCTATACATGCTTCAATAAGAATTTTTAATTCTCTCATTTTCACTTCATCTATTGAATTATTACATTGTTTATTTCTAAGTTTAAGAATATTTTGAGCATGACTTACTCCGAAAACTACTATTAAACATGCAGCTAATTTTAAAACAATTGTAACAATAGAACAAACAGTTTTACCATCTCTTGGTACTATAGCTTTTCCTATTAACATAGTTAGTATAATTGCACCAGCTATTCCTAGATGTATCATTTTTATATCATTAAAATATTTAGTTGATTTATCAATACTTGCTTTTAAATTTGCATCTGCTTGGTTTTCAGGGCATGGGTCGAAACTAGTGGCGATCATCGACATATAAAAATGTACGAATCCCATACCTAATACTAGGACAACTGCCCACACAAGATGTAACATTGAACTAAATGCATACTTTTCACCCATATATAATATACTTAGATAATAGTTTTAAAAAATTAACTTTCTCCAAAAATTAATTCCCAAATATAACTTGTATAACTTTGATTAGCTTTTGCAAAGTGAGGATGTTCTTGAATCAATTTATAAATAATTCTTTCTCTTCTCAATTTAGCATCATCAACGGCATCTTGTAATATTCTAATTTCTTCATCAACTTCAAAGAGTTTTGGATGTGCTGGTTGATTTCCCATTAATATTATACAAGTTAATATTTTTCATAATTTTCATAAACAAATTCCTTTAATTTTTTCTTTTTCTTTTTTCTTTTCTTTTTAATTTTCTTTTTCTTTTTAATTTTAAGTTCTGGCATTGGTTCTGGTTCTGGTTCTGGTTCTGGTTCAGAATGTATTGAAATTATTTCTTCTTCTTCTGAATCTATAATTTCCTGATTAATATTATCAATAATTTCTTCATCTATGATACTCATTAATTATAAATCATTATTTTTCTTATATCTGTTAAAATATATCTTTAACGTTTTTCTAATAGCTTTAGAAAGATGAATTTCAAAAATTTTACTCAATTCTTTCCATCCAAAAGTAGTAATTTCCACATCATCTTCAGGAAATGTATTTATTTCGTAATCCGAATTAACGTAAAGAATATAAAAAGTATATTTTATGTCTCTAACCCTAGTTACTATTTTTAACTCATCTGACAATTGTTCTTGTGTAATTACACTTCCTGTTTCTTCTTTGAACTCTCTAACACATGTTTCTTTATCAGTCTCTCCTTCTTCTTTTTCTCCTTTAGGAAATCCAAAACATTTATTATAAGATTGAGTAACCCATATCTTATCTCCTTTTATTATCATTATTCCTACTTTTTCTCTTTTAGCTTTTTTTATCCATTTTCTTTTCCAAAACTCTGGAGGAATAGAACGATTACTATGTACGAGACCACACTTACACTTCTTCCAAGTTACCTTTTCCCATTTAAAATGATTTTTAATTTTTTTACCTGAAGCTTTATGCGTAAAGTGAACATCACACATTCTAATAATAATAGAATCATTTTTTTATATTACTCGGATAATTATAAAAATAAATATAAGTACTTTTTGTATAAAAGATGTCTAGTGATGAATTTATGATCCCTTCAAATGAAAACAATATTGTAAAATATGGTATTGTAGGAATAGTGGCTGTAGTAGTTTTAGGAACTATATATTGTTTTATGACTAAAAAACTTATGTTTAAAAATAAAAAACCAATAAAAAAAGTTGAAAAATTTCAACCTGTAATAATAGATTACAATAGTAAAGTAGAAAGAATTATACAAGATCTTATGAAAGATCAAGGATTGTATACAAAAAACAATAAATTTGTTATACAAAATATAATAAAAATGAATTCTCCATGTTCACCTGAAATTCTTTACAAAAGTTATGAAAATTTACATCCTTTTACAAGAGATGAATTAATTCGAAAAATAAGAGGTTTGTTATCTAGTCAAGGATTAATTGAAAAACTAAAAGGTAAAGTAAGTGAAATTTTTGCAAACAATGAAAAACAAATTAATGATAAACAATTGAACACTATAGCTTTAAGAATTTCTCATGAAAAAGACGGTGGAGAAGATTTTCTCCAAACGTGCGCCAAGATTTCAAATGAAGGACCTGTCCCAATAGGAGCAGACAGACCTGCTGACAAAATCATTGGTAAATTAATGGAATATGGTGAGATGGATTAATCAGATTAATAATATTTCTTCTATACAAAAAAAGTATAGGAAAAATAGTATTATAAAATACAACTATTAGTATTCTTTTCCTTTAGATTAACCCACCATTTACCCTTAACTATATTATCTTGTACTATATCTATAGTTAATCCAAATTTATTGTAATAAATATCACAAGATGCTAAGAAATTATTATTTTGAAAAAATCTACTACATCTAAAATATATTGGTCTAATTTTTTTTTTGATTTTACAAAAAGTTTGAGGAATTTCTGTATCTTTATTTAAAATTACTATATCATCTCTTTCATGTTTTAAATCATGAAACCAATTTATAGTTCTATCTTCTTTGTTTTCATTCCATAATTTTTTTAACGTTTCTACAGGAAGACAAACAGCTTCTTTTACTTTTTTAAAAGCTTCATCCATTGCTTTTTGAAATACTTCTTGTCTTTTCTTTTTTATTTCATCATTTATCATTTAATCTAAATCAATTTTTAAATAAAAATAAAAATACGAATAATAAAATATTGTAACTTAATAATGGACTACGGTGAAATTAATAAATACTTAAAACAAGCTATAGATAAAAAAATAAAACAATCAACTTCTCCTGATAAAGAAATGTTTAAAGAATTCAAAAATAAAATAGAAAGTCATACAATACACGATTATAAATTTTTACATTATTTAGACAATATTCCTATAGATGAGGAAATGTGTGATATGGAAGATAATTTCTTAGTATCTTGTTACTATGAATATATGTATCAATACAGAAACAACATGCTTAAATCCAGTAGAACTATTTCTAAAACCATTAAAAATAGTATTAATTCTTTTATTCAAATTCCATTTAAAAAATATCAAGTTCCAGTAGCAGCATTTGGAAAGAAATCATAGATTATTCTTAATTAATTTTAAGACTTTATTTAAAGTAGGATTACAAATCTGAATCACTTCAGTAATTTTCTTTTTTGAAGGAATTTTAAGTTTTTGTTCAACTTTAATAACATGTGTAATTACACCTGCTATACCTGATTTAGGAGCTACTTCTTCTAAATCTTCTTCTAATTCTTTGTGAATTTCTCTACATCTTTTAGAGAATTTCAGAGGTAATCCTAGAAGACTTAAGTATCTAGTGAATAATATAGCTGTATTATCTTCTTCTTCTAATAAATTTTTATACTTAGTTTCTTTAATAAGATCTCTAAAGATAGGTTCTCCTTTAGTTATATCGCTAACAGGGATACCCATAATTTTAGCTACTTCTTCACGGCTTCTGGGGGCATTACAAACTTTAAATGCAGACAACAAACAACAAGATATTATTCCTTTTCTAACTCCTCCTCTATTTGTTTTTTTAGATTTCATCAACTCTCCCCAAATTCTTTTTGTATTATTTACAACACTGTCAGTAATACCATGTGTTTGTGCTTTATCCATTATCATTTTACTTACATTCCAAAAAGCTCTCTGTTTACTGTTAAAATTTGTTTTATGTATTATTTTATTTTTTCCACTTTTTAATTTAATTATTATAGCATTTGAACCTGATTCATCAAATGGGTTATTTGGATCAGTCCACCCAACTCTTGAATTATCTTTAAACACACCTTGATCATCTGAATAATTATTCCAGTCTTTATCGACGGCCATTCTCAATATTTGAATTTCTCCACAAATAGAACAAACAAGACTACCATTAGTAGTCTTGTGGATAAAATCTTCATAAGTTCCATCACAATATTCGTCTTTACAATTTTGTATAAATTCCATCTTGTCCATGTAGAGTCTATTCATCTTATACTATATTAATTTGAAAATAATGAGAAAAATTTTACGCTTTCTTCATTTTTGAACATTAGGATCCCACCAAATTGTTCTATTATGAGGACCAAGTTCTGCTACAATATTAGGGTTATCTTTTTGACCATAAGCTAATAATTCGAAAGTATATTCTCCTTCATCTTCGTAAATTCCTTTGTAAGTTCTTATTGAAACTCCATTTGAAAGATAGCTTGACATTGCTATCCGACATGCATTCTCATAAATCTTGATAATTTCAGAATTAGACACTTCTCTAAGGGTTACCCAAGGATTTATTTTTGATGCGTATAAAATTTCCGAAAGTAAGTAATTTCCTATACCTGAAGTGTATCTTTGATTCATAAGAAATTTACATACATTCATTTTTTGACTTTTTTTTCTAAATATGTGAAAAAAATCTTCTACTTCTAAATTTTCTAACCAACTAGGT
>MDSX01100007.1_pt1 | contig 11244 bp, 8 predicted proteins | sample 811141 | NCBI WGS metagenome assembly MDSX01 (sample SAMN05326642, study PRJNA326480) | marine metagenome | isolation source: seawater | place: Atlantic Ocean: South East | collected 2010
CTGTTGGGGTGGTTCCTGTCAGTACAAGGTTCAAAGCATACGACTGTTGCAGATACGCATAAGCCATGACAGATGTACCAAACGGATCAACATGATAACCTGAGTTTCCAGAATCCACAAAACGGGGTGCAACTATATTACCCCCAAACGTACCCCCATTTGCAGCACTTACAAAGTCAGTTGGTATAGTAGGCGTACCTGTGACATCGGCATAAGCGCCAGAAGTAGCAACAGCCGCTAAGGTAGGTTTACCTGTGACTTCTGCGTAAGAAATTGCCCCATCAGATAGAGGATTGCCCGCTGCGATAAGGTTCGCTAAGTCTCTTGCTTTGCTCATATCACTATCCTGTTATATTCTTAATTGTAGTAATCTTGATCAAATACTTGATGATCTAATTTATGTGAGAACATATCGCCTCTAAACGGCCCCCTGTTTCCCAAATAAATATTTGTTCCAAAAGAAGTTCCCACTGAACCAGCTGCCATATGTTGATCAAACGAAACAGCCCTAGCTGGCGCGCCGCCACCCTGCGAGCCAGAACCAGCGCCCACTAAGTACATGCTTTGAGTATTGGCGTTGTAAGTACCACCTCTCCAGTTGTATCCAGATGGAGCATTTGTCCATTGATTATTAGCCTGTACAAAATTAGAAAACTTACTAGGATAACCATAACCAGAAGACACAATATTATAATTACTTTTGGAAAAAGTGCCGCTAAAACTATCAGAAGGATTTAAAGCATAACAGAACAAATACTGCCCTGCGTTGTCGCTGTTGTTCCAGTTAGCCATCCCATGATTCAGTGTTAAAAAAGTACCTGTATCATAATCCCAAAATTTTCCAACGGTACTGTTAGCCTCTATTAAACCCAACATATTATCTCTTGGTGAAATGACAATTCCTATGTCAGCGCTAAAAACGCCATAAGAAAGAATATGAGTTTGTGCTGAAGGTCTGTAAGGGCTGATTGAAAGATCAAATACTTCTGTTGTGTCATATCCCATACAGAAAAGATACTTACCCGCCCTAAATGTAGCATCTTCTTTATGAACGGTTAGAGGTGAAGAAATTGGAGTAGGATCAGTAATCCAACCACCAAGGCCAAGAGCCGCTCTAAAATGAATAGACATATTGGCGGTACTGGAACCTCTTATATTTCCAAAGTCCGTCTTCCCAAAAAAAACAGAACTAGAGTTATAGCCACCAGTATAGCTGTAACTTGCATCATGTTGGAATGAAGTATTCATGGAAGTGCCATTGAACGAATTTATAGTTATTAAGTTTCCATGAGTATTATCAGAAACATAAATTTGATTTTTTTCAGTACTTACTTGTATGCCTGTTTGGCTATTTGCATAGATTTGTACATTACCATTAGACATAAGAGTGTGTGTTGTCAGAAACGAGGTTCCTTGATTGGAATTTTTAATTAGAGCTTCTGGAGAATAAGCTGTTAGCTCACCATTACCCCGCCCCGAAACCCAAGACATTACAAAAGGATTATATCCTAGTTTCTTAGTGCCGCCGCGACCCATAAAAAATGTATGTGGTAAACTCATTGGCTACCCCCTTAAACTGTGTAACCCGATGCAGATGCGAGAACTGTAGTTCCGTTTAAACAGACCATGCTCACCACCCAGTAACGACTATCAGCCCATGTTGGCTCTGTGTCAGCGGGCCATTTAAAAGCCGCCGCAAAAGTCGGATCATGGGGGGCTGTAGACGTATCCAGCATCATCATAGAAGAGCGTCCAGCCGCCATATTTGTTGGTGTAAAAGTCATTGCCCCAGACATTGTTGTAACCGTACTGGGTTTAGTCATGTCTATGTTGGTGGCGCTGTTTACTGTAGCAGTAACGACTACGGGATTTAGGTTCGTATATGTGCCTGTGATGGCCTTGTTAAAATCCCAACTATCTGTAGCAGAGGTGTAGGTAATGTTAGCCGAAGCACCGTCTACCGTAATCCCTGCACCGTTAGCCGCCGCCGCATCAGCCGCACCATCAGCAATCGTAATATTTTTATCCGCTACATCTAGTGTAGTGCTGTTCACCGTAGTGGTTGTACCATTTACTACCAGATTTCCTGATAATGTTACCGTACCCGTAAAAGTAGGATCGGCTTTAGGTGCAAAGCTGGAGCCAGCCGCATTTACAGCCGCCACCTGAGTACTACCCGCTGTATTAACCAAACCTACCTGAGTAGTACCCGCCGCTGTCATTTCTGATACGGATGCTGGAATGGTTAGTGCCTCAACCGCTTTTCCTAGCAGCAAAAACTCTTTGCCGTCTGTACTTCCGCTGGTTGCGTTAATTTTAGTTGTGAGGTTCGCTTCTAAAGTAGTCGTATTTATAGCCATGTTATAATCCTGCCAATGCTAATGTTTCCACATCGTCGATCAAAGCATCGACTGCTGTTTTGCTGTAGTGATCTGCCAATAAAAAAGTTCCGTAAGAAACTATAGAAATCGCATCCCCCGCCACCGCACCAGAGGCCAATACTACGCTTGAACCATTGGTTGCGGTGAAATCGGACGGTGCTAGTTTTACGCCGTTTAAGTATACATCACAGAAGTTGGGGTCATATGTAGCGGCGAATGAAGTTTGGTTGGCGGATGCTGTGTAATCTCTACGTTCTGCCGTACCATTTACTGAGCTACCTGCGTTTTGAAATCCACTAGCCCCGTAAACTTTCATCAAGTTATTGGCTGTATCAAACCACAGATCGCCTGTGCTTAAATTAGACCCAGAGGGGGCGCTCGCTGATACAAAATATGTGTCCAGAAATTGCTGACTTGTTGTGATTGCAGTAGCCGCTGTATTAGCATGCGTTTGAGCATTTGCCTCTGAAGTGGCTGCATTAGCCGCAGATGTAGCCGCCGCCGCTGCCGAAGCAGATGCCGCTGTAGCAGAGCCTAGTATCCCGTCCACATAGCCTTTTGTGGAAGCATCAGTATTAGCGCTGGGCGTTCCAAGACCCGTAACCTTATTGCCACCCATAGCCAAGGAGCCAGACATGGTATCGCCAGCTTTGGTAACCTGCAGAGCATCTTGCTGATCAGTATACTGTTTGCTTGCTGCCTCACTATTGGCGGTTGGTAATGGTAGACCTGTGACAGTAACGCCGCCTGACATAATCAGGTCACCTGTCATCGTGTCGCCAGTGTCAGCTACTTTACCCGCAAGAGCATTGGTCATGGTGGTAGAGAAGTTAGAATCATCACCAATGGCTGCAGCAAGCTCGTTGAGAGTGTCTAAGGCGGCGGGAGAACTATCTACTAAATTAGCTAATCCTGTATCGACGTAACTTTTTGTAGCAGCATCTTTAGGGTTAGTCGGATCAGTCAGGTTCTGGATGGTAGCAGTCGTAGAGCCATCCATATTCAATGTACCTGCTATGGTCACATTGTTAAATGCAGATGTACCTGTCGAGGTGACGTTACCAGAAACATTACCAGTTACAGCGCCTTGGATGGTTCCACTGGCAGTAATGTTATTGAAGCCAGAAGTTCCAGATGAAGTTACATTACCAACTAAATCACCAGTTAACCCACCTACAAATCCACTGTTAGCTGTGATTTGAGTGCCAGTGATTGCACTAGGAGAGTTACCACCGATTACAGCGCCATCTACCTGACCACCATTTGCGTCAATGGTAGCAAACGTACCTAATCCTGTACTAGTTATCGTACCAGTGCCTATGTGGGTAGCGGTAGTTGTACCCGTAACATTTAGAGTACCAGCTACCGTAGCTCCACCAGACAGATATAGATTCTTATAGCGGTTAGACGCTGTACCAATATCTACCGTATTAGTTGTTTCTGGATGAAACTTTAAGCCGTCACTGGCTACAACTTCATTCCATAAAGCTGCATTGGCAGTATTATTTACACAGATGAATATTCTGTCGTTAGCTGTATTAAGCCATACAGAACCTACTGCGTAACCTGATCCACTGTCATCTGTCACTGTTGGGTTGCTAGAAGCAGAGTTATTATTTCTACCGCCTGTACCACCGTGTACTGCAGGTAAGTAACCAGAAAGAGAAGTGGCTAGAGGAATAGGTGGCGCATCGCCAGTCGCACCTGTATGTCCATGACCGCTTGCGGCATTGAAGGCGGCGAGTAGTTGGTTAAATTCAGCATTAAGGGGTGGAGCCGTAATATCCGCACCATTCTGAATTTGGCTAACGGATTGGCGTGTGTAACCTGCCATAGTCTATCTTCTCCCCGAAACCGAAAATTCAAATACTATCCCTTGGATCGAATAAGGCTCAGACTGCCCTATCGTCACAAAGGTAGCTCTTGTTGAGAAACCTGATCCTTGAATATCTGATGTAAGGATCGGCTTTGAGTTGCCCCCATACAGGACGTTGGCATCTCCGTAGTCTAAATTTAATCCGTTATATACGACAGGACCGCCATCTGAGGATTCTAAATATTCAGACGGCCTACTAGTATTATAGTCACCCCAATCGTAGTCTACGTTTAAGTAAAACTCTGTCGGACCTTCTGCCCTTACAAACGTATTTACTTTGCGAATAGTCTTACGGACTTCAGTATCTCCAAAGTCTAGGTATGGAGTGCTGTACACGGCAATAATATTATTACCTGCGAAGTTGTTACCTTTTTCTTGCTGGTAAACTTTCCCGTCATAATCGCCGTGTAGTACAAGCTCTTCCGTACCCATGTACCCTGACTCTGTGACAGAAGCCCTGATCCCTGTTAGCTCTCCAAAGGACCAAGCAATGCTACCATCTTGGTCATATAAGCCGCCGATAATTCCAGTACTATCTATTTGGTCCGTAGTATCGTCGCCTACAAAGAAACGTACCTGTGACTTACCTCTAATGACTACGGAATTTAGAGTATCCATGTCATTATTTTTAATAAGATTTACGAGAGAAACTTGAATAGGTTTGCTCACCGTTTCCAGTTCTACGTCACCAATTTTAGAAGTCGAGCTTACAGGTCTAAATCCATCAGGCGCTAGAAATAATAAGTCGCCAGCAATTTCTACTACGCTGTCTCTGGCTATACAGCCTACATTATTAGTTACATTCTCTTCGGTAAAAACTGTTGCTGGTGGACTAGCATTCGTCCTAGAGGTGACTATTTTCTTTATGCCGTTACTTCCAAAGATAAATAAATTATCACGAAAGGGCTTTATCTGAACTACGTTAAATGCTGGATTTACTAAGCCGCCGCCCGCACCATTTGTCCAAGTGTAAGGATCATTAGCGGCTGAATGTCTGAGAGTTGCCCTTGAAACCTTATCACCACCAACCCAGAGGTGCTTTTGATATTCGCCTACGATAGATGGGGCATCTACTAGCTGATCACCGCCCGGAGAACTAGTGCCGCCTGTATTGGCTTGCAGTAATTCATACCAGTTTGCGCCATCAAATATTACCGCTGGGTTTACCCCATCTACAAAGCAGATAGTAGAGCCGCTGCCCCAATCAAACTGTACATGGCGTAACTTATCTACAGAGCGACTGCCAATCGTCATAGACCTTGCGGGGGCGCTAGTAATCTCTTGCCAGCCACTGAGAGCAACAAACTTGTAGAATTTGTATGTGTTAGAGCCAGCTACTTTTCTAGCAGCAATAACGTATGGATTGCCTATATGGGAGTTATCGTAAATTGCTAGGCCAAGGACTTTGCCTTCAGTCGCAGAGCCACCAACAGTAGCGTTGATATCACCGTAGTGGTTGTACCCTTCTAGGCGGCGATATCCACCGTAGAGGCTTGGCTCAAAATTAACTAAACGGGTAGCTGCACCAGACTTATTGTCAGATAGGTCTAGGTGGTTCTCATTAGAATTTAGACCGCCAGAGCATACAAGTTTAAAGGACTCAATGGAATCTGCCATTAAAAGGCCACCCTTGTATCCCTGATGCTTTCAAAGTTGTTGATGAACAGGGTTTGCAGGTCTTTGAGGCCAGATTGGAAAGTTCCTAACGCCGTAGCTGCAGCTTCCATGTTATCTTTAAACATGTACATGTGATAAAGCGCACCATCTATAATTACGGTGTCGAAGCTTTGGGGAATGCGGGTTACATCGCTGAACAAAGTCAGGTCTGTGTAATTCAAGTAGTAACGAAATTTTACAGAGTATGCTTTGTTGGGAGAAGGTGTAACTCCAAAGCCATTACCATGCGAGGGAAATACTTTAGCTGGTATATCTCTACCACTAGAACCAGCCGTGTAGTCGGCATCTCTGTGGGAAGCATACCACTCATCGCGCTCCATATAGCCTAGAGACTTATAAGCTGCGCCTAGACTGTCGTTCTTCTGTAGTTGGAAGCTATTCCAATCTACAACTTTAAATGCGTTAGGCCATGCGTATTCTGTCTGACCTGCAGCCAATGTCTGTGTAAATTCTGCGGCATTAAAAGGCCACTCAAACTCAGACTGATTAATCTTGGCTATAGCCGCCTTTACTGCGTCTTTCACTAAAGACTGTACACCTCTTGTATTAGGGAAATCAGCCTCTGGTATCTCCACCTCATTTAAGCGGCGCAGTACTTGATTGCAGAGCGTGATGTAATTAGAGGCCATTAAGCAACAGTCCTAAAAAGAGTTAGAGGGCCAGCTTGTGCCAGCCCCCTGTTAGTACGTGTTATGCGAGGTTGTAGTTCGCTGTGAACAACGCCTCTGGTCTCAGAATCTTCCGACCATAGAGGCTCATGCCGCGCACCACATCCGCGAATGTAGTAGGTGACCGGAAGGTCTCAGTCTTGGCAATCTGTTGAGCCGTAGCTACCGCAGATGCATGACCAGCAACCATCACACCGAAGTTAGTTTCAGAGCCGGTGGAGAGTGCCACGCCAGCGCCTGAGCCTTCGTATGGAAGGTTGTTAGACTTGTAGATTGAGAACCCACGCAGTGTTCCGGGCAAGCGTCCGTTACGCAACTCATCGCCGCCACCGAAGTCAGCGTTAATAAGCTTACTAGACTCGTCCATCAACACTTCTGCGAATACTGGATCGATTACTACCCAGCGGCCATCTGTGTCTACGTTGGCTTGGTCCATCTGCCGTGCGATACGGTTTAAGATTGCCAATGGAGAAGTGATACCACCAGCACCACCGCCAACGGCGATTGGGATAGAAGTAACTTCACCAGCATTGCCTAAGTCAGAACCACCGAAGTCTGTGATGTCCAACTTGTTAGCAGCCAACATTTCATCATTGCCAGCGTTAGTATCGGCTTTAGTACCGTTAATATCGCCTGATGCTGAACGCCGCGCCCATGAGGAAGGTGTCTTCCAACCTGATAGGTAGCCAAGTACTTCTGCGTCAAAAGTATCACGCAGTTTGTAACCAGCACGGTCACTTGCTAAATCACCAAAAGACACATGAGAGTGTGCCTCTTCAATATCGTCGATAGCGAACTGAAAGTAGTTGGCTTGATCAACAACCATAGTGAAATCAGCGTCTGTAAGGTCTTGAGTAGCCAGAGCCGTACCACGCTCATATGTTGTGATAGTGATATCTGGTTCTTTAATAATCTTTACAGAGTCACCGAAGTTAGCGATCTCTCCAGAATAATCAGTGTTAGTAACTGACTCTACTACAGACGCCTTCCTCAGAGCCTTCTGGACCTTTTTCGAGTAGATTACTGGGCTGAAATTGCCCGAATTGAGGTTAGAATAACCTGATGCCTTTGGAAATGCCATTGCTTTAAAATCCTTGTATGAAATGGCTTAAAATAAACTTCTAGGCACACGTAATTGTGTGATTAATAAAATGATTAAATAATTCTAGAAGCAGCTAGATCAGACAATTAAACAACAGTGTCAGCTTGATTAGAGTGTCGCTAATAGCGGGTCTAACGCACTGGTAGACTTTGTATCTATTATCTGGGAGGGAGATGCGGGGTATACTACTAAGAGTGTCCTACATCTATGAAATCAATGGTTTCATTATAACACATTGAGTTAATTAATACAATAGTTAATTAATATATTACTGCACCCCCAAGGGCGCAGCCGTAGGCTATAGTTAAGTGGCTTAGTTGTCAACCCAAGCCTACGGCTTTTTTTATCGGGCAGCGCCAGAAATGTCGTATGCAAATGCTCCAGAGGAGATAGCAGCATTAATGGCTTCTTCGTTAGCCTCGTACTCACGGTCACTCATTGCCTGTACCATACTCTCTGAGAAGGTAGCTTTACCGCCTGTGCTTGGGGCAGAGGATGAGGTACGGCTTACTGCCTGAGCAGCCGACTTGCTTGAGCGGCGTTTGCCGGTATCGGCTTTATACAGATCAATTGTACGTGATGCCCAAGTAGCGTCAGTATTATTCTTATATACGCTGTCCTGCATTGCAGACGGCTGTAGAGCTACCCACTCATGGAACTTTGGATCAGACCTAATCTGAGCGAAGTCTGGGTGTAGTTGCATAAGCTGTTGCTCTGCGGTTTGCCGGTGAAGAGACTTCTCAAAGTTCTCTACGTTTTTAAGACGCTGCTCACCTTCCTGTAAGGCCTCGTTAGCTCGCTTACGGGCAATAGTATCGACGATTTTAGCGACATCGGGGTAGCGGTTAGACCATGCCTCTACTTCCGCATCGGTTTTAGGGAAGCGTATTTGCTTGCGAGTTGCTGCGTCTAGTTGCTTCTTAACTGTGGCTAACTCTTGATCCTTCTGATCACGCACCGTCTGAATATGACGTTGTATGTCCTGATAGCGTTTCTTGTAGCTCTCCTCTTCAGCGTCTAATTGCTCAGTAGGTTGCTGTTGTGCCATCTCTTGGCTGTATGTTAATTCATCTTCCGCTTCAGGTGTGCGACTATACTTTTGCTTCTGCATAATATTTCCTTATGGGTCCGATAATATTCGGGTATCCAGATTAAATTGCGAATGCGTACTTCTGCTTTTTCAGCATTCCGGGGAGTTTAGATGTTGAGGAAGCTTCTTCTTCGTAGGCTTCTTCATCATCCAAGAGGTCATCCACCTGAACGGTAGCTACCTCAATATCGACACCCTCTTCGGGTTCATCGATTTCTTCGTCTTCCACTACTTCAGCGTCAGACATTTCTGCGTGTTGGATTAGGCCGGTCATCTGCATAGACATCAGACCCATCTCCGCTTCGGACTGCATCATCTGAATGTGCTTCAGCCCGTGCCACTTAACTACGTGAGCCGGTAAGACGTATTCGTCTGTACTCAGTTTGGCGTCTATATCATCTCGTACATTCTCTGCGTGAGAGCCAATGGGAATAGGATTACCAGAGACTTCGTCATATCCCATGATACCGTCCATCATACCGCCACAAGAGCCGTCACAGTCTCCTTCGCAGCCACAAGCCATGCCGCCGTGATACATCTCTACCACTTCATTTTTTTGAACAGCATCAGCCACTTCCTTTTCGCGGGTGGATAGTTCGCCGTCTTCATTAGTGTCGGCCTTGGCGTCATCCCTTTGAAATTTCTTAGCTGCCATGTCTTTTCCCTCTTGTGTGGTAATTCCTTTAGTGGCGGTAGCTACGCCGCCTAATGCAAAGCCCTTGCCCTTAATCGACTCCCAGACCGGACCCATGTTGAATCCTAACTTCTGACCGCCTAGCATCACGCCCATGAGACCTAGCTTCGCAACATCTCTAAAGGTTACGTTGCCGTCTTCATCTCTGGCGTCCTCTAAGGCATCCAGCCGGTCCTGCTCCTCAAAGTCTTCGGGGTAGCGTTCCCGTAAGTACTTCTGCTCCATCTCAAAGAGGTCACCTAAGTACTTCTCGTATTCAGCTTGTTCGCTCATAAAATTTCCTTACTGGGGAGTGGCAAAGCCTTCTTCTTCGGCAGGGGCTTCTTCTGCGGTAGCTAGACCAGCGGCTCCCATGAGACCTGTGGTGGCAATACCAATATCTCTGCGTTTGCCTTTATAGTTTTTCCAAGAAGGTATTAATTTATCTTCAGTCTGACCCCGCTTCTCTGCTTCAGCTATGATCAGATTTCTTGCGCCTTCAGGATCAAGTTGCTTGTCATCAACCATTCTCCAAATAGCTTCTGTAGCAGCGATAAAAGACTTGTCTCTTTTTAAGGTGTCTGGGAATAGTGTGCGTAACTGTTCCCATGAAACAGACTGCATTTCTCTAGGAAGTACACCCCTTAGCTTCGCACCTTCGCTGGTTGCATCAAAATACAAGCCATATGTTCCACCCATTCCGCTAGTAGCTTTACCCTCATTAGAGAATATAGCGGGATTTCCCGTTACATTACCTCCACTGAGGCCTTGCTTAACTTCGACAGAACCCGCACCTAATGGCCTAAATAAACCTGCCGCAATTTGGTGCGTATCGACGGTAACGTCTTTAGGGCTGTCAGGATTAAGAATGTTGTTAAAGAAGTTACGAACTTTGTGTTCTTTTCCTAGCTCCGGTGAAATGGAATTGAGAGTACCGTCACCTTCTAAAATACGTACTACCTTAGCTAATGTACTGAACCCTTGGTGAGAAGCTAATGCAGGAGTTCCGTCATTTGTAGTAGAATAACCTAGTATATCCCCTTCAGGACTAACTTCTCTGAACTGTCTGCCAAAATGAGCTTCATCATAAGCTCTAAGCCACATGCCTTTTTGCTCAGGAGTTTCTAGTTCGCCCCACGTTTTTCCTTTAACGCTTTCTAAAATTTTAGCATTTTTAGGTGGGTCTTGGAAGGATGTAGTACCCTGCTTTTTACGTGCTGGTGGTACGGTAATGGTAATATCATCCATCGCCTGAGACCAAGGCGCATTTGGCCCTAATTCAGTATGATGTTTAATTAGACGTTCTGCTAATGCTACGTTCTCAAACCAGTTTTTCTGAGGCGATAATGCAGCTAATACTCCAGCGGCTTTTGTGTCCTGTACTCCAAAACGACTAGATAGACCTAAAGCAATTCGATTAGCACCTTTGTACCACTGCTTAGATTCCCCAGCTATACCTAGACGATCTGACATATCATACAGGCTAACAATGTTACCTGTCATTTGCTCAGTAACATTAGCTCTAGTTTCAGCTACATCGTCTGACCAGAGGTTCTTCATTCCGGGGTAATACTCTGCCATCATAGCAAAGTTTTCTGCCATATTCGTATTGGCGCTAAACATAGCATCGCCATCACTGACTAATTCACCTTCCCCCATTCGAGCAAAATCTGGAGATTTTTCAGAGGTGGGTAGTCGAGTATCTACCCGACGATCTATGTCGAGCATGTTTTCTGTTTGCTGGGCTACGGTGGCAGGTACGGTTTCATCTTTAGAA
>MDSX01011714.1_pt1 | contig 11241 bp, 4 predicted proteins | sample 811141 | NCBI WGS metagenome assembly MDSX01 (sample SAMN05326642, study PRJNA326480) | marine metagenome | isolation source: seawater | place: Atlantic Ocean: South East | collected 2010
CCTGGGGTGCCGGCGATGGACTGCGCGCAGGTCATGGTGAACGTCTTGGCGTCAGAGTCGTACTCGGTGGTGACGTCGAGCGTAGGGGTACCGGCTTGCGAGTACCAGGGTTTGAACGCTGTGAGATCGGCGTCGTTGGCGTCCGCCATCGCGGCTAGGAAATCGTCGCACGTGACCGCCTGGCCGTCGTGCCTTGCGAAGTAGAGGTCCATGCCTTTTCTGAACCCATCCTTACCGAGCAGGGTTTCGTACATGCGAACCACCTCGGCGCCCTTCTCGTAGACGGTGACGGTGTAGAAGTTGTCCATCTTGATGTAGGATTCGGGTCGGATGGGGTGCGCCATCGGGCCCGCGTCCTGGGGGAACTGTGACATGCGAAGCCTGGCGACGTCGCCGATTCGCTTCACGCCGCGGCTGTTCATGTCCGCGCTGAACTCCTGGTCCCTGTAGACGGTCAGGCCCTCTTTCAGTGAGAGCTGGAACCAATCGCGGCACGTCACGCGGTTGCCGGTCCAGTTGTGAAAGTACTCGTGCGCGACGACGCCCTCGATGGCGCTGTAGTCCATGTCAGTCGCCGTCGTGGGCGTCGCCAGCACCAGCCGGCTGTTGAAGATGTTCAGGGACTTGTTCTCCATCGCGCCCATGTTGAAGTCGTCCACGGCGACGATGTTGAACAGGTCCAGGTCGTACTCCAACCCGAAGACGTCCTCGTCCCATTTCATGGACTTGACCAGCGAGACCATGGCCCAGTCCGCCTTGTCGAGGTTGTGCTCCTCGACGTAGATCCTCAGCGCGACCTCGCGGCCGGATTTGGTGGTGAACGTGTCTTCGATCATGCCGAGGTCACCGGCGACGAGCGCGAAGAGGTAGGCGGGCTTGGGGAACGGATCCTCCCACACGGTGAAGTGTTTGCCGCCGTCGAGTTCGCCCGAGTCCACGAGGTTGCCGTTGGAGAGGAGCACCGGGTACTTGGCCTTGTCCGCGGTGATCTTGGTGGTGAACTCGGACATGACGTCGGGCCTGTCCTGATAGAAGGTAATGCGTCGGAATCCCTCGGCTTCGCACTGGGTGCAGAAGTTGCCGGAGGATTTGTATAGGCCCTCGAGCTCGGTGTTTTCCTGGGGCTTGATCGTCGTGGTGATCTTGAGCTCGAAGGGAACGGCGGGCGGGGCGGTGATGGTGAGACCTTTGGGGGTGATAACGTAGTCGGCGGCATCGAGCGCGGTGCCGTCGACCGTGACGGACTCGAGCTGCACGGTGGGATCGCCGTTGAGGAAGAGCGGGCGCGGGTCGCCGCCCGCAGTGAACGTGGGCTCGACCGCGATGGTGTTGCCGACGACGGTGACCTCTTCGCCGAGCTCGAAGTCCAGGACCACCTTGGCGAACTTGTAGTCCGGCGCGGTGTAGTCCTTGAGGTAGATGGGCTTGGGCGCCTCGGCGACCTTCTCGGCGGTCGTCGCGGCGGAGGCCATCGCGCGGACGGGCCGGGAGACGCTGCGAGAAGCGGCGAATCCGAAGTCGGATGTCCTCGCGACCGGCTGAGCCTTGGACGCGGCGCGAGCCAGGGCGTTGGTCGCGAGGCCCGCGCGGGCGACGCGGGACATCACCTGAGGCATGCTCATTTCTTGTAACTGTGAACGGAGACGGCGCGCGTGGATGCCGCTCGTGTCGGTGTGGCGTTCCGAGACGACGACGATCGAAAGTGCCGATAAAGTCCAGTTGTCGGATGACGTGGCCACATGAACGGCCGTCAACATTCCTAACCTGCGCGCTGTGTAATCGCACTCGCTAAATGCCATTAATTAAAATCGCACTGTCTACTTTTTTAGAAACTCTAAACTGAGGAACTGCAGGAGCTCCCTCGGCACCGGCTGCCCCGCCGTCTGCAGCAAACCGCACAGACTCCTCGCGTGCCGCGCGTCGCCGCTCGTGAACAGACTCATCGCCTTTCCCTTCGCCCCCGCGCGCCCCGTCCGCCCGATCCGGTGCACGTAATCCTCCATCCTGCCCGGAAAGTCATAGTTGACGACCAAACTCACATCCTTCACGTCCAGACCCCTCGCGGCGACGTCCGTGGCGAGCATCACGGGCGACTTACCAGCCCGAAACTCACCCAACACCCACTCGCGCTCCTCCTGGCCTTTATCTCCGTGGATGGACAGCGCCGGGAACCCTTCGTGCCGCAGCCGCCGCGTCGACGCGTCAACCCGAGCTTTACTCGACAAAAACACGATAATCTTCGGAACCGTCCCGGCCGCTTCCGCGTCGCCCAGCGCGCGCTCCAACACGCTCACTAACCTCGCGTGCTTACCGTGCTCGTCGGTAACCTCCACGATCTGCGAGACGTTGTCGGACGCCTTCAGAGCATCGCCGCCGATGCGAACGGTGACGACGTCGTCGGTGAACTCGGCGGCGGCGGCGGCGACATCGGCGGGCCAGGTGGCGGTGAAGAGTAAAGTCTGCCTGTCCGGCCGGGTCAGGCGCTCGATACGCCGGATCTGCGGCTCGAACCCGAGGTCTAGCATCCGGTCCGCCTCGTCGAGCACGAAGTAGGTCACGCGTCGCAAGTTGGTCGCCTTGGAGTTGAGAAAGTCCAGAAGGCGGCCCGGAGTCGCCACGCACATCTCGACGCCTTCCCGCAGCGCCGCGATCTGAGGGTTCCGCGGTGCGCCGCCGTAGATGCACGCGCTCTTGATCTTAGACGATGCGCCGAACAACGCGGCCTGTTCCTGGATCTGCACCGCGAGCTCGCGGGTCGGGGCGAGGATCAGCACGATGGGTCCGTCGCCGCGTTCCAGGTACGGCTGAGCGTTGATGTGGACTACGGCTGGTAGGACAAAGGCGAGGGTTTTGCCGCTGCCCGTCTCCGCGATGGATATGACGTCGCGTCCGCTGAGTGCGGCGGGCCACGTCTGGGCCTGCACGGGCGTCGGCGCCGGGAACCCAGAGTTGGCGAGCTCATCGACGCAGTACGCGGGGAGGGATGATTCCTCGAAGGTGTGTGCGGGTTTCGGGGGATCTCGCCCGGTGACGCGCATCTCGCGCGCGGTGCGGAAGGCGTCGACGTCTTTCGCCGAGCGCGACGTCACGGCGGGGTGCTCGAGGTAGAAGTTCTTCTCGAAGAGCGGCGCGTCGCTCCAGTCATCCTGCGAAAGTCGGGTGGGATGGAAGGGAGGCGGGGGTTAGGGTACGGGAAGGTGCCGTCTCCGAGATTTATTTTGAGGCGGGGTGGCAGACCAGGTGCTGGAGGCGTGGGACGGGTGGATGATTCGCGCGTCTCACCTGAACGGCTCCCGCGCGCTCGCCGTACGCCATGCCGGTCACACCTCGCGGCTCGCCGACCGCGGTTTCGTCGCCCGCGTCCCACGCTTCGTGCCGCAGCGCGTGTCTGATGAGTAGAAAGTTCCTATTGGCCCACAGGATTATCTCGTTGAAGGCGGGAAAAAACTAACAGCCGATCGGCACGAGACTCCCCATCTCCGGTCCTCCCCGAGGCGCCACACGACGCACCCGCGCGCGAGGATCCGCATGAATACGATGCCCGCGATGTCGTCGATCGCACTTACGCGCCTCTCGGCCAAGGTTCAACTCCGCGGCGCCTCGATCGGAAACGGAGTCACCGCGGCTGTGTCACGACCATCGCGTGTCGTCGCTCGCCAGGGGAAGCGTACCGGGGTTCGGGGAGCGTCCCTGCGCGTGTTCGCAGACCGCTGGATGCTCAAGAACTGCGGCCCGAAGACGATCGAGCACCTGGGCGAGGACGTGGAGATCCCGGGCGACTTCGAGCTGAGCGGACCGCGCGTGGTGGTCGGGCGCCAGGCGTCGGAGAGCGTCTCGCTCGAGATCGCCGTCCCGACGGTGTCCGGCGCGCACGCCATGCTGGAGGTGAGCGACGACGCGGTGATGGTCACCGACCTGTCGTCCACGAACGGAACCTTCATCGAGGGCGACGAGCTGCAGGCGGGGATCGCCTACGAGCTCAAGGAGGGATCCGAGGTCATCTTCGGAGACGAGTTCCTCGCGTGCTTCGAGCTGCTCAGGCTCAAAAACTAGCCTACAAGACCCCGCGTTCCGCATGCCCGCCTTCGACTTGTCGATAAATAATCAGTACACACATCAAAGAATAGCCCCATCTCCTAGCTAGTAGCGGTGCCCTCCTCCTACCCACACCGCAAACACCAATCATTCGACGCAATCACAGCGGCTGAGGACGCGACTGGAACACGTACACGTCATCGCCCACAACGCAACCCTCAACGTTTTGAGGTGAACCAAACTCCGCCTCCAACGCAGCGCCAACCGCCGCCAGCCTCCTCCCAAGCTTCTCCCTAAACCCGACGTCCAAGCTGAGCGCCTGCTTGCTGTAGTCCACAGCCTCGTCCCTCAAACCGAGGTGCTGGTGGTACACGCGAGCCATGCCAACCCCGCCAAACGCGGTGGTCTCCACGTCGCCAGTGGTCAAATCAACCTCGAGCCGCCACGGCGTACCCTTCGACTCCGTCCCGGACCTGGCCAACGCCTCGCCCAGACCCACCGCGAGTTCAACCTCGAGCTTTGGGTCCGGAAGGGTCCCAGGGTTGAGCGATTGGCACGATTCGACCCGCCCGCCGGTGTGCAGGACGAAGGAGAGCGACGCGGGCGCCATCTCTTGCGCGAAAACCGCCATGTGCGCCTCCGCCGACGAAGTTCCACCCGCCGCTGTCCTCGACAGCACAGCCTCGGGGGTGAACAGCGACGCCCACACCTCGCACACGGCGTCGGCGACGGCGGTGGCGCTGTTGGAATGCACGCCCACGACGCTGACGTGCCCGCCGCACCCGGACATCTGCGCCGGGTCCTCGACGTTGGAGCTCGACCGAATCGCCAAGAGACCGGTGCCGAGGACGGAACTTGAACCTTCCCCGAGACCCGCGCAGATCGTCGCGGCGACGTCCAGAGGGCACCCGCACTGCGTGATCAACGAACGAACGACGTCGCACGCGCGCTCGAGGTCCGGGAGGGAGCCGCGGCGCGTCGCCGCGTCCACCGCGCCGATCGCGTTTTGAAACTCCGACCACACGCCCCTCTCCCGGATTTGCAACTCCATCGCGCCGAAAGGAACCGCCACGCCGTCGAGCGCCGTGAACCCGCTACCCGGGCGCGACGCGACGCGTGTGAGGTCGCCGCAGGTCGCAGCTTTACGACCCGCGCGCTCCGCGACAGCCTCGGCGAGGCGCACGCACTCGACGCCGCTGGAGACGAGCCGAGGGGTGAGTGACGAGCTCAAAGTCAAAGCCTTCGATGTCCAGTCGCTCGACTCCCGCTTGGCGTCGTCGCGCTCCTGCGCCGACGCCCGGCCCAACAAAACCCCGCCGTCGTTCACCGTGAGCTGGACCCAGTCGCCCATGAGCTCACGCGCCGCCCTCGCCGCGTTCGTCGCGCCCTTCGCGGAAGGCGTCGCCGTCAGCGGCACGCCCTCCTGCCTCGCTCGCACCGCGAGGTGCGAAGTGGGATTCAACGCCCTCGCGGCGATGATTCCCCGCACGTGTCTCCCCGCGCACGTCACCTCCTCGGACCCGTCCACGTTCCATACGAACGCGACGACCGGGCCGTCAGCCTCCGAGCCACACGACCCGGGGGTTAGCCTGTCGCACTCAACCAATCGGCCGACACCCTTGCCCAGCACGATGCTCTTCTTGGACCCTTCCCCCGCGCCCGCCGCGACGGACGCGGCGGCGCGCATGGGATCAACCAGCCTGGACAGCTGGAAAGGTAGCCCGCCGCGAATAGCGGTGTCCGCGAACGCGTCGCTGACGTAGCTCGGGACGTTCAGCGCGGTACCGAGCAGCGCGGGTGATTCCCCGTACGCCCGCGTCACAGCCTCCGTGTGCGCCCTCAACAGACGAAGCGCCCGTTCCAACGCGGCTCGCATTCTCAGCGCGTTCTCGGGCGTCCCGATCGGCCCGCTCGGTTCGGAACACCAAGCCTCGAGCTCACGCGCCACGGCGTGGCACTCCATCGGACGCCACATGGACAGCGCCACGTGCCGCAAACCCTGCGACACGCAGTTACACGCCGCGGTCCACACCGCGGGGTCGTAGCTCAGACTGCGCTCAAATTCACCTTGGCCCTCGTCGTCGTCGCCGACAAACCCGGCGCAGAAGAGCGTCCTGGTGAGTAAGACGAACCCGAGTTCCTCGAGGGAAACCTCCGCCATCCTCCACTGCTGCCGCGTGGTCATCGCGGCCTGGTTCGAGTTACTATCACGAAGCGCGGTGGAGAGCAGGGACGTGAAATATCCGCGAACCGCGGTGGTGGCTCTCAGCGCTCTTAGAACCGCCGCGCCCTCCGGGGTTGTGAGCCCGCTCCCAGCCGTCGTCGTGGCGCTCGCGCTGCGGCTCAGCTGCGACATGGCGTCGCGTAACTCGTCAACCATGAGTTTCTGGTCGTCGTCCAACGCTTCCATGGCGTAGAGCCTGTCGAGCGCGCCCGCGCAGTTGAAGTACCGCTTGAGCTCCTGCATAAACGCGACGAATTCGTCGACGAAGCGTTGAGGGTACTGCCCCGGGTACGCATCTTCTTTGATGGTCTTGAGCATAGCCTCCGTGGCGTACAACGCCACCGGTCCTGCGTTTCGTGCGAGTTTGTCCTCGATGGAGACACGAATTTCCTCACGCAACGGCTCGGGCACCTCGGGCATGGACGTGATGTTTCTGATGCGAGCCATCGGCGCGCCGCCCCGGGCGAACTCGTCGGCGAACGACGGAAGCCACGGCTGGATCTGACGCATCAGCGCGCGCTCAACCTCCCCGACCCGCGTGCCGCGCTTGTACAGCTCCCCGGCGGTCTGCTCGAGGTTCGTGAAGATCTCCCTGGCGACGTCGCACGCCGCGTTCGGCCCGCGCCTCCCGTCGTCCTCGGCGCAATCCACGTCGCAGGTACCGAGCCACTTGATGTACACGACGCACGCAGCGATCTTATCCACCGTCACCTCGTTGCCGGCGCCGATCATGCGGGAGACGACCTCGAGTTTCTCCAGCCACGTGGACGCGGCGTCGTCGGCGACGGCGAGGTCGCGGCACGCGCCGTCGGGCAGCAGTTGCACAGAATTACTCAGCCTCGGGGGAGTCGCGTACGCATCGTTATACGACGTTTGCTTTGACGACGAGTACGTGTCCACCTGGGTCGTCGCGGTGGCTGCTTGCGAATAACCGGTGGCTCCTTGTGAATAACCGGTGGCTGCTTGCGACTGACCGCCCCCGTTCCAACTGTTGGTTCCGCCGTCCCAACCGTTGGTCGAAGCCGTCGCCGCCGCGGGCTCCGTGTACCAGTCGCTGGACGATCGACCGCTCGGCTGGCTCGCCTCCCTCTGCGTACCGCTGGGCACGACGTACGCGGGCTGGTAATCGCCGTTCGAGCGGTTCGGCTCGTTCCGTTCCCCCCGTCCGGACGACTGTTGGTTCCACCCGTTGGAGTTGGCGGTCGACGGCGGCGCGCTCTGCCACGAGTCCACCGGGCTGTCCCGCGGGCGGGCGTCCCGACTCGACCCGACCCCGTGATCTCCTCCGCCAGCCTCGAAGCCTCCCGAGGACGCGTCTTCCCCCCGTCCGTTCGCCGCGGACAGACCCGTGAGCCGCTCCAGCGTCTTGCTCACCCTGTCGTTGAAACTGGAGTAAGACGAGTCCCCTTCGTTCTCGTCGTAGGACGGCGACCGGGTGGACTGCCGCTTTCGGATATCCTCGTAAGATTCGTACGCGGCGACCGCCTGTTTAACCCCGGCGTTGAGGGTTCCCCCGTCGTAGCCGCCGTAAGAGTAAGAGTCGTAGCCGGCGTTGACCGGGACGGGTTCAGGTGCCCTAGTCTCAAACCCGAACGCCGCCGCGAACCCCTGCGACGCCTGCTCCGCCGCCTGGCTCAGCTCCGACTGTACGCCTGTACTCGAGCTCGAAGGGACGTCAGCCTCGGCGTTCCACTCCGCGGGTCGTCCCTCGTCCGCGCGGAGTAATTGAGACCCTTGCGACAGTCCATCCTGACCCCATCCCGCGCCCGCGGCTGACCGCGGCATCTTGTTCTCGTTGCGCGCAGCCTCCCTCGCGCGCTCCACGCGCTCGCTGAACGACTGCGAGAACGCGCCGATTCCGTTCGGTTTGGACGACGTGGTGCTCGCGTCGCCGGCGCTGGAAGTCGACCGCCAGGTTCCCTTGGAGAAGTCGGGGGGATCCAAACTGATCCCGCCTGGCGTCTTCTTCCCGGTGCTATTCGCGTGCGAATTCGGCGTGGCGTCGGTGCCGACGTATCCCGATGGACCCTCCGCTGTGCCCGGTGCGGACTCGAAGCGCGCGCCGGGTGGCGACGCGGAGTGAGCCGCGGCGGGTTGCGAGGTGATGTTGTTGACGTTGAGATGTTGTCCTTGACGTTGACGTTGCGCGGCGCCCCCCGTGTAGGCGGCGTCCGGCCCCGGCGCGGCGGGCGCGGCGGGCATCCCCGCGGGCCTCGGGGTGATCTGTACGTCGAGTGCTTTGCCGTACTCGCCCGATACCCTGCATATGGCGTCGCCGCCGCCGGGCGTGAGGTCGAGGGTTCGGTTCTCGTAATCTTCCCAGTCAAACTCCTTCCCCTTGTAGGTGGTGAGGAGCTTGTACTCGACCTCCTTGACCGTGGACGGCAGGTCGACCCGCGCGGTCCACACGTCCCCTTCCGTCCACTTCAGGATGTACGCCCGTTCCGGTTTCCAATCCCCAAACTCCTTGTCGTCGCCCGAGATTCCCATCTGCAGGCCGTAGTCGAGCTTGCCGTGGATGCTCACCAGCAGCGTCGTGCCGCTCACCGTCGCGTCTCCGCCCTGCCCTTGCGCGTGAGCCCCGGAATCCGAGCCCCCGGTGGAGACGTTCGCGACGTGCGACGGCGCCTCGTGCGTTCCCGCGATGGCCCGCCGCGAAGGCCGCGGCCCCAACCCGACGCGTCGCGACCTGAGCGTGGGAAGCTGACTGTGCATTTCGTTCCCGCGAGCGGCGCCCGCGGGTCGGCGCCCGCGCGCGAGCTGCGTCACGCGCGGGGCGGCCTGCCCCGGCGCCACCAGCGGCCGCATCGCCGACATCGTCGTCGTTCGTGCGCCACGAACGCGACTGCGCTGGGGAAGTCGTGGAAGGCACGAACGTGCCCTTCTTTGTCCACCCACCAGGTGCCTTTGTTGGTCCTTTGTTGGTTCGCAAACCCCGTTTTGTACCCCTGCGCGGCCAGGAGGGCCGCGCAGACAGCGGAGATCTCCAATTCCTCCCCGACCGTGAGTGATCCGCCGCGCGAAAACCTTTCGCGGACGAGAGGAATTTCACAATCCGAATCGACAAAATCGCGAAACGACGGCCAATCATACGCGGGAATTCGCTATTTGGGGTTAAACTACGAGTCACGAACCCATGCGAAATTAAGATTCTGCGAACCGTCGTTTCCAGTCTATTTTTTCCCGTATGTATGATGGCTTCGAAACGTCGATTCTGTTGGGCTTGAAACTGAATCTCAACAACGTGTGACGAGGCTGGAGACCCACCGCGGGCGACCACTACTAGAGACACATCGTCATCATCGATCGTCCCACGGATCGAGACGATGTTGACCCACCGCGCGATGATGGGCTGCGCGAACAGAGCGGCGATCACACCCGCTCCGGCCTCGACCCGCTCCCATCGTCGATCCCGCGTTTGTCACGCCAGGTCATCATCATCGGAAACCTCTGTCGATGAGGCCTCGTGGGATACGTCCCGGGTAAGACCTAAACGCCGCGACGCGCTCGCGCTCGGCATCGCCACCCTCGTGGGATCCGCATCCATCGCGTCCGTTCCGGAATCGATCGCATCCGTCGCGGAGCCCACCCTCGCCGAGGTGACCCCGCCCATCGCCCCCGCCGAGGCGCTCACCTCGCTCGAATCAGGCACCGTCGCGCTCTTCCAGCGATGCACACGATCCGTCGTCAACGTCGTGGACGTCACCGTGCTCTCCGGCAAGGCCATGACCTCGGGCGCGGTCGTCCCGGAAGGTAACGGCACAGGGTTCGTATGGGACGCCGACGGACACATCGTGACCAACTGGCACGTCATTGGAAGTATCCTCTCGCAGGTACCGAAAGGACGAGACCCGGGCGAAGTCGCCAAAGTCACCCTAGAGGGAGCCGACGGGAGGACCAAAACCTTTCCCGCAACACTCGTGGGTGCCGAGCGCAGCAAGGACCTCGCGGTGCTCAAGGTGAACGCCCCGAAGGAGTTCATCACTCCAATCGCGAAAGGCGCTTCGAGTAACGTTAAAGTCGGCCAAGCTGTTTTCGCCATCGGTAACCCGTTCGGATTCGACCACACCCTCACCACCGGCGTGGTCTCGGGCCTAGGGCGGACGATCCAGAGCCAGGCGGGGTCGTTGATCAGCGGTGGGATCCAGACGGACGCCGCGATCAACCCGGGTAACTCGGGCGGACCCCTGTTGGACGCGTCCGGCCGGCTCGTCGGGGTGAACACCGCCATCTTCACGAGCACGGGCGCGAGCGCCGGGGTCGGGTTCGCCATCCCGGTGGACCTGGTCCAGAGGGTCGTGCCGCAGCTCATCGAGTTCGGCAGCGTGGTGCTCCCGAGCCTGAACATCACCGCCGCGGATCCGAACGTGGGGAAGCAGCTCGGCGTGAAGTCGCAAGGGGTGCTGGTGCAGGCGGTACCGAGCGGGGGCGAGGCGGCAAAGTCGGGGTTGCTCGCGACGAGGCGCGGTCTGGGCGGGATCGTCGCCGGGGACGTCATCGTGGAGGCTGACGGGCGGCGCGTGGTGACGGAGGGTGACCTGGTGGCGGCGGTCGAGGCGCACCAGGTTGGGGAGAGCGTCAAGCTGAAGGTGAAGAGGGGCGAGGGCGGCGACGAGAAAGCCGTGGAGGAGGTGAGCCTCACGGTCAAGCTCGAAGCCGCCGCGGAGCAAAAGTAGTTCGATGGGTTTCTTCTTAACAACACGAGCACGTGTAAAAGTCACCAAAGGTACCTTCGAAGGTACGTTCCAACACGACAACAAACATTGTTGTTTTTAGGAGGTATCGCCTTCGGTCTCGTCCGTCAGGGTGGCGGATTAGTTTGCCATCTTTTTCACCACCGCCTCCGCCTCCCCATCCTCCCCATCCTCCCCATCCTCCCCAATCTCCGTGTTCTCCCTCGCCACGGCGGTGATGTTCTCGCACTTGTACTTGATGTTCTTCGAGTTGAAGTACGAGTACTCGTTGCTGAACGTGAACACCAG
>MDSX01003844.1_pt1 | contig 11238 bp, 17 predicted proteins | sample 811141 | NCBI WGS metagenome assembly MDSX01 (sample SAMN05326642, study PRJNA326480) | marine metagenome | isolation source: seawater | place: Atlantic Ocean: South East | collected 2010
AAGCTCGTTTGCTTGAATTGCAGGACGAACTTCTCCAACTACAAGCCGAGAAAGCGCTGGGTGGGACTCCTTCCAATATGGGTGCCTACAAAGCAACTCGACGAAGTATAGCACGAATCAAATCCCATTTGTGGAACAACTGAATGAAGACGAGGTGATGAACGACTATGGCGGCAATTTGTGGTGTATGTGGTTTACCAGATGAACTGTGCATATGCCAAGAAATTGCAAAGGAGCAACAACGAGCAATCTTATCCACGGACAGAAGGAGATACGGAAAAATCGTAACCAAGGTGGAAGGAATTGACGACGTCGCAATCGACATCAACAAATTAGCAAAACTACTCAAGAACAAATGCGCTGCTGGAGGAACTGTCAAAGGTCGAATCATTGAATTACAAGGCGATCACAAAAAGAAGGCAGCAAACGTATTACGAAACAATGGATTTAATGTGGAGGTGAGATAAATGACGGAAATGAATACAACTTGGATTGGTCAATTGTTGACCGTTGTTGCGTCCACTGACCCAACACTCATCGGACGTTCAGGAAACGTTGTCGATGAAACACAAAAGACGTTGACGATCACCGAAAACGGCCATGAGTGCGTGTTCGGCAAGTCAGCAATTCAATTTACACTCAACGGCGGTTCTACCGTCCTCAAAGGGTCGTCCTTGCGGCAACGACCTGAAGAACGAATGAGCCGCAACTACAAGGAGGCATGAAAATGCGAGAAATTGGAATAGACGTTAAACTACCAACTGGTGAATGGGATGGCGATGAAAACTGTCCGTTCTACGGAAGCTTGCGCTTGCGAGGACAGATGTTTGAAGGCGTTGTATCAGGCGTTGGTATGCAGAAGACCATCACCATCGAGCGCAACAACGTTCGATACATGAAGAAGTACGAGCGTTTCGAGAAGCGAACCAGCGCTCTCAGCGCCCATCTTCCAAGTTGCATCGGTGAAGTCGAAATTGGCGACATTGTCCGTGTTATGGAATGCCGACCACTCTCCAAGACGGTTTCATTCTGTGTGATCGAAAAGACCGGGGGTGAAGCCTGATGCGTGGCATTCCAGGTCGACAAACCCGTGGTCTACCAACCATGGCTCGATTGCACGTTGCTGACAACACTGGTGCAAAGATTGTCCAGATCGTTAACGTCATCAAACTCGGTGGAACCATGCGTCGATATCCTGCTGGTGGCGTTGGTGACATGACCAAGGTCTCGGTCAAGAAAGGTACGCCAGATACCCGCCGACAAATGTTCAACGCTGTTATTATTCGACAGCGACGCCCGTTCCGTCGTGCAGATGGTACATGGGTTCAATTCGAAGACAACGCCTGTGTAATTACCAACATCAAAGGTGAAGTCCAAGGGTCCGATATCAAAGGGCCAGTTTCCCGTGAGGCTGCAGAACGTTGGCCCCGTATCGCTGCAACAGCGAAGCAGATCGTATGAGGTGAAAGAAATGGTCAAATCAAGCAAACCAGGAAAGCAGCGTAAGGCGCAATACAATGCGCCCATGCACACCAAGCGCAAGCGAGTTACGGCTCGTTTGCAACTCGATAAGCCCGATGAGCGATTTGCAGGTGTTCGATCCGTCACCGTTCGTGCAGGAGACACAGTTCGAGTCATCCGAGGAGATTTCTCCCACGGTGGTAAGCGCCACGGCGGCAAGCGAAAGGCTGAGCCACTCACTGGCCCAGTCATCGGAATCGATGCCAACAATGGCCGCATCCTCATCGAAGGTGCAAAACAATCCAAGTCCGATAACAGAGAAGAGGCAGTTCCGGTCCACGCCTCCAATGTCGTCATCGTCAAACTTGACGAGACGGACAAATTGCGAATGCAAAAATTGACCGAGGATAGGAGTTGAAGAAGATGGGTAGCAGCAGTCACTTGAAGCGTTTGGCCATGCCACGAAGCTGGCCTCTTCCACGTAAGACCACCATTTGGGTCACACGCCCGAGTCCTGGTGGACACTCGTTGGAGCGATGCATGCCGGTCAATCTCATCGTCCGAGATGTTCTCGGCCGTGCTCACACGGCTCGTGAAGTTCGATATATTGTCCATAACGAACTGATTAAGGTCGATGGACGAGTCTGCAAGGACACACGTCGTGGCGTTGGCCTCATGGATGTTCTCTCTCTCGGCGACGAGCACTTCCGATGCATGCTCGATGCAAACGGTCGTCTACGTTACGTCAAGATTTCAGCTGAAGAAGCACAATGGAAGATTGCACGAATTGAAGGTAAGACCACCGTGAAAGGCGGCAAGACACAACTCAATCTCCACGACGGTCGAAACATGATTGTCGATGACGCAACGCAGTACAATACTGGCGACTCCGTCAAAATCTCTCTTCCTGACCAAGAGGTCATTGAACACATCGCATTCGTCGAAGGCGTTCGATGCTACCTAATCGGCGGTACTCACGTTGGTGAGATGGCCTCGATGAAGGAGCGTATCGTCAAGCGATCGAGCATGCCGAACGAAGTCGCATTCGATGAGTTTGGTACCACTGAAGTGAATGTTTTCGCTGTCGGTGATGCAAGCATCCCAATCATGGAGGTGAAGGCTTGAGTGAAACTGTCAATCCAATGAGTGTCCCACGAGTCACAAAGGTTTGCGTCAACATTGGTGTTGGCGAAGGTGGTGACCGACTGGTCAATGCCGAAAACGTACTGGAGATGGTTACAGGCGTTCGTCCACAACGTACGCTTGGTAAAATCCAAAACCGCGATTTGAAAGTTCGCGAAGGTGCGCCGATTGGATGCCGTTCAACAATGCGTGACCAAGCGACAATCAAGGAATTCCTGACCAACGCCTTCTGGGTACGTGACAACAACATCCCAAGTTGGAACTTTGATGCACAAGGCAACCTCTCGTTTGGAATTCGTGATTACACGGATTTCCCTGAGCAGAAATACGATCCAGACATCGGTATCTACGGTATGGACATCAACGTCGTTCTTGAGCGACCAGGCCACCGTGTTAGCCGACGCCGAAAGGGGAAGAGCAAGGTAGGAAAGAACCACGGCGTCTCACGCGAGGAGTCGATGGAATGGTTCAAGTCAAACTTTGGAATTAAAATCATGGAGGAATGAAGATGGCACGAGATCATGGAGAATACATGGGACGAACAATTGGATGCCGCCGTTGCGGACGACGCCGAGGAATGATTCGACGACATGGACTACGTCTGTGCCGCCAATGCTTCCGAGATGTTGGAACCGAAATCGGATTCAAGAAAATGAACTGAGGTGATTATGAATGCAATTTGATCCATTAAACGACGCACTCGTCAAGATTTACAACGCAGAACAAGCTGGAAAATTCGATGTCGAATTGACACCAGCTTCCAAACTACTTGGAAACGTTCTCAACATTATGCAGACATCCGGATACATCGGAGAGTACTCTCGTGTTGAAAACGGCCGAGGTGATGCATTTGTTGTGCAACTTCGAGGTACCATCAACCGATGTGGTACTGTCAAGCCACGACACAGCGTTCGCCGACAAGAATTCGAAAAGTGGGAGACACGATATCTCCCTGCTCAGGACTTTGGTCTTCTCATTCTAACGACCAATTCCGGCGTCATGAACCACTACGATGCGAAGGACGCCCGCATCGGCGGCAAGTTGCTTGCCTATGTGTACTGAGGTGAAAACATGGTAAAAATCGACAGAATCGAACACAACGTAACCATCCCTGAAGGCGTAACAGCCACAATCAGCGAAGATGGCGTCGTCACCATCGCAGGCCCGAATGGGACATTGTCTCGTGAATTTGTATCGTCTCGTGTAGAGATTTTCCAAGACGGAGGCGGTCTCATCGTACAAACCGATCTACCTCGTCGCAAAGACAAGGCAATGGCAGGAACATGGAATGCCCACTTGAACAACATGGTCAAGGGTGTAACGCAAGGTTTCACCTACCACCTCAAGGCATTCTACTCTCACTTCCCGATGACACTTGCTGTCCAAGGACAGAACTTTGTTGTCAACAACTACTTCGGTGAGAAAGTACCACGATCAGCAAACATCCTTCCTGGTGTTGACGTCAAGGTCTCCAACAAGGTCGAAATTACAGTTTCTGGAATCGACAAGGAACTTGTCGGACAAACCGCAGCGAACATTGAGCGCTGTACAACAGTCAAGAAGCGAGACCGACGTGTCTTCCAAGACGGAATATACCGTCTCAGCAAGGAGTGATGAACGATGGCAGAAGAATATGAAAAGATGACCGTTGCAGAACTCAAGGAATTGCTCAAAGAGCAAGGCCTTCCTGTTTCTGGAAAGAAAGCCGATCTTATCGAGCGTCTCGTTGGTGCAACTCAAGAAGATGATGCACCGACTGAAGAAGTGGAAGCCTCATCCGATGCTGATGAAGATGAGGATGATTTCTTCGAAGATGACGATGATGACTGGGATGACGACGAAGACGAAGGTCACGTTGCCAAGCAAAAGCCAGTCCTCGATGAAGCGACACAAGAAGCACTCGCACTTCGTGCAGCTCAAAAGAAGAAAACTCCATCCTTCCGACGAACCGAATGGTTCCGCTACAAGCGATTGTCTCGCTCTGGATGGCGTGCACCACACGGTATGGACAACAAGCAACGTCGAAACTACAAGTATCGAGGATCTCTTGTCCGTGTTGGACATGGCAAAGTTGCAGCGGCTCGTGGTCTCCACCCAAGTGGATTCCAGGAAGTCATGGTCCACAATCTCAACGATTTGGAAACCATAGACCCTGAAACACAGGCTGCCCGTGTTGGACGAACTGTTGGTGGCCGTAAGCGTGAGAACATTCACGCCCGTGCTGATGAATTGGGTATTCGTATCTTGAACCGAAGGAGGAATGTCTGATGCAACTCACCAACCAAAAGCGCCTCGCTGCGAAAATTCTCAAATGCGGAGAAAACCGTGTTTGGATCAATCCTGATTACATCGATGAGGTCGCATCATCTGTTCAAGCAGATGACATTCGAGAATTCATTGAAGAAGGCCTCATCCGTGCGAAGGCTGTCAAAGGGACCTCTCGTGTTCGAGCCCGTTCCCGTCAAGAGCAGCGACGTAAGGGTCGCCAAAAGGGACAAGGTAAGCGAATGGGTACCGCAAACGCTCGTAACCCTCGCAAGAACCGCTGGATGCGAACCATTCGCTCACAACGACGTGCGCTCAAGGATTTGCGAGAGGCGGATGAAATCACCTCATCTCAATATCGACGCTATTACCTCAAAGCCAAGGGTGGTTCCTACCGTTCCATCGCTCACATGCGCTCTCAGATGACTCTCGAGGGTGTTGAACTCAAGGAAGGTGACAACTGATGCAAGGAAATCGACGACGATCTGTTCTACGACGACGTAAGGCTGGACTCACCGATTACCGACGACGTCTCCGATTGTTGCGAAGCGAACAGCCTCGTGCAGTCGTTCGTGTCTCCAACACTCGAACGTCCTGTCAATTGGTTACATGGGCTGCAGAGGGCGACAAGGTTGCTCTCAATGTTACTGGCAATGATTTGGTCAAGAAGTTCTCGTGGCCAGACAACATGTCCAAGAAATCCGTTCCAGCATCCTATCTTGTCGGATATGCACTCGGTAAGGCAGCCATCGCTGCTGGTCATGAAGATGCAGTTCTCGACATCGGACTTGCTGCAAGCACACCAGGAGGTCGTGTTTTCGCAGCACTCCGTGGTATGGTAGAAGCTGGATTGAACGTTCCTCACAGTGAAGAAATCCTTCCAGAGGACGACCGAATCAACGGTGCGCACATCGACGAAAACGTTGCAAGTGCGATTGAAACAACAAAATCATCCATCGAGGGGGCCTACTGATGACCGAAGAAGAAATGACTGAAATCAAACAAGCACCAGGTATGATTCTTGCTTATGCTCCGCAAGAAGCTGAAGAAACGGGTGGACGACGACGACGTCGCAGTGCTCAATCTGATGCGATCAGCAACCTTCGCAACTGGACGCCTCGTACGCGCCTCGGCAACATGGTCTATGCTGGCCTCATCACTTCCTACGAGGAAGCACTTGCCAGTGGCCTCCCAATCCGAGAAGTCGAAATTATCGATGCACTACTTCCTGAATTGGAAGACGAGATTATCAACGTCAACATGGTTCAGCGAATGACCGACAGTGGTCGCCGTGTCCGATTCAACGTTATGGCTTGTGTCGGAAACCGCAATGGGTACGTCGGACTCGCAATGGCTAAGGCCAAGGAAGTCTCCAATGCTATCCAGAAAGCCATCGTTGCTGCAAAGTTGAATCTCATCACTGTACAACGTGGCAACGGGTCATGGGAATCATCTGCCGGCCCTGGAACCTCCGTTCCAATCAAGGTCAACGGCCGATCCGCATCAACTCGTGTCACGCTCATGCCAGCTGCGAAAGGAAAGGGTCTTGTTATCGGAGAAACCGGTAAGAAGGTACTCGAACTTGCTGGCGTAACTGACGTTCTCTCACGAACCAAGGGCCAAACCCGAACAACCATCAATTACGCTGCTGCGACCTTCAATGCTCTCAAAACATTAAATTCAACTCGCATCAGCCACGAACAGCGAGAACGCTTGTTCATCAACACAGGGAGGGTTCTGAAGTGAGTTATATCGTCGTCCGTGCACGAAGCAATGTCGGTGTTGAGCGATCCATTCGCGAAACCATGTCGTATCTCAATTTGACCAAGGTCAACCACGCAGTAATCATTCCTGAGAACGACCAGTATCTCGGAATGCTCCGCAAGGCCAAGGACTACATTACGTGGGGCAAGGCAGACCTTGCTACCGTTGAATCCATGCTCTCCGAGCGTGGACGAATGACTGGAGACGCCCCGTTGACAGACGCATTGGTCTCTGAAACAACCGACTACAAGACCATTGCAGATTTTGCAAAGGCAATCGTTAACGATGAAGCGACCGTTAAAGACGTTCCAGGTTTGAAGCGTGTCTTCCGTTTGCATCCTCCACGAGGATCGAAGGGTTGGGGCGGAATCAAGCGTTCCTACGTCGTTGGTGGCGCACTCGGTTCCCGAGGCGATGACATTAAAGCACTCGTTGAAAGAATGATTTGAGGTGATATGATGGGTACAAAGGCAAACAAACACCGTGGACGAAATCGATACCATGGGCGTGGAAAGAAAGCAGGTCGCGGTGCTGGAAAGCGCGGCGGTCGTGGAAACGCTGGTATGAACAAGCATCGTGTCATGACTCGAATCAAGTACATGCCAGGTCATTGGGGGATGCATGGATTCAACCGTCATCCAACCCTACGTAACGTCCATGTAACATGCAATGTGAGTCAACTCGAAGGTATGGTTGACGGCAAAGACAGCATTAATCTCGGAGAACTTGGCATTGACAAGCTCCTTGGATCTGGACGCATCAACGCAGCCATTACAGTAACCGTCGCAAACGCTAGCGCTACAGCCATCGAAAAGGTCGAGGCTGCAGGCGGCTCCGTCAATCTTGATGACGATGGCGATTGGGACGAATGGGAAGAAGAGTGAACAAGGAGGTCTTTAGATGAAACACAAGCCAGTACCAATCGGTGTTGTTCTCACTGGTGTACTCTATTTTGGTCTCTTGTTCTACTGGCAATGGGATGAACTCTCTGGAACGGGTGCAGCACGAGATGCGGCCATTTTCGGCATTGTTCTCGCGATTACTCACGTAGCATACGTCATGGCTTGTTTCCAAATCGATCTCCCAGCGACGATGAAGCAACTGCCGATTATCGGACGCTATGCGAAACTCTACGGATGGTTGATTTTCGTCTTCATCGCAGTATGGTACTGCCGTCCTGAGAAATGGGGCGGCTATGATGAAGCAGTTGGATTCCTACTTGTTGGTGTCCTCCTGCTTGGTTTCGGTGCTGCAGCAATTCTCACATGTTTCATGTGGAGTGGCGACCAAAGCAGTCGACTGTATGCGCTCAGCCGTTTCGTCGACGTCTATCCGGCAATCACAAAACCAGATCGCCACGTTCGATTCGGTGAAAAGATGTGGACGACAACCTTCGTACTCATCATCTATTTCGCTATGACCAACGTCATGCTGTATGGTCTAAGCGGTCAAGCAATGGACTTGTTCAGTGGATTCCGTTCCATCATGGCTGGTGCCTCAGGTACCATCATGCACCTGGGTATCGGTCCAATCGTTACTGGTTCCATCATCATGCAATTGTTTGCTGGTGCGAAGATTATCCGTCTGGATCTTACCAACAGCGAGGACAAGGCAATGTACCAAGGTGTACAGAAACTCTTGGTTCTGATTATGATTCCAATCGAATCGATTCCACAAACGTATGGTTTCCTCGATCCTTCGGAATTCCTCATCGACGAGTACGGAATCGGATGGGCAAACTTTGTCATTGTTGCCCAACTCTTCGCCGGGTCGTATCTCGTCTTCTTGCTCGATGAATTGGTCAGCAAGTGGGGTATTGGTTCCGGTATGTCGCTCTTCATTGCAGCGGGTGTTGCACAGTCGACATTCGTCGGTACACTTTCACCACTTCCAACCACAGCGGGTATGGCTTACTCCGTACAAAACCCGCCTGCTGGTACGCTTCCAATGATTTTCTATATGTTCAGAACGGCGACGAATGGTGAGATGATTTCGTTGAATGGATTCGAAATGATTCTCTTGGGGGACGCGACGCATCCTAACGCCGTCATCGCTCTCGTTTCCAGTATCATCGTGTTCCTCGTTGTTGCATATGCAGAATCGAGTAAATTGGAACTGCCACTGACCCACGGGAAGGTCCGTGGACATCGTGGTAAGTACCCAATTCGATTGGTCTATGCATCCAACATTCCTGTCATTTTGATGGCTGCTCTGCTTGCCAACGTCAACATGTTCTCGCTCTTGTTCTGGAGTCATCCAACGATGTCACAGACGCCGATATTAGGCCGGCAGGGTTGGTTCTCGATGTCGGATTATATCGGGACGTATGAACCCGGACAAACGGCTGCATCGGGTGGATTTGCCTGGTATGCGTCGATGCCTGCGGGTGTGAATGATTGGCTGATTCCGTTACTGAATCAGCAATCGGACATGTTTGGGCACAGCCTTGGCCAGATCATGCTTCACGTCGTGTTTTACGTGGTCCTGATGACCGTTGGTTCAATGGTCTTCGCGAAGTTCTGGATCGATACCACCAACATGGGTACGAAGGACGTTGCAAAGCAGATTGAGCGGACGGGTATGCAGATTCCCGGTTTCCGTAAGAATCCAAAGGTTCTCGAGAAGATCCTTGAGAACTACATTCCACCGGTCACCTACTTCTCTGGTGCATTCGTAGGACTGCTGGCAGCTGGTGCCGACCTGCTCGGTACCGTAGGTAACGCGACCGGTACAGGTCTGTTATTGGCTGTTGGTATCATTCTACGTACCTATGAGCAAATCCAGAAGGAACAGGCCATGGAAATGCACCCAATGCTCCGACAATTCTTCGGTGCTGAGTAATCCATCACGATGGAATAGACCACCTCAGCCTTTGCTTGCATGTAGGTTGAGTTTTGAAATACTCCATTCCAGTAGACATGGGCATGGGCTCCTCGGACGATTTCATCATCTGGGCCGATGAGGATATTGAGTACACAATTCAAACCGAAGGAAACTTGGTTTCATTGATTCCTTCGAAAGCCCGTAGTATTGGGGAATTGATTGGATTCATCGCTATGGGTCTAATTGGCCTTGGAATGTGTTTAACTGCACTATCTGTAGGAATTAACGAGCTCATCCTCCCAGATTCTGATTCTATTTGTGGCCATGCAACGGAAGTGGAATTTGGAGAAGAGACGATTTACTGTCTTGATGATTCCAATACATTTAATGAAGATATTACCGATGTTGAAATCGCAGAACAGCATTTTCGATACAGATACGCCTACGATGACTTCTGGGTGGAACATCGATGGGAATATTTAGATGACGAACAGAAGTTTGTTGTTTTTGGATTTAATTATGGAGACTACTACGATTGTTGGATACATGCACGCTCTGCAAGTTTTGACCATGATTGGAATTTGGAGGAAGTTGGACATTACTGGATGTACGATCGACTTCCCGATTGGTGTTATGAAACAAGTGACGCCTCAGAGAATTTGACGTATGTAGATGGAAGTCACCCATTCAACGGTGAGGACTTGTATTATGTCCCACCAGAAGGTGGTATGGAGTATATTTCAGTCCATCGTTACTCCACAAACTCGATTCGACATGTTGATTTCACTGACCCGAATTCGGATTACTTCCAAGAGGCGGGTAGTTTCGAAACAATCGTACCACAATTGATCATGCTCTCAGTTGGGTCTCTTCTCATTGGAAAAGCTGATGGACGACGTCCAAAGATTGTGTTCGATACGAGTGCTCAAACCCTCGTAAAGAAACACAAATTTTATTCAGAACCTCTTCGTTTGGAAAACGTCATGAGTGAATCACTCAACCTGGCGGTTAGGAGTCATGAGCGGACAAGTGTTTCTGTTGGCGGGCACGATGAACAGGCTGAATTTACAACAAGGACGCATACCGGATTAGAATTATCATATTCGCATGTTCGCGACTATGTCAAACGCGACTATGTCAAACTCGTATTTTTTGATAAAATGGATCTGGATTCTGAATTTGCACAGCAACTGAAGAAGGCCTTAGGACTCGAGACATCTGAATCAGGCGATGTAAATGAGAAGAAGGATGACGAGAATCCCAAGATCGTTAATGAGGCTTCAGTTGTTGAAAATGAATTTGTAGAGCCGAAACTTGACGCTTTCTGGAATTCTTGAGTTTCCAAACTATATTTTTCTCTCATTCGGCTTGCAGTCCCTTCTTTTATGGCCGATTCGAGTCGGGTATCTTGATATAGGGGGGGTGAGTGGGTGAGTTGCTTGCGTCGGTGGGAACGGCGTTGGGACCCGAGTCTTCGGACGGTGAAGGTTTCCATCACCCAACGACGACAGCCGAAGCACATGCGATTCTGAGAAACCTCCGGGATGGAGCTCGCTCAGGGTCAGGTAGGTGATTTGAGATTATGACATATTTTTTGTTGTGCAAGAGATAGTGCTCATAACCTCGCCAAGAAATTTAGGACAGCGAATTAATTGCGATAACAACTCTAGGGATCAAAACACGAGAAATCTGGTTGATCCTGCCAGAGGCGACCGCTATTGGAGTTCGATTAAGCCATGCGAGTAGAAAGAAATTAGATTCTTTGCATACTGCTCAGTAACA
>MDSX01053943.1_pt1 | contig 11231 bp, 8 predicted proteins | sample 811141 | NCBI WGS metagenome assembly MDSX01 (sample SAMN05326642, study PRJNA326480) | marine metagenome | isolation source: seawater | place: Atlantic Ocean: South East | collected 2010
AGTGCATCTGAATCAGTGTTATTCAGTACTAGGTCGATACGAGAAGATAGTGCCGCATCTGCCGATTGATATGCAGATTCGATTGCATTTTCACGTAGAACCGCACGTGTATTTTCTGCGTCAATGTTTGATTGTAGTACAACATCAGCCGCCGAACGAGTAGACGCTTCTGTGTCGATGTTAGACTGTAGTAGTGATTCTGCTGCAAGTGCACGATTTGTCTCTACTAATACATCAGCATCAATTTGTGCCGCAACGTCTGCGTTTGCACGAGATGGTGTGTAGTAAAGATTAGAACCTTCTGATAGATCATCCGTAGAGAATGAAGAGAAGAATGCATCTGCACCAATCTTTTTCAGTGAGTCAGTACCTACGTCATATAGTAGGGTGAAACACTGAGCTGGGTCTACCATGCCTGTAAGGGTTGATTGTCCCTGAACCGCACTTTCGTCAAGTTTGGTATTGATTACCGCCTTGTCCGCTAATGCTGGGGATTTAATCTGCCTAAATGCCATTAGGTCATCTCCTAAGTTAGTGTTATTGGATTTGAGGATATAATTAAACGTTTAATAATATACTAACGAAATTTAATATAGATGTCCGTTCCTTGCGGAGGGATCTCAAAAAACTGTATAGTATTACCGATAGTTTCATAGACTTCTTCAGGATGTTGAAGAACATCATTCACCCACACATCAATTAAGTCATCACGAACTGGGGTACCATTCAGTGTAAAGAGTGCTGTGTCTCCTGGAGCTATAAATGCTTGCGCTTCCGGAATAATAGTGTCTTCATTAGTTGATGATGAGGTGCCTTCGATAAGGTCAAATATTTGAGTTTCTTGACCAGGAGTCGCAGAAACTTGATCTTGCTTTTGTTTAGCTAGATTGAATAAACTTTCGGCAAGTACCCTATTGAAGGATTTGTTATTGATCATATCTTGGAATACTAAGAGTGGTTAATATACTAGTTTTATTTATATCAAAAACAAGTTTAACCAAATAGTTTATTTTTATTATTGTCTGAACTGCAATAGTTCTTGCAACAATTCCGTAACGTCTTGTAGGTCACTATCTAGATTATTGATTCTAGTGTGTAAATCATCTACTTCAGTTTGCGTGGCCACGAGTTGTCCATTTAAAGTATAATTACCAAGAAGTTGAACTCCAGCATCGTCCATGATAAGTTTATCGTCATTTTGATACTGTATCTTAAATTGACTATCATTGAAACCTAAGTGTTTAATGATGGTGTCAGTACCATTATGATAAAAACGAGTTTCTTCGTTAGTGCCTACGATAAAGGCAAAGTGGTCATCTATGATGAGATCGTTTCCAAAAGAAACGCCAGTTGAATTGTAGGCGGCAACTTGTACAACTTGTTCTGCGTCTACAACGTGGGTTAAGGAGATAGTACTCCCGTCATTCGCAACGTAGTCAATTCCTTGATGGAGTAAGACACCGTTGAGATATACTTGAATTCTTGATGGACTGTTAGGGTCTGGGTCATACTGTAGTACGTTCCCAGCGTCGTCTGATCCCGTTATAACGTCTAATGTCCCGTCAGAGGTGTAAATGTATGCGTTGAAAGTAGTTGTCGCAGAGAGACTCTCATCCCCTACAGCGCCTATCTCTACAATCGTTTGAACTCCACCATCATACTCTCGTTTGATATAGAGTTTGCCGTCCTGAGTATTTATACCAATCTCGCCCAGTTTTAACTCTTCAATACTGGGAATATCACCAAGACCGTCAAATGTTTTAATATTTGCCCCAATATTCTGAACTACATTACTAATAGGACGACCGACAGTAACTCTCTTGACTTTGGTACCAGAACCAAAACCGCTAATAGAGGATACACCTGTGACTCCACCAATTCTTCGTATAGGCATATAGTTACCTTGTTACCGAAGGGTTGACTTTTATCTTACCTTCTAGTATCCTTTCTATGATAGTATTGCCTTCTTCATCATTAAAACTTATTTCGACATCATAGACATACCTACCGCGAGTAGATAAAGTATCGGTTTGTAAGTTGGTGAGGGATATTGTAACAACACCTTCGAGAGAAGGGTCAGGGATTACAGCAGTGAAGTCTATTGACTCCAAGCTTCTGTAAGTTTTTTTCATTTTGGCAGCTGCGGTGTAACCAGTAAGATCTTTTTTTGATCCATCTGGATTTACTAACTCTATCTGTAGAGCTAGGTCTGCACCTTGATCAATTGTAAAGTCTTCGTAAGTTGCCATTCTGCTCAAACCCTAAGTGTTATAACCGTCTGTTTCTATTTATAACACTTAGGTACTTGAGAATTCAAATTATTCTGCAGAGGAGATATCTTCTAGAACCATCTCGCGGAAAGAATCAGACGCATCTGACCAATCAAAGATGTAAGATACTGTTACACGCCATGAGTCTTCAGAAGAAGCTGCGTGATAAAGTACTTTCTCTGGTTCGTCATATGGACCAAAGAATGCAGCTTTGCATGTCCACTTACCTACTTCGTCTTGACAACGAACAACTTCTTTTGTCTCTGGGTGAACATACTCAAAGTAACCGTCACCGCCCTCTGAGTAAGAGAAGATTAGATTATAACCTGGAGCATTTGCGTTATTATGCCATGAGATGAATCCACCTGGAGGGTAGACTGCACATAGAGCATTATGCTTGACAGACAAGAAGTTCATCATACGAGCGTTTAGATCACCTAGTACATGAGTCATATCCCGCTTAAAGATAGGATCTGCATCACTAGAAAACATTTGATGCTTCTTTTCAGAAACTTTCAAATTGTATCCTACAATTTCGTCTGGGAAACCGTCATGCATTTTTCCTTTCGCAACGATTTCATCTTTATAACTATGACCAACGTAGTAAGGACGTTGACGCATAGCTTGAGCAGATGTTAAATGACTGTTCTTTTCAAAACCTTCTGTCGTATGCAATTTTGCATATTCGTTTAAAATCTCTAGCAATTCTGGATTATTAATCTCTACATGCTTAAGATATTGGTCGTTTACCTGTGTCATAAGATTGGTGTGTCCTTATTTAAACCTGCAGAGAAGTGACGAATAATCAATGGTCCCGTTTCAGGTTTCGTTATCGCCCAATTGAGAGCGTTGTAATAATTCCATCTCAAGTCATCATCAAAGATTCCGACTTTAAGATCCTTATATTTTTCTTCTTTTTCGGTTAACCACCAAAGCGAAAATTGGTCCCAAGCTTTGAGACTATCTGCATAACCTTCTGGCCACCATGTATCGTTCATTTGACGATACGTTAAGTCCCACCAATCGTCCATGAATTCACGCACAATCGGTTTAGACATATCATATAAACATACTGCACCACATAAAACAAACTTTGATTTACCTTCTGGTGTATCAAAGTCTCTTTCTGCATATATGTAGTCACGGTCATCTGTCAAAGCGGTGAAGACTACATCATGATCTTTCATTTCGTCCCATACTTTGATGATGTCTTCATGCTCTACTTCCATGTCAGCATCAATATACATCGTTATGTCATATGGTGATTTTGCCATACCATATAACTTAGCGCGATAATGGTCGTCACAGAAAATAATATCATCTGCAACATCACGACCACGATCATCAAGAAATCGTTCCTCTGTTACCAAACAAATCTTGCATTCATCTTCTGGTTCATAATAGTCTCGAAGAGACTCTGCAAGATTGATTGCGTACAAATAAAAGTTGCGCTTCTTGGACGCAACGATAATAAATCCTTTACTCTTTTCCATCGGTCTCGGCCTCTAGTTGGTCTTGTAGAATCATGATCGAGTACATGTCAACTTCGATCTTAGATTTTGCACGACGCAATTTTGCCTTCAACTTGCGATTCTTAGAGTTTTTAATCTCTTCAACCTCAAACGCTTCTAGTTTGTAGTTGAATAGTTTTTCAAGTTTGCGTGCTTTATTGTGTTCTTCATCACGCATTTTGTCTTCTTCAGCTTCTGCCTTTTTTCTAACAACTCGATCTTCGGTTTCCTTGTCGATCGATTCTTCACCTAAGGCATCAACTACTTCATTAAACAATTCGTTCTCACTACCATCTTTATTGTGACGTAATAAAAACATTTGTTGACGTGTAACACGATCAACGTCATCTTCAAGTTCTAAAATACAGTTGAGTTCTTTTTTCTCATCTGTTTCCCAGAACGCATTATCTAACCATTGCTTACGACTCATTCATATCTCCAAAGAGTTCATTCAAATTATAATGTATATATACCAAAAATAGTGGGGCATTTCTGCCCCACATTCATTCTATTATAACACGTAATGTGTTATTATGCAACCCTTGCGTATAGAGTATACGTCTCGACCACATTAGTTAGTGTGTCTGAGATTGTTGCACCTACATAGTTACCTAAGAACGATCGTGCGTAGTCACCTACGTAATTACGGTTATAGTTTCCTTCGAATCCACGTGAGTAGTTACCAGTGAAGTCACCTACGTATGTAGATACACGATCACGTGAGTAAGCACCTGAGTATGAAGATGTTCTGATACGTGCGTATGCAGATACACGAACACGAGAGTAGTTACCTACGAAGTCGCGAGAGTAAGTACCAGTGTACTCACCTACGAAACCACGGTTGTAGTTACCAGCGAAGTCACCTACGAAGTCACGGGCATATGCACCAGTGTACTCACCAGCAAACGTTCTTGCATAGTTACCAGTAAAGTCTCCAGCGAACTCACGTGAGTACTGACCAGAGAATGCACGAGAGTAGTTACCTGTAAACGTTGTGTTGTAAGTACCAGCATATTCACCAACGAAACCTCTTGCATAGTTACCAGTATAGTTACCACCGAAGTTACGTGAGTAAGTTCCGGAGTAAGCACCAGTATATTCACCAGCAAATCCACGTGAGTAAGCACCAGTATATTCACCAGCAAATCCACGTGAGTAGTTACCCACATAGTTTCCGCCAAATCCACGAGCGTAGTTACCGACATAGTTTCCGCCGAAGTTACCAACGTAGTCACCTACGAAGTTACCTGCGAAGTTGCGAGCATAGTTTCCGGTAAATGTGCGAGCATAGTTACCAGTAAAGTCACCAGCAAAGTTAGTTACACGGTCACGAGTATATGCAGATGAACGGTTGCGAATATATGCAGAGACACGAGTACGAGCATAAGCAGAGACACGTGTGCGTGTTGATGTGCGGGTATATTCACCAGTGTAGTTACCAGCGAAGTCACCAGCGTATCCACGAGCATAGTTTCCAACAAAGTCACCAGCGTATCCACGTGCATAGTTGCCCACGAAGTTACCAGCGAAGTTAGTTACACGATCTCTAGTGAAGTTACCAACGTAGTTAGTTGCACGAGTTCTTGCGTATGCAGAACCACGGTTACGGGTGGAAGTAATAATACTATCACGAGTGTATTCACCTACGAAGTCACCAACGTAGTAACCAGTACGTGTGTAGTTGCCAGTGTTGGTAAATGTTTGCACACGGTCACGAGTAAATGCACGAGCATAGTTACCTGTGTAGTACAATGTACGAGTATAGTAACCAGTGCCGGTACCTGTACGTGTTGATGTACGCGCATAGTTACCAACATAAGATGCAGCACGAACACGAGAGTAGTTACCTACAAACTTACCAGTAAATACAGTCAATCGGTTACGTGTGTATGCAGAACTTCTTGTTCGTGTAAAGTTACGTGCATAAGCACCTGAGTAATAGAAAGTCCAAACATATGAAGAAACACGGGTACGCGTATAGTCTGATGAGGCAGTTCCTATATAGTTACCAGTAAATGAGTGATTCACTGACCTTTCTTTTGCACTATACAAAGACTGATAATAGTTAGCGCCTTGGTAGACGTCATATGACATCGCGACTGTAGCGTCAGATGAGGTAGACACCTGATTGTAGTTAGGATATCCTTGACCTTGACCAGTTCTACTATTATCGAAGTAAATTTCGACAGTTCCAGCCGGACTCACAGTAGCGTAACCGTAATTAAGGTTTCTAAACCAGAAAGAATATGTGCCGCTGTTTCCATATATTCCATTATATGGATCGTAGAGTACTCTCCATCTATAGTCCCAATATCCACCCGTATACGGTAATGAAGTCCAAGATCCAAACTCTGGTGGGTATAATCTTGTTGATACGCGAGTATAATATGCTGCCCCGCCTCGGGTATAGTTGCCTAAAAAGTTACGCGTATAGTATGCACCAAGACGACTATAATCTCCACCGTATGCGCGTGAGTAGTTACCGACATATCCACGTGCATAGTCGCCTACAAAGTTGCCAGTATAACCAGTAGCACGAGTACGTGAGTAGTTACCTGCATAAGACGCGCCACGGGTACGTGAGTAGTTACCTACAAAGTCACCCGCGTAGTATAGTGTACGAGTATAAGATGGACTAGTTGCATAGTCTGCAGCATAGTTACGTGCATAGTTTCCTACGAAGTTACCGACATAGTATAGTGTGCGCGTATAGTTCAGTGTACGAGTTGATGTAAGTGTTGATGTACTAGCGTAGTTGCCTGTGTAGTTACCAGTGTAGTTACCAACAAAGGTACGTGCATAGTTACCTACAAAGTTACCAGTAAATGTAGTAGTATAATTTCCTACGAAGTTACCAGCAAAGTTAGTAACGCGATCACGAGCATAAGCACTGTAACGAGTACGTGTTGATGTACGAGCGTAAGCAGAGTAACGAGTTCTTGTGGAAGTGATCGTAGATACACGAGCATAGTTACCGACATAGTTGCCAGCATAACCACGTGAATAGTTACCTACAAAGTTTCGAGCATAGTTGCCTTGGAAAGAACGTGAGTAGTTGCCTACAAAGTTACCAGCAAAGTTAGTGACTCGATTACGTGTGTATGAAGATACACGTGCACGAGAGAAAGCACCAGCAAAGTTAGTTACACGATCACGAGTATAGTTAGTTATACGAGTACGAGTGTAGTCTGCTGAATATGATGAGTTACGAGTTCGCGTCGATGTACGGGCATACGCAGAGACACGGTTACGTGAGTATGTACCTGCATATGCAGAAACACGGTTACGTGAGTATGTACCTGAGTAAGTTCCGGTGTATGATGATACACGAGTACGAGTGTAGTCTGCTGCATAAGCAGAACTACGAGTACGCGAGTAAGTACCTGCGTATGAAGAGACACGACCACGAGTGTACGAAGATGCACGACTACGTGAGAATGTTCCTGTAAAGTTAGTTACACGATTACGAGTATAAACAGAAACACGTGAACGATTGTAAGTACCTGCGAAGTAACCAGTAAATGCAGTTAGACGATTACGTGTGTATGATGAAATACGTGTGCGAGCATATGTACCGGAGTACGATGAAGGGCGTGTTCGTGAATAGTTGCCTTCAAATCCACGAGTATAGTTACCAGTGAAGTCACGCGTATATGTACCAGTGTAATCTCCCACAAAAGTTCGTGAGAAAGTATTGACACTGTTACGAGTATATGATGAAATACGATCACGACTATAAGCCGAGACACGTGTACGAGCATACGAAGAAACACGATTACGAGTGTAATCAGTATCTACGATTGTGCGTCTTGTGTTTTGTGCGGTACCTCTACTCTGCCAGTCTCCTGCCATAGTAGGTACGCCTTGCGCACTTGAACGAATTTGATAAGAACCAATTGCACCTGCGGTACTTCTTAGAGTTTTAGCTCTTTGACCCAATGTGTATGCAATTTGGTCTCCATCCATTTCTTTGAATCCATCAAAAGATGAACCATCATAACAGATAGAAACTGGACGAACTTCAGTTGGTGCTGTAGATGAACCGTCCATTTGATAAATGTTATAAGTTGTTGATGTTCCGTCACCTAGAGTATCGGTGAAAACATTAGGAATAGCAATCTTATAATCAGGACTTGGAGGAACCGAAGCTAGTTTATAACTTCCATTCCATTGATTTGTTTCAATTGTGCTTAGCGCACGAGTAGTGAGAAGATCTAGATCTGCATCCGTCATTTCATAGAAACCCGGATTTGAACCTATCTCGTAATAACCGACAGGACGTACAAAATTTGCGTTAGATTCGTCAGCCGTACCGCCTACTTGCTTTAAAGTAGTTGTTACGGTAGTACTTGTGATGTTAGATACGGGATGAGTTCCCGCCGATTCATTGTAATATGTATCTACAAATGAACCAATATTAACACCACCAGTAAGACTGAGATTACCCACATCACCAGCAGCTGCTGATGATAACGCTTCACTTACGGCATACGCAAGATAATTTTCTTCCGATGGCGTATATTCCTGTAGGTCACCATTAGCATTTTTAATTTTTAGTGGAATACTAGATGTTGACACGATATCGCTCTCTTTAAGTTAAAGTTAGTTTAGTCACTACTGCAGTGGTGACTTAGGTATATTTATAATAAAAGTTTCCCCTAAAAAGAAGGAATTGTTGGCCAAGTTACTTCCGCAGTTGAAAGTATCACTCCTAAATTATCTGTAACGTCTCTTAATGATTGACGGTAATTTTGCCATTCTATTTGTTCTTCTTCACTTAAAGGACTGTCCGCCATTTGAGTCCAGTCTGTTGATGATAGTTTTCTATTTCTTTCTATTCTAACATCGTTTATTAAATCTTTACGGTCAAATTCCCATCCACCGAGTTCATTACTCCAAGTGGCATGTCTATTAGGCGCTTCGCCAATAAAAATAAATTCATTGATAGATGGATCATACCAGTAATAACTCATAAAGTGAAGAAGATCTTCACATCCTTCAGGCATATTATCTTCGGTCACATGAACTATTAGTTCATCACCACTTTTAGAAACACCTTCTGGATCAATATTAAACTTAGGATATGAAATCCTATTCAATTTACCAGATTGTTTATCAATATAGACTATGTATTTTAATTCCATGATGAAATTTACCTTTAATACCTTTCTGTTATTTATACGCCTTGGATTTACTCAAGTCCAATATTTTCATTTGGATCAGGTCCAGGCGATGGTTCTGGTTCTGGTGCTGGTGAAGGCGTAAAATCAATTGCATTACTAGAAACTTTAGTTACCGTGTACTCTCCTGAGTTCAACCATTGACTACCATTATAGAAACCGATTGTATATTGTTTTGTATACCCTTCTGCAGGCACATCTGAGATAGTAACAGTTTGAACTCCGTTATCATTCTGAATAGAGAATGACTTAAGAGGACTCAATGCATCGTTATATATTCTTCCTTGAACAGATTGATCACCTTCAGTGTGAAAGTCAAATGTTACTGTATGTGTAGTCGCAGTATGGTATACAACATTTTGAGTTGTCGAGAAGATAACACCGATATCATTATCATACAATGTAAACGACTTTGAGTCAAGCAGTTGCACATTAGACGAACCTCTAGGTTCTGACATCGCAGAAGTTGTATTTCCTGTTCTTAACTCGGCAACAAATGTTTCACCTTGCCATCCAATTTCAGAATCTTGTTGACTTCCTGTTGAAGTACGTGTATAATTACCTATGTAGTTTCCTGTGTAGTCGCCCACAAATGTTCTTTCATAAGAACCACCAAATGTATTTGCATAAGAACTACTTCTGCTACGGGTACTTGTAATAGTGAAGTCTGTGGCTCTTGTACGTTCATAATTTCCTGTAAACGAATCACTGGTTGTACTTGTTCTATTATAAGTTCCCTCATATACACCAGTATAGTTGCCAACAAAATCTCTGTTATAGTTGCCTGCAAATCCTCTTGAGAAATCACCTGCATAGTTACCAGTATAGTTGCCAACAAAATCTCTGTTATAGTTGCCTGCATAGTTACCAGCAAAGTTACCAGTGAAGTCGCGAGAATAGTCTCCAGTGAATGGTGATAAAAAATCGCCTGTGAAGTCACCAGTAAAGTTGCCCACGTATTGGCCAGCGAATCCGCGATTATAATTTGCTACAAAATCACCTACAACAAAAGTTCTAGAAAATGAACCACTGCCTTGTCTAGTAGAAGTTCGGGTATAATCTACAACATTATTACCCGCGAAAGATCGTGAATAATTACCTAAAAAGTTTGCAATATAGTTGCCAAAGAAATTGCGGGAATAGTTACCAGTGAATGTACCTGAATAGTAATTAGTATATTCGCCTACGAATCCTCTGGCATAATTACCTTCAAACCCAGCGGTGAAGTCTATGGCATATGTCGATGGTCTATTTCTACTGTAATCCGTTATTCTAGTTCTAGCATAGTTTCCAGCAAAGTTACCCACAGAAGTACGTGAATAGTTTCCTTCGAATGATGCAATTCGTATGCCAATAAAGTTTCTAGTATAGTAAAGTGTTCTAGTAGAATTTGTTGTATAATTCCCAGTATATCCAACAGATCGTGTGTAATCCCCTATGTAGTTTCCTACGAATCCACGTGTGTAGTTGCCTTCATAATAGAGTGTTCTACTATAGGCAGAAGGTCTTACTCTAACATAACCGTTATGCGGTACTTCCATGGTTATGGGATCACCGTTAGCATCATACTCACCCTCGAAAATAATTCTAGTAGACGCATAATATCCCGTACCAGTTAAGGTACGAGTTGAGTATCGAGCATAGTCTCTTGAGTAACCAGGAGTTCGCGTATAATTACCTGAAAAGTTTCCAGTAAAGTCTGTAGTATATGTTACACCATCACTGTAAGTTGAACTTCGAGTTCCGGTAAAATCGCTTGTATACTCGGTAGTTGTTCCGGTAGGTTGTGTGTTATAATTAGTAGTTCCTTGACCCACTTCATAGTAGTCTACACCATTGACTGTTGCAACTATAGGTCCTCTCCAATAATAAATGTCATCATTGCCTTTGATTTTAGTAAACGTCCCGCCGACATCTTTAATAAGATTGATTACCTTTGACGTGCCGTTCCATTTAATATTATGCGTGTATATTGTAGTTTGAAATCCTTCGTCATTAGAAGTGCTAGTAAAAATTGAGAAAAATGTATTATTTGCAGTGTAGGAGTATGCATTACCTGTGCGTGTAAAGTTACCAGTAAAGTCTCTAGTAAAGTTTCTAGTTGATCCTGCAGAAGCAAAGTTTCCAGTAAAGTTACGTGCATAAGTACCTTCATATGGAATTGTTCGAGTGAAATCACCTGCATATACACGTTGATAGTTACCTATGTAGTATAAAACTCTAGTAGATGCTGCTGGTACATAATTACCAACAAAATCTCGAGAAAAAGA
>MDSX01068643.1_pt1 | contig 11231 bp, 9 predicted proteins | sample 811141 | NCBI WGS metagenome assembly MDSX01 (sample SAMN05326642, study PRJNA326480) | marine metagenome | isolation source: seawater | place: Atlantic Ocean: South East | collected 2010
TGCTTGTGCCGCTATTGCTTGTGCCGCTATTGCTTGTGCCGCTATTGCTTTTTCTATTACTGGTTTCCTTCGTTGTTCTTTTTTAAAGTTAGTTTTATTTATTTTATTTATTTTATTCATTTGATTCATTTGATTCATTTGATTTTCTTTTACACCACCCTTAAATTCATTGATATAATTCAACACAATTCTCTTGTTTTTACCATCATTTATAAAAACAATTTTACCATCTACATTGGTATCAAAAATCGTCAAATCTGTGTTTTTTTCAATGACAATAACATCTTTTAAATCATCCACTTTTTTTACACTTGATTTTAATGTTTTAAATTTGTGACATTTTCTGATTTTGTTTACGTCAATGTTATCGTGCTTATCATAATTGACTTTTATATAATATGCTAGTAAAGGATCGTTAACATGAACTAATTTGAAAGTTTCATATCTAATGTTATTAAAATTTTTTATTGTCTTAAGCATATTTATATATAATAATAAATAATAATTATGATTTAATCAATGTTCAAAAAGTTAATTACTTTGTTAATTGTATACTATAATCATTTAATCCAATACCTCAAAATACAAGATAGAATACAGACAAGGGTTTAGATCTTAGGGTTTTCCGTGTTCTTATTTACTTAGTCACAACAGTGATCTCCCGTGTTCTTACTTACTTAGTCACCTCAGTGTTCTTCCGTGTTCTTGTTCTTACGTAGTCACATCAGTGATCTTCCGTGGTCAAACCTGTAAAATATAAAAGCTTTCACTTGTGAAAACCAACAAATGTACGGCGATATACAACTTACAAGTTCAGGTGAATTGATCCAAGTCTACAATAACACATGGTCAGTCTTTGGAAAGAACTGTAGTCCAAATAACGGTGAAGTTTGTAGTATAACACTTGATCAACCCGTTAAAGTAATCAATGGAACACTTGTTTCACAAAGAGATTACAAGAAAGGAGACTGTGTGTTTGCTGAACCGTATATTGAAGAACAAAACATATGGTCTATGACATTGATGATACTAGAAAACAGTCAAAATATACCTTACTTGGAACATTTACAGTGTAACACAACACTCGGGGAGAACTTTTTGAAAGCGGAAGACAAATTCTTAAATGAAGATCTATATTTGAAGTTGAGGAAATATAACTATGAACACATTCTTAAAGCAGTCAGTCTGGTTGTTACGAACTACAGTTCAACTAATACAGGAATTTCTCTTAGTTACTTTTATAGCAGATGCGACTACTCAAACACACCAAAGATCCAAATGTGTGTCAAGACTGACCCTTGGGGTTCTGGAGAACTTCGTAACTTATACGGCATATTGTGTGAAGACCAATACATAAATTCGGGTCTTACTTGTATGGTTGGTATTGCATTGACTGACATCACAAAAGGAACACCACTGAGTGTAATCTACACACGAGAAATACTTGATTTGAATACACTGGAGTTTGTGGACCAACTTACAACTGACACATTAATACATGGAAATGTTTTTTACAATATTCAGAAAAAAGATAAAAAAAGATATTTGTTTGTCTGCGAATTTCACGACACAAACTTCAAAAGACTAGTTGACATACATCCAACAATGATACAACTTGACGCAAACGAAAAATGGAAAGAGCATGCTGTTTTTGTAGAGGAACATGACAGAAATATTATGAAGGAGATTTCAGATAACATTGACAGCAAAACAATACTGGTGCTTATAATGTTGTTCAGTGATAATATGCGAAACAAACGATTAATTCAGTTTATTTGCCCAGACAGTTACAAAAGACAAGAAAAACCTGGTATCATAAATTCAATTCATGTTAAACCTTTAGAAAAACTTGGTTTGGTATGTGGACATTGTGTGAAAATACAAAAAAAGCATATCAGGAGATGTTCTTGGTGTATAGCAACCGTTTATTGTTCAAAAGATTGTCAAAACGCAGATTGGAAAAATCATAGGAAAATTTGTAGTAGGAATTACAAATAAATATCCTTTTCTTTCATAGAGTTATGAAAGAATAGAGTTATGAAAGAAAGTCTTGTAATTGCTCTTATTATTCAAGAGATTTACATTATTATCTGTATCTGCTATATCTAACCAAAAATGTATAGGCTGGATATTATATGAAAAAGGTGGTTCAACAAAAGAAAGATTTGTGGATTTTCTAAAAAACTATATTTTTCAAAAATATAAAAATTATTTACTTGTTTTAGATAATGCAAGAGCACACAATAACAATCTAGTCAAAGAATCAATTATAGATAGTGGTAATAAATATTTATTTACAGTTCCATATACACCAAAAACCAATCCTATTGAAATGTGGTTTAACCAAATAAAACATAAATTAAAGTTAAATACAAAAGTATTGAAATTTAATGAATTAAAAGAACAAATTGAAAACTCTATAAAAAAAGTTAATAAAATAAATTATAAAAATTATTTTGAATATGCTTATAATAAAAAAAATAAAACTATAAGAATGAGAAATACAAGAAAAATTAAAAATTATAAATTATAATATCCCCAACTTTGTCCTCTTCCTCGTTTAAAATCAATAGTACCTATTTCTTTTATCATATTCGAATCTTTGGCTTCTTTCCAAGCACGATTTGGACCTATATTCCATCCTTGTAGCCAATTATTATTATTTATGGTATCATCAATAACTACTATTGTTTTATCATGAGCTAAATTTTTACAATTTAAAATATCTCCTTTAGCAACATTATAATTATGATCTCCATCTATAAAAATTAAGTCAAATTTTTTATTTTCTTTTTTGAAATATTCAGGAACAGTACTTAAACTATTTCCTATAATTAGTGTATGTCTATTGGGATAAGTTTTATCAATAAATTCTTTACCTAAATTTACATATTTATGTTCACCTATATCAAAACTTACTAAATTTATATTTTTATTTGAAGATAAAAATAATTCGGCGGAATGTCCAGCGTTAAAACCTATTTCCATTACATTATTTATTGATTCATCATTAACTATATTTCTTAAAAATTCGACTTGTCCTTTAACTTGCTGTGAATAACCTTCAAAATTTGTGATATTTTTTTCTTTGTAAAAATCAACTAAATTAATCATTTATATATATATAAATATTATTTTTAAAATGATATAACCGAATATTTGTCTCATTTTAAAGTTTCAAGGGTGTAAATCTATTTTTTCTAATTTTCATCTAATTCATAATCTTCACTATCACATATAGACTCTTCATCATCAATTAATTCTGATTCCATAATATTGTCGATCGTGTATGTTTGATTTTCATATACGATTGAATCTTTTTTCATCATATATTTAAACCAATTCTCATCATTATTATTAAATTCATCAATTTCTTCCGCTGTCGATATAGGAGGTTTTACAGTATAATCTCTTTCATCACTATCGAAATAATAGTTGTAACTGTATGTCATTTTATTAAGGTTTTTTATTTATTGTGTGTGTTTTTACTGTTTTGACTTTTATACATGATTGTGTAATATTTAAATCATTTTTTTAGATTTAACATATATTTTCAATAAATTACATCATCAAAAAATGATTTATAGCTCCATGCTATTATGTTATATATAATTGGATTTACAAAGTATGAAGTATTTACCATTACCGAAAGCTGGTCACATTGAACACATTTTTCATGTTTCCGATATCCACATTCGCACAGGTGATAAAGTTGCATCTAGATATGATGAATATATGAATGTTTTCAAAAATCTTGCCATTCAATTAAAAAATCAACCCTCTGTTAAAGATGGAACAGCTGTTACAGTTGTCAGCGGTGATATATTTCATGATAAAGTTAAACTATCAGCATGTAGTGTTAAACTATTCAGCACTTTTATCAGATCAATATCTTGTTTAATGCCATTATATATTATTAGAGGTAATCATGATTACCAACAAGATAAACCAGAAATTGACGACCTCATTCAATCAGTCATACAATGCTATGACATTCATATTGATAAAAAAGAAGATGATGTTAACCTGGGTAATATCTATTATATGAATTCAACAGACCATTATATCGCTAATAACATTGGATTCGGTGTTGTTTCGGTCCAAGATACACTTGTCGATGGCACATCATCTGGTAAGCAACTAGCCAAGTTACCCACATTCCCATCGCCCTCTGAATTTCCCAATACGGTCACAACAACAGTTGCTCTATTTCACGGAACCGTCATCAATTCTACTTTACAAAACTACTCAAGTTCAACCGAAGGCTATCCTTTACACTGGTTCGATGGTTATGATATTGGTTGTTTCGGTGATGTTCATTTACAACAGATTCACAACATTGACGATAAGACCTCTGGATGGCATTCTACAAAAATAACTTGGGGTTATCCAGGAAGTCTAATCCAACAAAACTTTGGTGAAGAAATAATTAATCATGGGATATTCGATTGGAATATTAACGATAAAAATGTTAATGCTATAAACATAAAAAACGATTATGGAAAACTAAAACTTAAATATGTTCACGATGAATGGAAATTGAACAACAATAAACCACTTAATGGTGTATTAAATGACAAACTATGTCCTTCTAGTGTTGCAATCAGAACATATGGCAATACTTCGGTAGAGTCAATCAATCAATTGAAAATGTTGCTAAAATCGAATAACATCTATTGCGAAGATCTATTGCAATATCAACAATCTCTCGAATATGAAACACAAGCCGAAAATACTTTGGACAATGAAGAAATAGTAATGTTCAATACGAAAGATAATTGGATTGATTTCATTGAAAATAATACAAAAGATAAACAAATGTCTTCTGATTGGAAGTCGTGGATTAACGATCCACATAATGCAGTTATACCAATCACTGAACATCTACCCCAATCATTAGTAAAAGATGTGAATAAAAAGAATACAGAAGTTGGCGATTATATCGAAAATCATGAACAAAAGTTTGAATCAAAAAGAAGAATTTTTAAATTAGCATACATGGAATGGAGTTACATATTGTGCTACGGTGAAACGAATCATTTCAACTTTGGAGATAATGAAGCGTTTTTGAACATGATTAAAGGTAGAAACGGGACAGGTAAAACATCATTCTTGGAGGTTCTAACATATGCACTGTTTGGAAAAGGAACTCCTACGAAAACATGCAGTGGTGATACGGCGGCGGTGATTCATAGAAACAAACCAAGTGGTAAAAAAGCATACACATTACTTCACGTTGAAATCGATGGTGTTCTCTACAAAATCTACCGTGGATTCAGAGTTCACTCTAGCAATTCTCACAAGTTGAATGCAGATGACGTTGAAATCACATCAGATGCATTCGATTATCCAAAATCGGGTAATAAAACCACTTCAACTTGGATTAAAGAACACATATGTGATATGGACTACTTTATTCAATACATTATGATGCCCCAGGCATCTGAAGTAGATTTCTTCAATCTTCCATCGAGTGAACAAATTAACATGATTGAATCTTCTCAAAACATTGATTCTATTAACTTTATGAATAATATTCTAGATATGCTAATTAAAAGTCATTCTCACATTAAAAGTCTTGTGACCAGCATTTATAACGAATACATGAATAATATGGAGGAGTACGATGATTCAAAGATTATTAGTATTGAGAAAAAGATTCAAGATGTCAATATAGAAATAAATGAATTCAAAGCTAAACTAGATAAATTGAAACCATCATTATGGAAAGATATAAATGAAACCGATTTTATGAAAGACTTTAATGCTAAACTTAAAGAGTTGAAGAAAGACATCGATAATATTAAATTAGACAAAACATACAATGAATTGCTTCTTGAAAAAGGTAAATTTCAATATTTACAAGATGAAATCAACAGTTTGAAGCATGTTAAGTATGATGCCGATATAAAAGTATCCAAAGCTTATGTCGAAGCATATGATGGTGCTACTGAACAGAAAGAAAAACATATGAAAGAGATTGAAACATACAAGACAGAATTAAAAAAACTCAAAGAACAACATAGAGTTAAGAAAACAGAAATTCGTGAATTGAGAAAGAACAATATTCATCCCACAACAGATAACAATGAACTTAAAAAATCCATATCTAAATATAGCAAGTTAAATGAACAACGGGATACAATCATTAGCAATATTAAGAAAATAGAAGACCTTTTTAACAAAGAAACATTGAATTTGCAGATTATTGATAAATTGACAAATGAGATAAAAATTGTTAAAAGAGAAATAGACAAAATTGATAGTTATGATCACCCATTCAATCCTAACTGTGAACAATGCAAGAAACAACTATGGAAGATCGATAAAGATGATAAAGAAGCTATGGCGAAACAATTACAATCACAATTAGACGATGAAGAAGAAAAGTTGGAGAAACTTTTGAAAGGAAAAGATATGAATAAAAAGAAGGAGTCCCTTCAAACGAATCAAAAGCACCTTGAGTACTTGAAGTCAACCGATATAAGTAGATTAAATAGAGACTTGGAAACATGGAATAAGTATAATAAGGTTACAGAAGAGATCGATAGCAAGGTCGAAGAAGAGAGTCAAATTGATGAAGAGATTAACACTCTTGAAGATAAGATTGAAACCGAATATGTTGCCATTCAAAACATCACTATTCTGAATGATCCTAATACATTGTATATGGAACATTCACAACTCTTAGAAAAACAACATGAATGGTTGAAAATTAATGACCTAGTCAAGATAGAAAAGCAACTTAAATTACACGAAGAACGAGATAATCTCGAAAAGGAACAAGAGTATTGGTCAAAAGTAAAAAAATACAAAAACAAGTATTCAGAATATGTTGATTCTCAATATAAAGTGGAAGTATTAAAAGAAAATCTTCGACAGTTTGAAGAACAACATAAAGATGCTTCTAGGCTAAAACAACAGTATCAAAACATGATTAATCAGAAGACACTCATCGATGAATTAGAACTTAGAACAAATACATTGCAAGCTATTTCTTCGAGCTTCAAAGACTTCAGAAAAGAACTATTCAACACAAGTATTTTACCTTTCATCGTAGGTAAAATCAATCAACTCATCAGTAGTATATCAGACAATACTACATTATCTCTGAGTGGAGAGTTAATCACCACAAATGCTCTTAGAAATGCTAAAACTAAAATCGTAGACTCGTTGGAATGGACCGTAAATTATGATGGTTGTTCATTACCGCTTGATAAAGCCTCTGGATTCCAAAGGTGGATGTTTGGATTCGGAATGAAAACTGTAATGACAAAAATTAATTGTGCTATTCGTTGTAGACAAATATTCATGGATGAACAGTTTACCGCATTTGATGAAGCACATTTATCCAAAGCACATGAAATGTTGAACAATTTAAAATGTGACTACGACAACATATACCTCGTAAGCCATTTAGAAGAGTTGCACAATAATATTCAATCAAAGATTATGATTGAACGATATGGATCATTCAGTAGAATCAATTTCGGTGATATCATAATATCCGTGGAGTCTCAACCTAAAAAGCGAGGACGAAAGAAAAAGGAAGAATCTCAATGATAATTTGATATAAATTATGGTAATTATGACAAAAAATGATATATTTAAATATAAATTATGAAATTAAATATATAGCAAATATGCAAAAAACAGGATTATCACGAAACACAATTGATAAATATTACACAAATGATTCAACTGTTATACTGTGTATGAATACTTTAAAAAACCATGTGATCATAGATGATGATGATATAATTATTGAACCATCAGCAGGAAATGGAGCATTTATAGATGCAATTAAAAAAGTTTCAAAAAACAGTATGTTTTTAGACATTGCACCAGAACATTCAGAAATTGTAAAAGAAGACTTTTTGACATTTAACACAGATATTAAGTCTAAATTCAGTAAAGTGCACACAATCGGAAACCCTCCTTTTGGTAGACAATCATCTACAGCAATAAAATTCATAAAACACGCATGCACATTTAGTAATACTATTGGTTTCATACTACCAAAAAGCTTTAAAAAAGATAGTTTGAAGAAACATTTTGATATGAGTTTTCATTTAATTCACGAATTAGACATTCCTGATAATTCATTCATTGTCGATAATAATGCATATAATGTTCCTTGTGTATTCCAAATATGGGTTAAAAAAGATATAGAAAGAGAACGTATTAAAAAATTAGAATCAAATGGGTATACGTTTGTTAAAAAGAAAGAAAAACCAGACATGTCATTTCGAAGAGTTGGTATACATGCAGGTAAAATAGATAGAGATATAGAAGATAAATCTGAACAATCACACTATTTTATAAAGTTTAATAGTAAAATTAACGATGAAACATATACAAACATGAAAAATATAGAATGGACATGTAAAAATAATACGACAGGTCCTCGCTCGATATCAAAACAAGAATTGATTTTAGAGTTTAACAAACTCTTCAGATAACTTTTCAATTTCAGTTGCAATTCGTAAATCATCTGCTATGAGACGTTTACGAAGTTCTAATTTTTTACCACCCATTTTTAGACCTCTGGTTGAACATAAGAGCTTCAAATCTTTTACTTTTTGAATTACATATTTATTATCACTATCAATATGTTCTTGAGTTACAACATTTGTATTTTCGGTATGTCTCTTTCTTGGTGTGCTAGCGATTTTATCAACTATATTTACTCCTCTCATACAATTAGGCTCATTTGTAGCTGTTGTTGATTTGTATTTAAGATATTTATCTAAAGTTGTTTCGAATTTAGGAATTGACGATTGGACTCTTAATTGACTATGATCAACTTTAGGATTTATGATTAGTTTACAGTTTGATTTTTCTTGTAGGACTCGCTTTTCGTGTAAATATATTTCCGATTGTTTTTCACACTTTTTCTTTTCCATACTTTTGATTAATTTGTTGTACCCTTCGATATCATCATTACTTAATCCACCAAAGAGCATTTTATGACACTCTTTATTGAAATCAAATTCATGAATGTTTTCAACCTGTTTTACATCATTTACTTGCTTATATTTTATCACAACTAAAGTGTGTTTTTTATCAAAATTGTAATTAAAAAGCCTCCGTATACAACCCATATCAATAGTCGAGGAATTAGTAGTTTTAATAGATATGTTCTCATCTTCAAGTTCTATATCATGTATATTCATATCATTAATAACTGCTGGTAAGTTAAATACTTTTGTTCTTAGTTCATTCTCAAAAATAAACCCGTGACTTTGCGATTGTTTACCCATTATATTAAGAGTTATTATAAACGATAATATATTATAGAATTTATGATGAATATAATAGATAATATATCCGATTCATTGCACATGAATCAAATTTTAGTATGTAATTTAGACTTAATATATAGGTAATATATAAGCAATTTATGTTATAATGTTAGTTGATAAAGCCAATAAATTATATTTCAATTAAATATAAATTTCATCGTTCAAAAAAGTTATCGGTTCATTGTTTTTGTGTCATTCGAATAAAATGTAATGGCACGTTCAAAGCAAACTGCCAAGAAATCAATTGGTGGTTTTGCACCCAGAAAGCGACGCTATCGTCCTGGTACTGTAGCGCTTCGTGAAATTCGTAAGTTTCAGAAATCAACTGAACTATTAATTCGTAAGTTACCGTTTCAAAGACTTGTTAGAGAAGTCACAAGAGACTATAATACGGAAATCCGTTTTCAGTCTTTGGCTATTCTCGCTCTTCAAGAAGCAGCTGAGGATTATCTCGTCTCATTATTTCAAGACACTAATCTGTGCGCCATTCATGCCAAGCGCGTGACCATCACTCAAAAAGATATCTCTCGCGAGGCGTATTCATGGTATATAATGGTTGAAAGTGTAATCAACAATTAAAAATACAAAAATTTAACTTGTATGAGCACTCAATTGAACTGAGTTTTTTACTTTTTGTAATTGTTATATGTTTATCAATAAAAAAACATAGTGGAGAAAAAATAATGTCTTTTCAAAAACTTTTTCAAAAAAAATTTCTTTTTTCAATTTATTTTTATTTTTATGACTTTTTATTTTTATGATATATATATGTTACTAACTTATTTTTAGTATTTTAGTATTTTAGTAATTTAGTTTAATAGATTTAAAATTTATATTCTATATATTAAGTAATAAAAATGATTAGTAATAAATCATTTGTATGTGAGACATGTGGTTATTCATCAAATAGGAAATACAATTTAGAACTGCATAAACGCAGTCCAAATGCATGTGAAAAGAGGATAAAGAGACTCAATAATGAGAACAGTGAACAAAATGCTACCCTAATGGGACAAAATCCTACCTTAGTGGGACAAAATGCTACCCTAATGGGACAAAATGCTACCCTAGTGGGACAAAATACTACCCTAAGAGGACAAAATGCTACCTTACAATCAAATAATGAATTTAATTGTAGTGCATGCAATAAAAATTTATCATGTTTTAAAAGTCTTAATAGACATCTTAAAATTTGTAAAGGTGTCAATAGTTTACAATGTCCAACATGTAAGAAAACCTTTTCGAATAGTGGTGCAAAATCGAGACACATGAAGAATGTAAAATGTGAACTTGTATTAACAGAAGAGCAACAAAGAATTAAAGAATTGGAAGAAGAGTTGGAAGAGAAGAATAAAGAATTAGAAGAAGCAAAATCGAGACCAACAACAATATATAATACTAATATATGGAACAATTACTTTAAACCTGATATAAAGTACAATGATTATGATAAATTGAGCACCGAACACATAACGAATGAACAAATTCATCATATGTATCTCGAAAATAGAAGATATTTTCCAGATGTTTCTGAAGCTGTAACACGGGATTTATTTCGTATAGAGGAAAATAGATGTATATATGTTCCAGAAGGTCAAAAAGGCAGTTATGGTATAGTGTATAAAGATGGAAAATATATTAGAAAGCCAATTACACACATCTTCGCCACTGTTTGTGATACAGGAGCTAGGCATATGTTCGAGAGTGGAGCTATTCCTGAAAAAGATTATGGAGACGACAATAGTGTTAACTTTTGGAATGATATGAGTCGTGCTATAGGCTTACAGAAAACGGATTATGATGATCTCAGTCAATTTGATAAAGATTTGATTACTCGACAAAAATACGTTGGACTTGATGTACAGGACGAAAAAACTAATTAAGAATGAAAGGATACATAAAAAGTTGAGTAAATATGAAATCCAA
>MDSX01094064.1_pt1 | contig 11227 bp, 15 predicted proteins | sample 811141 | NCBI WGS metagenome assembly MDSX01 (sample SAMN05326642, study PRJNA326480) | marine metagenome | isolation source: seawater | place: Atlantic Ocean: South East | collected 2010
AATGGATTGATTAAAATCCTTTACTGGCATGCGGTATGAGTCTGCTGTCTCGTGAATAGATTGACTATTAAAGCAAAGACATTTGCACATCTCCTTCAGAGCATTAATAGTCGGCTGATCACCTCTTAAATGAAGAGTTAAATGTGGATGATCAAAAGGAACGTAAGCTTCCTTAGTAATCATCTTTTGATCTCTAACTGCTGGACTCCATTGTTTTATAAACATCTTGCCATTCACATCTTCTGCTGGAGAAGTATCGTCATTTTCGTCCAGCATTGGAGACTTTGGCTGATATGCTCTATCAGTTAATGTCCTAAATACGCTATATAAAAGTCTCTGCGGCATTTCTTCGCCACCAATTTTATTAACTGAGAGCTGTTGAAATGGCACAACAATATATGGCTTCTACGCAGAAGTTAAGACAGTTGATCTATAAATGCAAGAGGTCTCTTTCGTTTGTTCTGATTAAAAGATTAAGAATCCATTGCCCGATATTCGTCGCTTAGTTTTATGTTCGCTACAACATCTTCACGAGACTGTCCTCTTTCTTCTAAATCTTCAAGCCAATACTGCATTCCTTCTGCGTCTGGCTCTCTATTCAGTAAATCTCTATAGGTCTCCTGAAGGAAAAGACGATTAGCCTCTGTTGACTCAGCCATTCATTCTGCAAGATACTTAACATAAATTAACAGAAAGAATTTGGAAGTGCTGACCTATCCAGCCGCTGAATTATATTTTTCTTCTAGTGCTTTAATACGTTTCTCTAAATCGCTTTCGCTGTCGTCGTCACTATCGCTACTGTATTTTTTAAATAGATCATCTGGATTTAGATACTCAGGTGGCTTGCCTTCATATCTAGAACCGTGGTAACGATCAGCAGCTCCTATTTCATCTATACCAAGTAAGACTTCTTTTCTCATTTGAGGCAAGAATCTTCCGTAGTAGTCGTCTGTCATCCTGTTACCAGCAGAAGCAGTTGCACTGATTGCGTCATAGATTCCATATTTCTGATCATCGTCGTAGCGAGGTTGCTTAGGTCTTCTTGGACCTTCGGGATCACCATGAATAGGTGGTTTCTTTGGGCGCTCAGGAACTACAGGAAGAGTTATTTCAGGAGGATCAAACTCTTTTTCTTTTCCTCTTTGATATCCCTTGTATTCATTACTACGTCTGATATTTGCAATTACTTCTTCTCTTGTTTGGCCTTTCTCATGGATGTCATCTGTCCAATACTTACGACCTTCGTCACCCAGATCCCTACCTAGTTCTTGCTGGTAGACACCTTCTAGCCATTTCTCTGTTCTTTCTCTTGCGGTCTTTTGAGGATCGCTACCCATTGGCGCTATTGCAGTCATTATTGATTAAATAAATTGAATACCTTTATATAGTTTAGGAAATTTAATAATCTCCCTTCATTCCTTTCTTCTGCATGAAAGCATCAAGGAAATTTGTTTTGTAATCTTTCTCCACTCCTTTCTTATTCATTAGATCAGTAACGAATGGAATGCTTCCTAGATCACTGAAGTCATCGACATATCTAGAAGGATCCCAGTTAGCGTCCCAATCATCACGTTTGTCTTTTAAATTCTTAGGAATTTTTGTTGGTTCCTCCCATGGATTGTCAGCGTATTCTTTGTCTTCAATACAAGTACCTGACACTCCTCTGACTTGCCCTGCTGGACAATCGGGTTTCGGATCATCTGGCTTAACAGGTTTTTCTTCTTCTTCTTCTACTACTGGGTCTGATTTGTTTGCTTTATACCTGAAAACATTCCAAGCATCATCATCATCTTCAATTGTTCTTTCGTAGGAATATTTATCTTTGTCCTGCATGCTAGGTGCGAAATCCCCTGCTTCAATTTTCGCCATGATGTCATCACCGTCATAGGCGAGATCATGTCTATCTAAAGTGTTTTGGTCAATCTTAAAACCTGTATCTGCTGCTGCTCTAGCTAATGCGTCTGTAACAGAGTCTTGGTTATATGCATATTTGCCCCAAGGACCACGGTCGTTATAGATAGTCTCGTATTCTGCCTGCGTTAACTGGCCGTCGTCACCAGCAGCTTTAACGATTGAGTCGTATAAATGTTTATTCTTCTCGACTAGTTCACTATCTCTAGGAGAGTCAAACCTTGTGCCAGAGTAGCCTTTACTCCTCAAGTATGCCTCATTATCTTTCGTAAAAGACATCTACCATTTTCATTACTATCCTTTATATCCTAATTAATATTATTCGGTCATAAATTTAGGAGTCATTATTGAATTGACTGGGACTCCTGAACCCATACGCCAATCAATCCAAACCTTATTCGTTTTTTCTAATCTTTCAAAAGTTTTTGGATCCTTATTGGCAGTCGTCTCTAGAAAACATAATGTTTCACTTTCTAATTTACGAGTACTGAATTCAATATCCATCGTGTCTAGTGAACGTCGATGATGGAAATGAGGAACACCTTTGATCTTCATGTGCAACGGATTGCAGCAATTGTTATCACCGCAAAGCATTTTCATAGGGAGTCGTCCTATATCTCCCCAAGTAAACCAACAGGCAACACGAGATGCAGAGTATTGCCGACCTGAATTCCAGTGACGAGGGATAGGGAAATAGCTTGAGTTACATCGACTATGAAACTTTCCTCTCCAAGGCCAGCATTCATCGGCTGATCCAATCTCAACAAAAGACCAGAATTCTAGAAATCTTCTACGGTGTTGTTTCTCTATTCGATGGACATCAAGAGAAAGCCGACCTTCGGTTAAAGCACTGACACATCGAACGCATGCATGACTATCTGCATAACGAGGAATCAGTGCATCCCTTGATCCAATACTGTGATCATGGAAAAAGCATATGGGGCCGCCTTCTATTTTTGAATGCAAATCTGGAGGGAGTGCCCACTGTGCCATGGTTATTTCGTATTAAAAGGAAATCCTTTTGGTGGATTGAACTTGCCACCGAGTGCAATTAACTGTTTGGACTTTGGCAATAGTTCGATTTGATCTGAAGGCCAAAGCTCTTTACGAGTTGATTTTTCTAAAGCAACTGGAACGAGAATGTCTTTAACGCCAGTCGCTTCAACAGCTCCGACAACCATTCCTTGCCGACCATCAACTTTATTTTTGACTCGATGACCCAGCTTAAGGTCTTTCATTGCATACTGATGCGGTCATCTTGATAGATACAGTAAGCAATCTAATGAATTATGCAAGGTCTCCGCTGATTTCTCTAGGTTCATTATCATCATTTGGCTCCAATGGTCCTCGCACAGGAATGCGATGAACAGCTATTCCAGCTTCTATGAACATCTCTCTGGCTGTGTCAAATGATTGTTGCCATCTCAGTGGCTCTACAAAATCAGGGACAACGACTTTGTTTATATCTGCTTGTATTAGAACTGCTGCACAATTACTGCATGTCATCAAAGGCCAGATGTACATCGTTGCTCCTGTCAAAGAGACTCCTGACTTAGCAGCAAAAGCAACACAGTTCATTTCAGCATGAACAGTCATCGATAATCGAGTATCTCTATCTTTTAAACGAGTATCGGTATCCGTAATACCCACAGGTAATCCATTAAAACCTTGAGCTAGGATACGTCTATCTCTTACAGCTATCGCACCAACCTTAGTTGAAGGGTCTTTCGACCAACCTGCAATATTGGATGCTAATACAAGAAAGCGTTGATCCCAGTGTTTTGGGGCTTTTGGTGGTTTTAAATTTTGCATAGAATATAGATGGAGGTGTCTTAATGCTTGAAGTAATTTCTGTTATTGGTGTGGCTACTGCTGGTGCTCTTTGGCGTATTGCTTTTACTCAAGGCAGTATGAAGAGAGGAATGGAGGCAATACTTAGAGAGGTTCAGCTACTCAGAAGTGAAGTATCAAAAGACATAATTATTGTAAAAGAGGAATTAAGAGATCACGAGTCCAGACTGAGAAAATTAGAAACTAGTAAAAGAAGATGACTTGTTATAACTGTCATGGGGTTTTGATCTGGAAAGGAGAAACAAATTGTTCAGAGGATTTCCCAGACGGTGAATTTAATCTGCATACAACGTTGATCTGCGAGACATGCAAGGCATACGTTGAGGTCTATGCAAATACCAATAGTAAATAAAACATAAATTCCTCTTTCCAGATAGAATAGGAGGCATGATCATCATCTATCAAGAGCACATCGATGTGCTGGAGAAAGAAGTTGACGTGCTTGTCAATGAAGTGCGTTTCTTGAAAGAGCAGTTGGAATATAAATCACTTGGGCCGCCAATAGATGCTGAGAAACACTAAACAGATCCGGCTTCTACATCTGCACCAGAGCCGACTTCTTCATGGCCTAATTGATTAGGTCTCCATCCGCTTTGCCAAATCTCTCTGGATTTTATTTGTAAATCATTCAGCGATTTGCCGTGAGTATCTAGATATTGAATAATTATCTCCCTTAGATCATGGCCGCCAACGTCGTGGACGTATCTATTAGAGAGTCGAGCAAGGTCAACGATATCTTGTTTGCTTAGTTCTCTCAATGGTTTAGAGACAATCATGTCGATGACCGGACGATCCGAGTCGTACATGGGATGGGTGGCTAAAGCTGAATACATTTGAATGTTCTTTCTTTCATATTGAATCACATGGGGTACAGGGTGTACAGGGATCCACGCTTTCTATAACCTTTCCTAGAAATTACTTCTCCCTTTTAAATGTCTTTCTTATTCTTTTTTCTTATAGATCGATCATAGCGTTTTTGAAAGGTTGAATATTTTTAATACGCTGCTGAATTACTAGGAAAGGTTATACAGAGTGTGGAACCTCGTACCCTTTTGTGAGACTCATTTATTAGTAGTTAATTTCAAGCAAGATGCCGTACCCTTTTTAGGTGTACAGGGGGTACAGGGTCAATAAAAAAGGCTGCTACTACTAGAGCGAGTAACAGCCAAGTGGTTGGGATTTTTGGTTTTGTCTCAGCTAAGTCTTAATCCATACTCTGAATTGCTCACCGTTCTTTTTAATTTTTTTCTTTTCGCAACCTTCTCTAGTCATGCAGTCGGTAATATTCCTGCTCATTTGACTTTGTTGAGTTATAGGAATATCAAGCTGAGAGAACATATCAGCCAACGTTATATAAGGTTTGTTTTGGTGGTAGCCAGAAGTATGCCTCTTTAAAACTTCCCTGACTGCAACTTCATAAGGTTGATCTCTGGTGAAGGAGTCAGCGTAGTCAGAGATATAACTAATTTCTGCACTGGTAAAAACATGCTGGGGTTTGTCTTGATAACGCAAGTAAGCAGAGACCCATATTGAATCCCTGTCTTTCTTTAAGCGATCTAGATCAATAATCTTGATAGAAGGATTCTCTTTAGAGGGAACCTTGCCAACAACTTTGATCGGAAGGAATCGTCTGTTACCAGATGGATCACTTAGGAAATCAGAAGAATTAGTTGCACCTGCAAGCACAAAAGCTCTTGGATAGGATTTCTCGTTTTCATATTTCCTTGCCGATCTATCTGTACCCACAGAGACAAGGTTTTTTAATTCCTCAGAGTATTTACGTTTGGTGTACCTTTCGAACTCATCCATCACAACAATAAATCCAGCATGAAGTGCGTGAGGCTTATCCTTCAAATATTCAATGGATTGCTGCATGGTTGTGACCCATGGATAAGTACCGTTAATAGGATGAGGCGGAGTGAGGTAACTGAAGAATGTTGACTTACCACAGTTCTGACTTCCAATAAGAACAGGCATCCAGTCGTGGACACAACCCGGATCAATCACTCTGGCAACAGCTCCTATTAAGAATCGTTTGAGAATGACATCAGCCAAAGTTGATCCATCTCTCATAACTGGATTTTCTAGTGGATCTGTTGGTACTCCAAGAATCTCAGTAGCCAGCCTGTCGAAGTAAGGACACTCTCCGGTTTGAGCTGCCACAGTTTCTAGATATTTTTTGACTGGGTGATATCTATTTTGGTATCCAATTTCTGAAGCAACATCAAAGACAAGAGTCTTAGGGAAGACCGTGTTAGCTCGATGACTAACTTCTAAGTACATCAAAGTTGGATCATGGATTGGTCTTGCTTGATTCTTAGGACCAAACTCCAACTGCTGATTCATCACGTTTAATCTCAGGCCGGGATAAATCTCTGGCATAAGTTGTCTGACTCGATCAACTTGATTTTCTCCGGGTCTTCCTCTAGCTGGAGCATCACCTTCTTCTGGTTCCACATCATCATGATCATCGAAGTCGTCAGATTCTTCTGGCTCAACAATGGAAGATCTTTGCCATGGTCTATCTCCGAATAAACCTTGGGTGGGTTCAGTTGTTGTTGCAACTAAATCATCACCAAAGCCATCTTCCTCGTCCTCGCCTAAGAAAGCACTATGTTCATAGCCAGCAAATGTTGTGCCGTAATGACCAAGTAAATGATTACTATCTGTCTTTAGTTCAGAGGGAATATTGCTACGCCAATCTGGATCGCAGTTTGTAGCTTCCCAGAAGATTGTGGCTAGAGAATCTCCTCGGAAAGTTCTGAAGTATCTTTCTGTTGATTGCTTGGACTTAGATCCGCTGCCATGGTGACAGCGACTAGTCCAATCAGACCAGTAAGGGAAAACTTCGTCACCCCCTGCACTAGCAGAGACAGTAACTTTTATAAAGCGATCACGTTCTCCATCAACCGTAGGAGTGATGATGTTTTCTAAACAGTAGATTGCCAGTTGGATTGAATGATCATCAATATCTTCTTTCCTTCGATCATATGTATTGCGTCTGACGACCAACGCTTTCTTAGCTTCTTCAATAATGTCTTGATCTAAAACAGCATCATCATTGATTAAAGGTTGTTGGGCATTGTCATTTCCATAGAAAGTTCGACAGCAATCAGTACAGGCTTCATCAGCATTGGTCTTCTTGACGAGGACAGTAACGATCTCTTTATAAAGGTCAGGATTAGTAATGACCTCTGGTAGGCGAAAGATCACACGGAATCTTTCTTTGTTATTAGTAGGATCGTGACTCGTAGTCGTGTAAACCCATGCAGCCTTAGAAGCTAAAGGACTCTCAAGAAATTCATTAACTGTTAAACCATGGTCAACATCAACGACTGCAAGTGAACTGCTTTCGAATGCAGCACTTGTTCTATTAGGACCAGTCATGGATGCAGCAACAAAGGCTGATCCATTCATGACATAGTTTCTGAGGTCTTCTAACGAACCAGTTTTCTTCTCCCAATTCGTCGCATATTCACGAGCCCAACTTGTAGGCTTGTTCTTAATCGAGGGATGAATACTAAAAGAAACTTGATCCACAAGGGTACGGTGTACAGGATACATAGTATGCTTGATCTTTCTAAACAATCAACTAGATGAGATATGGTAATCGTTATCGTTTTTATACCAAATCTTGCAGATTTATGCTAAACGATAATTTTATACAGAAATTTAGTAACTTTGGTCTTACTTTTTGGACTCATTAGGATATTTTCAGTAAAGGAATATGACAGGAATTAATAATATTTGGCCTTAGTTTTCCACAAGACCCAGTATTTGTAAGTATAAAGTCTTAGGCAAATCTTTAATTATGTTGCGTTCCTTAATTTTTAGTGAGTCTTGCTACAAGAAACATCACTGAGGGGTACACAAAAGAACATTTGCTACTAATATTACGTAACACGGTACTAACAAGTGTTCACTTCTGGACATTTCCGTGCTACTTTCTAGATTATCTAGTTATCTAGAGAGTATCCCAATCTGTTAGTTCAATCATTCGTTTTCTATTAGTCGATCTTGGACTGAGGAAACTGCAACTCCACCATTTTCTCCTTCTAATTCATGTCTTCTCTTAACGACACTCAAATTCAAAGATTACAAAGGGCTATTAATGAAGCTCTTATCCAGAACGGAAAGATCTCTCAACGAGAACTTTGCAAGCGTCTAGATATCACCATTGGGACAATGACTAAATACCTAAGAGGTGAAGTCAATCCTTTTGATATCAAAACTAGGATCACCATGAATCTGGCTAAGGAGTTGAAAGTTACGCCTGAAGCTTTATATAACTATTTCAATACTGGTGAATACGGTAAGAGCGTCAATATTGATGCCGTTGAAAGCTGGATCAGGAGCAGTGCTGGTCAAGCAGACATCCCAAGAATATTGACATCACTTGCATATAGTCAGAACAAAACTCTTGAGACCGCAGGAGTTGCGGCTATCAGGAAAGAGGATATTCGATTCTCTGACGAAGGATGTCAGGCATTCCTTGATTGTGTCTTAGAAAATATCGATACATATGCTACTGAAAAAGGTTGGACACATGAAAATGCAATGTCAGATTTAGTTCCGTTTATAACCAAGAACTTTAAGGTCAATTTCTTAGCTGATGCCATCAAGATAATGAGTGGTGACCAATCAGCTAGAGAAAACTTTGGAGGGAGTGTAGCTAACGTAGTTTTCCAAGCTCACGATTATGTCTGCCCAATCATGAAGACCATGAAAGAATGGACAGGCAAAGACCATAAAGAATTGCAGGAGAAGTTTGACTTAGCGGTTATCAAGTAATCAATCTACCTTTGGACGCATCGTCCAAAATAATCAATCTACCTTTGGCTGGACATTGGCTAGATGCTTTGTCGCACCATCCATATCGTTGTTGAACTGGCAACTTCCTAGATAGCAGCTTAAATATCTTTCAAATTCTGTTAATCCACCAGTTAAGGGATACTTATGAACGGTTCCTCCTTGCTCAGTTGTCATAATTAATATTGGCAATTTCTTTGACATGAACTGGGATTATGCAGAGATTTCTATTCTATTTAACCGAACAAATACGGTAGTGCAAACTCTTTCTTGCACTTTATATTTTGTTTATGATTGGTGAGTATTTATTACTAGAGTTTTTTAGAGTGACTAATTCTAAGACTGTAACCACCGAATACGGTAAGCAAAACATTTTTGGAACCGAATCCAAAGCTCAAGTTGTTGATGCTGGTTCTTATTCAGAGCAATCAGAATTACTCAATGGTCGCTTAGCAATGATCGGCTTCCTTGCAGCAGTAGGTCCATATGTTCTTACTGGTCAAATTGTTCCCGGCATATTTTAAATCGATCCATGAATCCATCTAATAAAACTATTTTCGAAAGAAGCATCGGTAGACCAGCGATGATGGCTTTCGTTCTATTGACTAGTACTTATCTAGTTTCAGGACAACTCATTCCCGGTATCGTTTAATGAAATCCGAACAGCCTAATACTGTTGTAGGAACAGAAACTCAAAGAATAGAAGAAGGCAAGATTATTGCTGAGAGAGTGAACGGATACGCCGCTTTATTTGGTTGTGCTGCTCTTATCACTTCCTACGCTACAACTGGTCAGATTATCCCCGGATTCGTTTAGTTCTTTTTTAAGTTCTTTCAGAATATGTTTGGCTTTCTTTTCTTCCTCTTTTATCTCTTGATAGCGACGAATTTTTTGCAGCCACTTAATTCTGTATCGTTCTAATTCTTCCGAAGTAAGAATAAAACTCTGGGTAATTTCAGGAGTTGAAACGATTATCTGAGCACAATCAATATCAATGCCTAATGTTTCACCACACGCTTGTTTATAGGCAGCGAGCTGGAGAGCACATTTATTGAACTTGTTCCAGCCAGTAAATCTTGATCGATCTTCTTTTCCCTTTGGATAATATCGACAATATGGCTGGTTACTGGTTTTATAGTCAGCAATTATATAAGTTCCATTTCTAACTGCAACTAAGTCTGGGCATCCACAGTAACCATATTCATGTGACCAGACTCTAGAAATTCCATCTTCTCCAGTTGTGAAATTCCACTCTGGGCGTAATGGCATCTCGGACCAGAGGAAGTCATCAAACTTCTCTAGATGCTGTTCTATTCCATCCCAGAAAGGAGCATATAATTCATCAATTTCGACAGGCTTATTGCGTATATAGTCCTCGCAACATTTATGGACTGCACTACCTCGATGAGCAGCTTTCATTGCTCCGTCGGGGTTTTTTAATTGCCAATTTAATAAAGCCTTTTTACTTTTCTCTGAAGCACATTTACCAAGAATTGTTGTGACCGATGGATATGCTTTATCTGATTTGTCTGTTCGATAATGTCTCTCACCGTCTACTTCGAATCTTGTAGCTGGCATACAAGCAAGATATGTCTTTCATATAATGTAACGTTTTATTACAACAAAAGTAGTGTTTGGGACTTACACCATTTTTTTGCATCCTTACAACAAGACCCTAAAGGGTTTCTCACGCCCCTGAACCGCTTGTTGTCCGCTGTCAGAACCCGGCTAATTAAGTGAGGACTTGACTTCTCTTTTTATGTTGCTGTCATCAACAGAGCAAGGTCTTTCTATCGGTTCGAATAGAAGGATTCGTCCATGGGCAGAATGCTAGAAGGCCAATCATTAAAGCCTTAAAATGGAAGCCCAGAATTAATCGTCTTTGCCAGTGTTATTAAGGAATTCCAGTGATTTGTAAATGGAATCTTCTGGCGTATTGCATGCAGCAAAAGCTGAGTATTCTTCAATCAGACTCTTGCCCAGATGCACTCCTCCTTTCTTAATTTCTTCTGCACCTACCTTGTCATCTAGATGTCTCGCTAAGGCAGGACCAACGACATGCAAATAAGCTAGGAAAGCTAAATCAGGCATTATGCCGTTGAGACTTGCACCTCCATTGGTGAAGCCGTTAAGCAAATAAATTAATTCACTTAGATGCTTGTTTGTTTCTTTCTGTGTGACCAATAGCTCTTTCAACAGAGCATATTGATTCATGGGTTCATCGTTTGACTTTTTATTAGTCATGGATAATTGTTCCGTTGAATTCTTTAGCAAGTAACAGTGATGCTCTTTCTAAAGCGGATAATTGTTTCCAAGCATTGTTGCAATTAGCAGTTCCATAACTATCAAGAAGTTGCTTGACATCTTTACTAGTTTTGGCTGACTGAAGTGCTGCAAGTACTGGATTATGGGAACTCGACAATGAGATAAGAATGCAATGGATCTTGAGTGACTAATCGATAACTTCTTATCTTTCCTTGTTCCTCAAAGGTTGTAAAAGAGTTAATTAATTCATATATCCTATCGGAACTATTGATTATCTTTTGTGATAATTTTAAAATCTTACAGCGAACTCCAATAGTCTCGATAAAGGGCAACAGTTCGAGACTTTCCCAGTAATCATTATCTAACCTAGAGCTAGAAGCCAAGGTACTCA
>MDSX01095942.1_pt1 | contig 11223 bp, 6 predicted proteins | sample 811141 | NCBI WGS metagenome assembly MDSX01 (sample SAMN05326642, study PRJNA326480) | marine metagenome | isolation source: seawater | place: Atlantic Ocean: South East | collected 2010
CAAAGGTCAAGGGATTCGACACTAGAAGATCAAATTGGCATGAAATATTCATATGAAATAAGTAGTATTTCATTAAGCCATCATGACTATATCAACTTAATTCAAGAACAGACTTTACAAGTTGGTGGTCTTTTTGACCCTCCAGCAGCGCCCATTGTGGGCAATATATATCGAGGTGATGATCCTGAAGATTTTGCCCTAGGATACTTTTATGCAAGTGCACCGCGGAAAGCACATATAGTGATAACTCCATAAGAGTAACACCCCGTTTTCGATCCGTTACGTTAACTTCGTATCATGGAACTTTTAACAATTAACCCTGGTCACTGGGCCAGAGATTTTTTTGAAACGGTGGGCTTACCCGAGAATTTGGTGTCTGGATTTACAATAGTTTTAGACTTTGCTATTCTCGTTGTTGCAAGTATTATAGCTGATTTCATAGCAAGAAAGTTGCTTATGGGTCTCATAAAAAAGTGGGTAATTAAATCAAAAGTGAACTGGGATAATTACTTTTTAGAGGAAAAAGTTTTTCAATCCTTTGTTCATTTATTCCCCACGATCGCCATATACACTTTCATACCTGTTGTTTTTAGTGACATCCCAAAATGGATAAGCCCAATTCAAACCGGGCTGAGTATTTTCTTAGTATATCAAATATCTGTTTTAGTTAACAGGACTGCAAAAGCAGCAACTCACATCCTTGAAAATACAGAAAGCTTTAAAGATAAGCCTATTCGAACATTACTTTCTGTTATTCAATTTTTAACTTGGTTCATAGCAATTCTGGCAGTAATATCTATATGGACGGGAACCCCACTATCTACATTATTAGGTGCCATGGCCGGAGCTACTGCCATAATTATCTTAATATTTCAAGATGCAATAAATGGTTTACTAGCAAATTTTCAAATAACTCTTTTTGATCTTCTAAAAAAAGGAGATTGGATAACATTTGAAAAATTCGGTGTGGATGGCGATGTTTTAAGTGTAGACCTCACAACAGTAAAGATTAAAAATTTTGATAATACTATCTCTTCAGTGCCAGCAAAGGCGTTTGTGACAGATAGTTTTATTAATTGGAGAGGAATACAAATTGCAAAAGTTAGAAGGATAAAGAGAAATCTAATTTTCGATATGGATTCGATACAATTTTGCGATTCCAATCTTTTAAATCAGCTGAAAGAAGTTCAGGAAATTCGAGAATATATTATTTCCAAAGAAGAGGAAATAAAAAAATATAATGCATCCATTGGTGCGAATAAATCAAATCTTGTCAACGGAAGAAATTTAACGAATCTAGGTGTATTTCGGGAGTATGCGACCCAATATTTAAAAAACCATGAATCTCTGTCTTCTGAACATAGCCTTATGGTCAGACAGCTCCAACCTACTGGCTCTGGAATTCCACTAGAGATATATTGTTTTGCTAAAGAAATAAATTGGGTTCCTTATGAGGGGATCGTCTCAGATATTTTTGATCACTTAATCGCGTCTTCAACCTCATTTAATCTGAATATATACCAAGCTCCAACATCGAGAACAGGTTACCCATTTACACCAAAAAATTGAAGCCTCTTGTCATTTTAGGAATAGACCCGGGAACAATAGTTATGGGATATGGAGTAGTTATACTTGAAAATAAAAAATTGAAATGCATCGATCTTGATGCGATAAAATTTAATTCTAAAAAAAGTCCTTTTGATAGACTTCAAGATATTCATGACCATATGGGACTTTTATTCAAAAAATTTGATCCCGATTTTTTAGCTATGGAAGCTCCATTCTATGGAAAAAATATTCAGTCGATGTTGAAGCTAGGACGAGCTCAAGGGGTAATAATGTCTGCTGCTCTGGATCGTGGAATCCCAGTAGATGAATATTCACCACGAAAAGTGAAAATGGCAATTACCGGGAACGGTGCATCTTCAAAGGAACGTGTAGCCACAATGCTTGAGAGCATTTTTAGCCTTGACCAAATTAAAAAACCAATGGATGCCTCTGACGGTCTTGCAGTTGCTGCTTGCCATGCCTTTCAAATAATGAGTCCGATAGAGGTTGACACTCCCAATAAATTAAAAAACCGTCCCAAAGGAAAAGGGAAAGGATCATGGAACTCCTTTCTAAAAAACAATCCAGATCGAGTAAAGTCTTAAATGACTTTCAAAAACATCAGATATGTTGAAACAATTCAGGTCAACATCAATATCGGGCAAACATATTTTTTTGGAATTGTAGAGTATGCCTCTAAAATTTATAAATAGCTAATCTGGTATTAAACTCGCATATTTTGCCGCTATACGGTCTGCTATACCTTGCATCTCAGAGTCATCTAACTGCAACTTTGGTAACGCAAAATTTAAATCACCCTCGGTTCTCAGAGGGACAAGGTGAATATGAGCGTGCGTAACTTCGAATCCCAATACGGCTACTCCAACCCGATTGCATGATATTTCATCCTCAATAGCTTTAGCAACATTTTGGGTAAATGACCACAAAGAATTAAACTCTTTTTTGGGCAAATCAAACAAACGATCCATTTCTCTTTTGGGAACAACTAAAGTGTGGCCTTTGGATAACGGGCGAATATCCAGAAATGCAAAAGCATTTTTTGTCTCAGCTATCTTATAGCATGGAATTTCTCCTTTGATAATTTTCGTGAAAACTGAACTCATAACTATAAATCTATCGTTATCGAGAAATTTCTAGAATTTCTAATTTCATAACTCCGTTAGGTACATTTATTTCAGCGATATCCCCTAATTTTTTGCCTAAAAGACCTTTACCAATTGGAGAGTTCACACTAATTTTTCCGGAGGGCAAATCCGCTTCTGCTTCGGCTACCAATGTGTATGAAAACTCCATTGAGTTCGCAATGTTTCGAAGACGAACGCGAGATAGAATTAAAATTTTACTATTATCAAATTGAGACTCATCAACAATTCTGGCATTAGCCATTACGTCTTCTAATTTGGATATTTTAAGCTCTAATAAGCCTTGAGCTTCCTTCGCGGCGTCATACTCAGCATTCTCACTGAGATCTCCTTTATCTCGGGCATCAGCTATTTGCTGAGATATTTTTGGACGCTGAATAGACTTAAGCTCTTCCAACTCATCTTTTAACTTTTGAAAACCCTGAGGGGTATAATAAGAAACAGACATTACTTTGAATTTAACAAGCCATTGAGTTCCAAATAGAAACTACTGAACATCAAGATTAATAAATGAATTTAACGAAACAAAATGAATTATTGACTCTCTAAGAACTATAAAACCAATATTACTCCCAAAGTATGAACTCCCATAAATGCCTTGGTCAGGCGGTAACCATAATTAATTTGAAGTTGTCCCCCATTTCCTGTTGGTGCATTCATTGAAAAGCCTGCAGACGGGCCAGTGAATGCTTCGGAAGCGAAGCCATCAAAACGATTATCGAATAAAGCATAACCAAATCGAACCTGAAATACATCGTTGTAATCATACTCCAGGCCGCCAGTCAATTGGTCCTTTTTGAACGAATTAGAAATGAAATTTCCAGCAATGTTTAGTCTATGCTTGGCATTTAGATCTATTCGTTTTGAGGCTCCAATTGCAAGCTGAGTTGGTAATTCAAAACTTTGGGAACGAGCTTCAAAAGTCGAAGTGTATGATCCATCCGCAACAGGCAATACCACAGCCAAGCCATCACCCGAATAACTAAAAGACGGGCCAACATTTCTTAAAGTTATACCAAATTTAAAATCACGATTATCCCCAGTAACATACTGAACACCAGCATCAAAACACACCCCTGTTGCTGACAAATTTGACATACTAGAATTATATAATTTAATATTTACTCCACCATAAATGCTCTCAGTGAATTTTTTTGAATATCCTAAACCTATAATTGAAGCTGCTGGCCTAATACTTCCAGCTCCTCCGTCTGGTAAATCTGTTGTTGTTACTTCAATATCACCATAATTCATGTTTGTAATATGAATTCCTAGAACCCCATTATTACCAGAAGGCGTTGCAAATGCTGCTGCATTTAACTGTATTCCTGATCCCACGAGCCATTGAGAATTGGCAAATCCCGCTTGCAACCCTTCAGTAAAAGCCAATCCAGCAATATTACCATAAAGAGATTCTAAACCCATCACATTTGCCGTATTCGCTTCTGACCATGAAGCTGTTCGAGCCCATGGGTTGATTAAAAGTTCTGAGGCTCCAGCAGAACCTGATCTCACAGGATTTCCTGCAAATACCAATGAGGATAATGTTGTAAATCCTAAAATTGAGAATATGTATTTTCTTATCATTTCTTTTAAACTTAATTAAAATCCAGTAGGATCAAAAGGTCGAAGAGTTCCAAACCACTTAATAACTCGCTCACCAACTCCAGGAGCACTTATATGAATAAGATAAGCTCCGCTTGCAATTGGCACATTATAATTATTTGTCAAATCCCATGGCAACCATGTCAGGGAATTATCTTTCTTAAAAGTCTTTACTAACGCGCCCTCTACTGTGTAGATATTAATAGTACAACTCTCAGGAAGATTTGTGATTTTTACAATATTATCTAACTGAGAATTCTCATACATCGATATACTAAAGTATGGATTCGGAACCAACTTTACGAAATCTAATGCAGATTCCGCAACGGCCAATACTCCTTTTTCCGTTGCCACATTAGTGGTATTAAATAAGTATTTTGGATATGAATTATTGCTTCCATCTGTTTCATATTTTGCGTAAGGTTGCGCCATGCGTATTCTCACCCTTGCATCAGTTGGCATGTCTGTATATGGATCCATCCCGTCAAATCTTGACTCAATTAGAGGAATATTAACCCACATTAAACTCTTTGTGACTTTATTTCTGTTCAAAATTGAGTTCAAGCCAGTCATCTCTGTGTATAGTGGACTAGCTGTTTCATCAGGACCAGCATAATCTAGAGGAATTTTAGATAATCCCTGCTGAAAATAAGGTGCAAAAACATAGAGATAATGTTGGCCTCCAAATCTATAACCACCAGTCACAGCATCTCTTGGGAATATACTTCTTCGACTTGTTGGATTCCAGCGCATATCATTTCCATTGTCCGCTATCATCCAGGAATTTTCACCAAATGCCATGTTTAAGCGAGTTCCTGTTTCTAAATCAATCGCATATCCTGGAAACCAAGACCAACCTGTACTTGTTGAACTAGTTACAAGCTCACCATTGACCAAGTCCAAACTGGCAGCAGAACGCAGGCGCCATTTTCTTGTACCACCCTCTGTAATATCTTGATCTTCTCCCAGCTCAACTACTGGAACACGGGTCCATTTCGTGTGATCAGAGGTGTATACAATATCAACAGAGTGCAAAGAACCCGCAGACATTCGCGACGCAAATGCTGACATTGCTGAATCTGCAGGACCCATACCATAAATTGGGTTTAACTCATCATATCCTCTTCCGATATAACTAACGTATTTAAAAGGAGCCCAAGTCCCATTAACTATGTTGCTAAATAGAGATTTTGGATCATCCGGATAATCAGAATAATAAGAGCCTGGCTTTGTACTCACGTCATTTTGGCCAGCTAAAATCCAATTTGTTGGGCTGTAGCTATCATCATCTTTTACTCCTGTAAGCCATGCCATTGTTGGATCTGAAAATGATATATTCGATTCGATAATTCCGGCATTTCTTTCATTATCAGGGTCATTGCCTGGGCTCTCCTGATCCCTTACTTCTATGGAGAGTCCTAATTCAGGAATGATTTGCTCATTCAAAAAAGAAATTGAAGTCATAGAATTAGCAATTGTATTTCCCACGCCATCCTGAATCTCCCACATAGCATTATTTCCGACGTTATCAAACAGCAAAGTATAATTACCTGACGGCACATTTAAGGGGTCTACCACTTTAACATTAATCGGTCCAAAACCACTTTTGTATACGGGGTAGTCAAGACTAAAATTCTTAGTAATAAATGATTCTGAAGCAGAATCTAATTCTAAAACATTTCCTCCATTACCCATCCCTTCAACTCGAGTAATTATTGGACTAAATCCATATGCTGAATTTTGAATGGTTCCCTCGGATTCACTATCAATTATATGAGGAATACCTTCATATTTTCGGACATTATTTCTACCAGATAAAAATGGTTTTCGTTGGCCATTGGGGTACAATACCTGATCAAAAGGCTCATATTCGTTATATGCATAGGCCACAACCGTAAAGAAATACGGTTTATGATTAATTAACCTCTTGTCCGTTCCTGTGGAAAATGCATCTTCACTCACTAAGAAGCTCATTTTAATACCTTCATTATTGTTTTCTAGAGTCATGTCCTGTGGCATTATTAGCTCAAGGTCTGGATCTAGTTCCCAGTTGATGAGTCTCTCTACCCCATTTTGAATATCACACTGACCAATGAGTCGAGCTTGGCTTGGATCATATCGGTCACCTACAGAGGCATCTGCGTTCGACATTTGAAAGATTTGAAATCCTTCAAACTTATATGTATTGTCAGCAAAAGGAATTAAAGGATCGATTTCCTCGTAATCTAGGTTGTCGTTGTTTTGACCCTCTCGGTAGCTAAGCATTATTACAAGTTTCCGATCCAATTCTTGAATAGTCATATCCGGCGCATCTGGACCATTTAAAATTTGAAAACAATTATCAAATAAGCTCTGAGATTTATCATCTGCAATTATAACCTTCTCTACTGATGCAAATAAATCAGATTTATTATAATCTCTTTCCCAAACGACTCCAGTTGTTATGAAGTTTAGAGCTCCAGGAGCCAATGAGAATGGGCCAGCATTGTGTAACCCTCGCTTATCCTCAGAATTATTAGGTGATTCATACCAATCTTGAGATGCTGCAGGTTCATTATTTCCAGTTGTATCAAAGGTGTTACCCGGATAAGCAAAAAGAGTTTTTAAACCCTGCCCGTCCGCTGTAAAGCCATCCCCATTTGCCGGATTTCCTGGTCCACTAGGTGTCTCAACGACTAAAGGATTACCATTTTTCCATCGAGACTGCATGAAATTGTAGAACTCCGCTGAAGTGTTAGGATTGCCCGAAAATGCAGAGCCAGTGTTGTTGTAATACATAAAGCCTGACATAATAATCCTTTCATTTACTCCTGTTACTGGATTTTCAGCAACACAATTGCCATTATCATCTCTTACTCCGTCAATACATCCATCTCTATCATTATCCAGACCATCAAAATAATCGGCAAACGGTCCTTGGAAAAAGTCAAATCCGACTGCGGGGGGGTTTAATCCATATCCCAAAGGCCCTTCATCATTTAAATCTGCATTGTAGCAATAGCCAAGGCCTCTCGGTATATCACAGCCAATTATATCATCTAAATAATTACCTAAATCCGGATCAAACCAGGTTGAAAAATATGTATTTGTCAAACGAAATGTCGACTTGTTAATAATCCGATAATTATTAAAAGTCATATTATTAATCTCGTCATTCGTTGAAAACGCGAATGCTTGGGCTCTAATTTCAAAACCTAATGCACCTGCATTTGTCTCTGTATGAACGTTACCCCGATCATTAAATACCCACCAAATGGTTTGATCACCATATAAAACATCAGTTTCCTTTCTGCGGCAGTCAAATGCTCTATCTAAATCATAAGCAGGATAATCCTCCAACGGGTCGTAATACTGGTCACCGTCTAAGTCAATAAATGGTGCAAGTGCATAAGGAAGCTCTCCCTCTGCGCCATGGGCTGGCCAGTTTAAAATAATATCAGGTATACTACCTTCATAGCCAGGGAATTTATCAGCTGCGTCGCAATCAACATCATTCTTGCAGAGAAGCCATGAGCGGTGAGTCTCAACCTCTTCTCTAGTTATGATCCAATGTCGATCATATTTATCACAGACACTTTTATTCACTGACGCCAAACCATCCGTAGATAAAGGCCCTGGCCAGTAGTCACTTCCTCTTGATCTGTAGGTCATAGCCGCAAGTTTTAGCTGATTTCCCTCATCTAAACCTCCCAGCCACAAAGCTCCAGCAAACATCGAGTGCTTTCCGCCCCCTTTGGGAACTTCATACCGAGCGGTATTTAAATCCCACCACATATCACCACCACCTAAAATGGTGGCACGGACATTGTTTATGTTGAGATCCGACTGTGCTTTTGCTGGCTGACAGAGCTCCTCAACTGTCTTGTTAGAACGACCTCCCGTGCCTCCCGAAACGTTTATATCAGGCTTCGCCAAGATAGCTGTAGAACTAAAAACAATTACTAAACAGAATATTAATTTCTTCATTTGAGATTGGATAAATATAATTTACAAACCAAGACGGACGCCAAGACGAATTTGACGAGGAATTGAATAATTAAATGGGTTGGTCATAGATACAGTGTACAAGTCTGCAAAAGACTGTGCGTTCGTTGTGAAAAGTATGGCTTGCTGGCCTCTAGATGAGGATAAATAACCATCATCTTCAGGTGAGCCAGTGTATGAATATATATTTAGAACATTAAGGGTATTTAATAAATTCAAAACTTGAACATATACCTCTAAATTATTCTTTCCTTTGTTGTAATACCAAACCTTATTGGCCGTCATATCCATTTTAAACTGCCATGGTCTTCTCGAACCATTTAAAGCTCCTAAAATTGGAGCAGCAGATTCTGTCAAACCATATGCTCGAACTCGACGCGAATATGGAAATCCTGAACTTGTGCTGACCAAAAAGTTCACTCCAGCATTCTCTAAAATTCTTTTATTCTTGATGATTGGACCATTATAATTTGTTCCTTTTCCATAGCGATAATCTAGGTTACCCGAAAGAGTATGTCTTTGGTCGTAATTTAAAGGTTGAATATACCTAAGGTTTGGTTGGCCTGATCGTGCCAAAGAAAGTCCTGAATTTGCTCCGGAGCCTGTTCCATCCGCAAAGGAAAGTGAGTACTGAGCATTGAGCATCACATTTCCAGTCCGCCTTAAGTCATATTGAAAACTAAATCCTTTGGACGTAGTAAAATCTCTATTCCCATACATTATGTATGTCGTTGGGTATGCTTCTGTCACTGATACAGATTGGATCAAATCCCGATATTCTCTGTAAAAAGCATTGATCTTTAAAGCACTCCTCTCACCGAGCATTTGGCGAAATCCGATTTCATATTCAGTGAGCTTTTGAGGCTTCAAATCTGGATTTGGTAATTCATCCGTTCCATATTGCAGATTCACATAATTTACAGGATTAAATCTTGAAAAGCCGGCATTTGGTCTTTGAACTAATAAGTCATAATGGGCAAAAAACTCTGCCTCATCTGAAATCGGAAATTGAAATGAAATACGAGGAGAGACAGTTACTTGAGGAGTATAGTCCTCAAATCCCGCAGCCGATAAAACCGGCAGGTCCGGGTTGCTTTGGTCAGTGAAATTTTCTTCAAAAATCCAGGGTTTCGCTTGGCCACCGGATAAGTTTGCAATTTCAACCGGGTTAGGCTGAGGGCTGCCGTCTGCATTAAACCAATCAAAACCGCTTCGATATCCAACTATCTTATTCGGATTTTTAATATCATCAACATAAACAACATAGTCATCTCCCATTGATTCTGGAATGGCAAAATCCGTACCCATGTTTTTAACATCAGCAACATTCCTTGAGCTGTAGAGAGTAAAAGGGTCTTTCAAAACGCTTTGATTAGCGTCAAACCGGTCAACACGAACCCCAACATTAAAATATAAATCATCAAAAGTGAACTGATCTTGAATGTAACCGGCCATATAAATCGGTTGAAATGCTTTAACTGGATAAGTTCGGTTACCATCTGCATCCGTGGCTTTAAAAAATTGCTCCAAGGTTGGGTTGGTGGTAAGCAAATTCCCTTGATAATCGTATCCATAATAATTAACATAAGCATCCCCTCCAAAATTCAAGAGTTCTTGCGCTGAAAAGAGAGATAATCCTCCATATCCCAAAAGATCATTTGGTGAGATGTTATCGACATCGAGAAGTCTTTGATCTGCTCCATCAGGGTCCCAACCCATAGCCTTACGCAATTTGCGATCAAACGTTCTTGGTTTATCTAAGTCTAAAGCTCTGTCATAGTCGATCGTATCTTGAAATACTCCATCTGTAAATCTAAGAATTGGATTATCTGTATCTAATTCTTTCATATGATCATTTTGAAGGTTTCGCATCAAAGTCCATAAACTTCTTCCAGCTACACTAAAATATCTATCAAATCTTTGCTCATATTCTAACCCCGCAATTAAGGAGTGAGCACCGATATCAAAATTTGTTGATGCTGTAATTCTGAATTGTTCTGCCTGACTATACGAATATCCTGTTTGTACCGCTCCAACATTTCCAAATAAACTATACACACTGTATGGCGCTTGACCATTTAATAATCCGCCACCCTGTTGAATATTAACAAGGTTATCTGTAGAGTTAGATATCTGACCATTGGCGACCATGTCATAGTAAGTGGATGTGTAATTTGCTAATATTGGATTATAATCACTTGCTGTAAAAACAACAGAAGTATCTAGATCTAATAACTTTCTATAACCCAGAATACCTGTCTTTTCATCTACATCGTAAGCATATAGAGAGGTTCGTTGCGTCTCAAATGTTCCGATGTGACCGTACTGAAAAATATTATCTCTATGTCGATCATCCCAAGTGCGATCTAAGTTTCTTGTATAATCCGCCTGGATAGTGTAGAAAGCATTTTTAATAAGTGATTCACTATCTTCTCCTATTCCACCAAATTGTTGAGTAAACCTTACATATGTTGAAAAATCTCGGCTGTTAAAGACAGAATTATTTTGATAATTCATTAATGCATTCGAACGACTTCCATTTCTGCCATAACCTTGATTAAACCTACCTCCAATGACTAGGTTGGTCCTATCACTTGTTTTAATATTTATATTCCCCGTTGCACGAATATTATTACGAGCAACATTCAATCTACGATTAACGGTCTCTAAGTCATCGAAACGAAGGAGTTCAGCAGCCCGAATCGTACCCAAGCCTGCCGCCGTAGGCAGTAATCGGTTTTTTTCTAAATTCGTCAAAACATCATCTTTTACTTTCCAAACAGGTGTTGCATATGGACGACTATCGCCATTGTGCTGGAATTCTGCCGAAAGCAGATAGCCAACTAAGGGTGCGTTTTTTTCTTTGTTAAATAACAAAGGACCTCCAATTGTAAGACCTGCAAGGTTATAATTGTAGGGATCA
>MDSX01075469.1_pt1 | contig 11217 bp, 9 predicted proteins | sample 811141 | NCBI WGS metagenome assembly MDSX01 (sample SAMN05326642, study PRJNA326480) | marine metagenome | isolation source: seawater | place: Atlantic Ocean: South East | collected 2010
ATGTGAATGGAACTGTTTGGTCTGAAAAACTGGTTCGAATCCGATTCAAGAAGGACTACACACAAGCGATTACTGCACGAAATCAGCGAATTCAGCAATTGTTCCATCATGGAATTCATTCAAGCCTTTTCCAACTTGCTCAAGCAGAAGAACACCTCATTGAGATGGGTGTTAAATCCTGCATTGACATGATTCAACATAACAGCCTAATTCGATGGTTAAGTCATGGTTCTATAGAACGAAAAAACCCTGTCTCGTCCGTCACTAATGAGAATATTCGACTGTACTGCTCACCTGATCTGATTCACCATGGCCGAAATGGAACGACACTCATCAAATTCTATCTTTATGGAAATCTCAATTCGAATGAGCGGACTCATCAGGCATCGTTGATCCAATCGTTCGGGGACAACGAATCGACAGTCGCTCTTTTTATCCTGCATCGCAGGAAATGGTACATCCACACCACCAAGCCAGTGGAGCACCAACGGAAAGGAGCGATGAATCTCATTCGCCAAGACATCCAACATATGGAAACTGCATTCTCAAAAGTAAACAAAAACAATGATTTGAGCGATGTCCCTCTGGCGGATTCTTATCGTGCGTGCATGACATGCAACGTTCGATTCATGTGTCCTTCACGACATGGTTTTGAGAATGCAAAGGCTGAACAACGCGCACTGATGTGCAAATAGGGATTACCTTCGCTTATTTTATATAGTCTCGGCAACATATTTTAGTCCCCAACGGGCGATTCTATGCAATAACGACCTCTGGTATCCGGATTAAGAAATCTACCTTTGGCGGAGACGCTTTACGTCTCTGCGCCGGTATCAGGGGTAATGTATTATGAGTAATAATAAACAAAATAAAGGACGCAAGACAAGGAAGAATCGTAAAAACAGAAACCTCCGTTTAGTACGAGTACCCATCCTCGATGAGAGTGGGAAAAAAGTTGGTGAGAAGGAAGTTCAAGTCCCTCGCAACTACCGAAGGACGGATTCAAAGGTCAGCCATACTGATGCAACAGTTGTGAACAATCCTCCGAAGGTTCACAAACCATGCTGTGAATCACAAGAGGCCATCGAACGAAAAAACCAATCCATGCTTCGTGAGATTCGAACATGGCCAGTCACACGAGAGTGGAACAACAAAACAGGTCAGTACGAGGTCATCATTCCTCGAGGGTTTCGTGCGAAACATAGGAAACATATGGGCCATTTCACCCAATTTCTGAAGGATCAAAGATAATTCCTATCCTGTCCCATAGGCCTCCGAAAGCCTCGGATTTCGGACCAATTGAGCGTAAGCCATAGGCGATACTCTATGGGCTGGTTGTTCGAGGAGAACTCATGGAAAAGGGCGTGCAGCATGAATTTGCTCCGAATTCGATTTGTTTTGGTTGTGGACCTGCGAACGAGAAAGGATTGCAAATTGAGTCCTTTCGAAAAGGAAGTGGTTTGGAGCTGAAATTCACACCCTCTGAGGAGCATCAAGCCTTTCCAGGTATGGTGAACGGTGGCATCATTGGTACGTTACTCGATTGTCATGGAAACTGGGCTGCTGCGATTGCATTAATGGATAAACATGGATTGGAGCAACCGCCTTGCACCGTGACTGCATCCTATTCAATCTCCTTGCGCAGGCCAACCCCTCTCGGTACTGAATTGCAGATCGAAGCGTATCCTGAGGAGATTGGAGAGGATCGTGTCCATGTTCGAATGGAATTGAAAGCGAACGACAAAATATGTGCAACTGGAAAGGGATTGTTCGTATCCGTCAAAGAAGGCCACCCGGCTTATCATAGGTGGAATTGAGGAACAAGTATGGCGAAACCATCCGTTCAACAGAACCAGAGACTTGCTCAATTGAAGCAGGATGTTCTTGTTCAGATGGAATCGATGGGCCACTGGAGCCAAGAAAACCTCTCGCCACTGCAGAACATCCCCTTAGCAGTCTTAAGAAAAAACGCAACTCAACGACACGGCGTTACCCGCTTTCGACGGGGGGCACGTACCACCGAATTGAAGACAAAGGATGTTGAAACCATTGACCTCCACCCGAATCTCTTGTCAATGGAATGGAACGATTATGCCCGATTTGTGCTGTACCATGAGTACTTGCATGCTTTAGGAAACCGATTTCATGATACTGCGTTTCATCAACTGGAACAACTCTGGCCGTTTCCTGGTGCAGATCGTGGACGTGAATTCACACAACTCATGCGGCAGAAATCTGCAACATGGTTGTGGGTTTGCACGACTTGCGACAAAAAGTATCCGCGCAAACGCAAAGCAAATCGACGATTTCGATGTCGAACGTGCTCAACAATACTCACCGATGTTCCGAACATGCAGGAAGTAAACTAAACAACACATCATATCTCGGAGGTGTAGGGTCAATCCATGCAGTGGAAGATACGATGTTCTGTCATCCTTATTCTTCTCTGCATGGCATCGATGCCTGTAAATGCCTCACTGAATGATGGAGAATCGGGTGGACGTCTGTACTTCTCTTGTGATTCTGACGATAATTGTCAATTGACTCCGGTTCCGACCGGAGAAGAGATTGTTACCGGTTCCGTACAAGCTAATCCATTGATGACAGAATCTGTTTCCATCGAGTTTGATATGATTCCGTCACAGACTGAACTCGCAGTTTTACCTGACGTTCTCGATGAGTTGTTTATTGATCTCAGAGTTCAAGGAGACACGTTGGGTGTTTACACACCAGAAATGGAAGTCAAGCTCATCATTGGGACAAGCGTTACAACACTGGAATCTGAACAATCCACCTTACCCACCTCTGGCGAAGGTACCGGACACCGATGGACGGATGAGCCCCTCAATCTCGAACAAGGGCGACTTCTTTGGCCTGATGATGTGGTTCGTGCACGAATTGTGTTCACTGTTGATCGCCCATCAACATGGGAACTGCATCTTCGTGGTGCATCCTTCCTCGAATTGGATATTGCATGGTCCGAAAACGTGGCGGCCAAAGATGTTGATGAACCAACAAGCGCACTGCAACCAAAATCGACCTCACTCGAAGATGTCCATTATGGAGCGCTGGTGGGGGATGATTCAGATTGTTGGTCGTTCACTGTTGAGTCGAACGAAATTATGCGAATCCTCATTCAGTGGGAAGATGTTCCTCTCGAATTGCAACAAAGCAATGGCGTACATCGACTGAGAACGTCAAAAGGGTTGCAAGTTGCAGCTCCTGAGGTCATTATCAAAGCAGAAGGTGACGAAGTCTTGACCAATTACCGTTGGAGAGCACTTGACCCTGGCGATTACGTGTTCTGCCTCAATGGACAGAGCGCTCGTTTCCAGCCGTACATTTGGAGCGGAGTCTACGCTGTAGAAAGCTCTGGGCCCACAGATTCGTCGCAATTTGAAGGAAAGGTCGAATATGATGCTCAATTCTTTGATTTTTCAACGGGCGAAGAGACAGAATTATCCACACAAAACGGGATTGTTTTGTTTCCAATCGCAGGTGTTCTCCTATTCTTTGGCGCCCAATTTTATCGGCCCTCGACCTCACAACGACTTCGCATGTTTGTGTTCGCTCCGTCTGTGGCTATCCTATTCTTGAGTGGTGTTGTGAGTCCACTCTGGACCATTGCTGATGAAACGCCATCCGATTCTGAGTGGACCCTCAACGAACTGTTGGATGAACGCGTTCAGCAACTCTGGGATGTATCGAGTCCTGTCACGCCTGAAGCCACAATGATTGAACACGTGGGAGCAACATTTGGTATTCGCAACGGCGAATCATTGAACCTTCGTTTGGAAATCGATTCAGCATATGAACGAGCGGATGGACGATGGCAATTGCTCATCAAAGGAATTGAGGATATACGTCTAGATCAACTTGTCTTTAATCAAATATCTGATGCGCGGAATGGTCGACTTGTGGATGGTTTGGATGAACAAATCGTTCAATTTTCCATCATCTCAACCCGAGCTTTGCTTCTTGATTTGATGATCTTGGAGGCATTGCTTGTTGTTGATGATAAACCTACAAACTCAATCCATCATATCAATACAGCAATGATCGATACCTCCTCCTTTGGGTCCCTCTCTTCACCGACCTGGGCAACCCGACCTGCTGGAATCGATGATGCGTCATGGAAGCGCTTGCAGACATCGCTGTATCCCGAGAGAATCACAGTGTCATTGTGTGATTGTGCGTTGGATTTACTCGATTTACAAGTCGATTACTCAAAACAGTTCGATGAAGGAGATGCTCCAGATTTCAACGCTCTCGAAGAATCAAGTGGTATCATTCCCCACTCGGGACCTGTTGCATTGATCGCTTTCCTGTTTTGTGCTGCGGTTGTCTTCAACGATGAATATCGCAAACGAAAGGCAAAGAATCTTGCAGAATCGTACGCCTCTGCGAATTCGATTTGGACATCAGTCTTCTGAAGATGCTTTTTTTGCCTTCTTGGATATATCTTCGGCATCTTCGTCACTGATGCCCAATGCACTTTGGAAACGATTCAAGTCCGCAAGTTCATCTTTGGTGATGATACCATCTTCCCAAGCCTCCTCGTATGCTTTTGTGAGGAAATCTTTGTAGGCATCAGGGTTGAGTAAAACGTCACGAATAAGACCGTGGTCAACACTTCCACTTGCTGGTGATGAAGTGCTCAGTTCCATCATTGCGGCGGAACGTCGCATTTCTTTAACGGCCATATCCTTCAATCCATGCCCAGCCCAGACAGCCCCGGCGGCGACGACGGAAGCGGCAAACCAACGCATGAGATCGGGGTCGACCAGTTCACCTGGTGTAATGAGATGGAAGAGTCCGAGCACAGCCATTGCCGCACCGCACATGACTTCGAACCAATCGTTCAAGTCCGGTTCATCTGAAAACACTGAAAGTCGCTGTTCAATCAGGAGTTCTGTCTGTTCGTCCATAAACCCCGTAAAAACTGGAAGGTCTTAGGGGTGTCGGCATTCAAGTTCAAGCGCATTCCTTTTCAGCCGTTGGCGTAACCTACGGTTATGGGCGGGGGAGAAAGGTCGATTCAGAACCTCTCTTTACCCAAGGAAGGCATAGAATTCTTTTCTACAAAGTGGGGCATTACCCAGCTCCACCCGCCACAATTTGAGGCGATGGAACCACTGTTCCAAAACGACAACATATTGCTTGCAATACCTACGGCATCAGGTAAATCACTTGTTGCTTACATCGGAATATTGAATCAGCTTCTCAACGTCAACCCAGGCTCAAGAGCCGTCTACATCGTTCCACTGAAGGCCCTTGCGAGTGAGAAATTCGGAGAATTGAAAGAGATTGGGCAGCACCTCGGTCTCAAAATCGGCCTTGGCATTGGAGATGCAACTTCGGAAGCGAAAAACATTGATGATTCGGACATCCTTATTTGCACCTCAGAGAAGTTGGATTCCTTAATGCGAACCCGGTCCGAACTAATGAGCAATGTTTCGATTGTCGTCGCCGATGAATTCCATCTCCTCCATGATGGCTCACGTGGCCCTACTCTCGAAATCAATCTTACACGGTTGCGTACGCTACGACCCAATGCTCAGTTGATTGCATTGTCTGCTACTGTTGGCAATTGTGATGTCCTTGCAAAATGGCTTGATGCAACGTTGATTCAATCCGATTGGCGTCCAGTTGACCTTGAATATGCAACCTTACACGACCGGCATTTGGAACCTCGAAAGATACAATCCTCATCATTGGATTCCTCGCAACAGGCACTCTCGCCTCCACGACATCTCGAAGGACCGTTGAGTCATCCATCCTGGATTGTCGTACAAGATACGATTGAGCAAGGAGGTCAAGTCCTCGTCTTCGTGGGAACCAGACGAAGTGCTCAATCCGAAGCAAAGAAATTGTCTGAACGTGTCAAAAAACGATTTGCGAAAGATCAGCCCGAACGATTGGTTGAACTTGAACAACTTGCAGAATCGCTCGAAGGTCGAAATCAAACAAGCATGGGGGAACTTCTTGCTCACTGTGTGCGTGGAGGCGTTGCGTTCCACCATGCTGGGCTAACCCACAAACAGCGTCAAACCATCGAAGCAGGATTCAAGAGTGGAACAATCCTTGCGCTGTGTGCAACGCCAACTCTCGCAGCAGGTGTTAATCTACCAGCCCGTCGCGTACTCGTTCGCGACATCAAACGTTGGGATGATGGCATGAGTCGCCCGCTTCCGGTGATGGAAGTGCATCAGATGCTTGGAAGAGCTGGACGACCACGCTACGACCCTGTTGGAGAAGCGTGGGTACTCTGCAAAGGGACAGACGGTTGGCAAGTGGCTGATGAGATCAGCGAACGTTACTTCTTCGGACCAATCGAGGACATCTCCTCGAAATTATCCGCCGAACCCGCCATGCGCATGCACCTGCTATCGTGTGTTGCGACTGGAGGATTGCTCCATCGTGAAGCGATTGGTTCCTTTTTTGATGCAACGTTTTTGGGAACAACGATGCCAACAACACAATTGCAGGAACGACTTGACTCGATGTTGAATTGGTTGGTTGAAGAACGCTTTTTACGACGCTTGGGTGTTGATGAATCCTATGAGTTGCGTCGGCACGACAGAGCAGTCGATGAAGAAGAGACATGGGATGACGATGTTCCAATTTGGGTTAATGTTGCTCAAGAATCAGGTGGTGTGACGTTGAGAGATGAACCAGCGGCAACGCACTTACCCTCCTCACATGGCACTCCTTCGCTCGGGTTTGTTTCTGCGACATCACTGAACAACGTTGGAGGGTGGAATGAGACCGTAGGCGAGCCTCCAGCGATGAAATATGAAGCAACTCCAATGGGCGAGCGAATCGCACAGTTGTACCTCGACCCGTTGTCCGCCTCAATCCTGCGCACGGGAATGCGTCGGGCGGTCCGAAGAATGGTTCGCCAAGATGGTCCTGTGAGTGAATTTGGCTTGACACACCTCGCCTGCAGCACGCCTGATTTCGCCTCGCTTTGGGCGAAGACCGCTGATTTAACACTCGGCTCTGACCTGCAATTGAAAGCAGCCGCAGTTGAAGATGAGCTGTTGTATGAAATTCCATACGAAGAACGTCATCTCGGACTCGTGAAATCAGCATGGTGCCTCGAACACTGGTTTGAAGAAGAGACCATGCGAGAAATAGAGAAACAATTGGATGTCTCACCAGGCGACGTACACCACCGAGTTGATCTCATGGATTGGCTGTTGTATGCTGGTCGGGAAATCCTGCTTACGGATGATGTCTTTGCGGACGAACACATGCCAATCCTGGCACAACTTTCCTCTGACCTGGACACACTCCGTCAACGCGTTCGCCATGGTTGCAAATCAGATTTGTTGAACCTCGTAAAGATTCGTCACGTTGGACGCCAACGCGCACGATCCCTCGCCTCGATCGGAATACGGACACCGAAGGATGTCATCGCAATGACTCACAAGGACCAACAAAAGGTTGCTTCGTGGAGAGGTTGGGGCCCCAAACTTGTCCACAACATCATGACCGAAGTCAAGAAGGTCGTTCAACGTGAAGACGGAAAGCTTCCGCCGAAAAAACGGGACGATGATATGCCCCTCGAAGGAGAAGATTGGGCGTAGACTTGATGAGCCATGTTGAAACAGTCCATCTCAATGTGGGATGAATTTCCTTGCTGGTCTTGGGAAAGTACCGAACCACTTGAATTGAAATCATTTGTCCAATCGTTCCAGAAAATTGTTCCAAATCAACGCTGGGTGTTTTGTCGTTCTGATGTTGCTCAAACCTCACGCCAATTGTGGACTGCGACGACCGTCAGTAATCGAAACACAGAGCGTGGAACGGCTCAAGCCCGAACGCTTGATGCTGAATTCTTGCGAGTCTTAGCAGGCACCCACAACGTTTCAGAAGCCTTCAAGCGAGCTGGTCTACAAAACAAATCAACATCTGGATGGTTGCTCCATATCCCTGAACAAGCAACATCGGAGATTCCAGATTCCGTTGAACAAGAAGCCAATCAATTGCTCAATGGGCTCGGGCTTTCGAAAACTTCCGAAGACTTGCAGATCAATTTCGATGGGGCGAAGAACCTCGGGATTTCACTCGACGAAGCCACCGATTTGAGCCGTATTGAGGCGTCATTGATTGGCCACATCCTGTTAGCAGATGTGAGCAGTTCCCAATGAAATCAACCCCAATCTCGTTAATTGACCGAGTATAGAACATACACATGGTTGACTCAGTTGCATGTGATTTGATTGGAGCGCAGAAACCAATGATTTGGCCAAATAGAGACAATGAGCAAAGCAAAGACTTCAAACACCACCCACCCTAACGACCAATATGGTCATCCAATCTCAGAGTGCATCCGACATCGGCCGGTCAACCAAATACCTCGACCGAACGCGAATGAACAATGCGCTTGAACAAGCCTTGGGTTTCGGTGCCACGTATGCAGAAATTCGATTGATGGCTGAAACAACCTCCTCTGTTCGTCTCAAGGACGGTCAATTAGAACATGCGATTCCAGGCCAAGAGATCGGGGCCACACTTCGGATTCTTGCTGATGGAGCCTGGGGCGTTCATTCGACAACAGATATCTCCAACATTCCAAATGAGATCGAATCGACTGTCAAACTTGCTCGTGCTGTTGCTGCCCGCCGACCAAGTGGTTCGAAACCGATTCAGCTCGCCGAGATTCCAGTTCTACAAGATGAGATACACTGGCGACCAAAGAAGGATGTTCGAAACACAGATCTTCAGACGAAACTGGACATGCTCCAAACCATTCATGCATCTGCAGATGATGATGAACGCGTCATTTCTGTTGCTTGTGGTTGGTCTGATGAACACCTTCACACTGAACTTCTGACCAGTGAAGGAATGGATCGTACATGGTCCTTCCAACGTTCCATGGTCAATGGCATGGTGACAGCCCGTGATGGCGGCGATCCGGTATCCTATAGAATGCGACATGGTGGAGAAGGTGGTCTTGAATTGATTGAAAAATGTGACCTTGGGAATCTCGGCGAACATGCTCGTATCTCTGCCCTTCGATTGCTTAAGGCAGGACGTGCTCCGAGCGGAAAACTCCCGCTCATTGCAGACCGTGACCTGACCGGTGTCTACATCCACGAAGCACTCGGCCACCCGTGTGAAGCAGACCTTGTGGCAGCTGGCGATTCTTGTCTGGATGGTAAACTTGGTCAGAAAATAGGGAACGACATCGTCACCGTTGTTGATGACCCAACCATGCGTGGCGGCTATGGAGCCTATCCAATCGACGATGAAGGCCTCGACGTTCGTGAAAAGACGCTCATCAAGAACGGTATACTCACCGACTATCTCAATCACCGTGAAACAGCACATCACTTTGGTATCGAACCAAACGCTGGGGCACGTGCTCAGGACGGGTTGCACCACCCACTTGTTCGAATGTCGAATACGATGATTATGGGAGGATCCTACACCGATATCGACGAACTTGCTGAAGATATTCAGTACGGCGTCTATGCTTGCGGCTCACGTGGTGGGCAGGTGGATACTGGGCGTGGTTCGTTCCAATTCGCTGCGCAGGAAGCATACCTTATCGAGAATGGGGAAATCACAACTCCCCTACGTGATGTCAGCGTGAGTGGTCTAACACTTCAAATCCTCAACGATGTCGATGGGCTCACGAAGGATGCAAAACTTGCAAGCCCTGGTTTCTGTGGCAAAGGTCAGACTGTACCAGTTGGTGATGGTGGCCCAATCATGCGTATTCGTGAAGCATTGGTGGGATGATTCATGATTCCTGATGATGCCATTGACCGGCTACTGGAAGGATGCCAGTCAATTGCAAAGCAATGCGACTCACAAGGCATACAAGAATGGGAAATCGTAGCATCGCAAGGCTATGGTCGTTCACTCGACATTGAAGCAGGACGTATTTCCCTCGCTTCAGGAGGAGGAGAGGGTGGTTTTGGTGTCAGAGTTCTGCAAAACGGTCGCTACGGATATGCACATCTCGTAGATCCAAGTGGGGCTGAGCATGCCGTCTCAGAAGCGCTCTCAATTGCGAAAGCAAGCCCTCAAATCGAAGGTTTTTCTCTACCGAACGCAATGAAAGCATCACCAGTTGAGGGCATGAGTGACGAAGCCATCCTTAACTTGTCCGCCGAAGATTTGTTGATTCAAGGAGATGCCATCATCTCAGAAGTTTCATCGCTTGATGACCGAGCAGTGGTCATTGGCGGGGGTGTGGGGATTGGAGCAGAAGCGGGTGTCATGCTTTCCAGCGAGGGTGTTGAAGCATCAGGTATTACAACATCGCATGGCCTTGGCGTCCAGGTCTCAATCGAAGAAAACGGACAAATGACAAGTTCATGGGAAAGTTGTTCCTCACGAAAACTGATGGATGGAATCCCAAGTTGTGTTTCGATGGCAGTAGAATGGGCACAGAAAACACGGGACCCAATATCGGTCGAGACACAACCGGTTGACACATCAGTATTGATGACACCTCAGGGCATCAGTTCACTGTTCTCCAACATCATTCGCCCCTCCATCCTCGGTGAAAGAATGGTTCGCAAAGAATCGTTTTGGTCTGAAAAGATGGATCAACTCGTTCTTGACCCACACCTCTCGATGCTTGACAATCGTCGCATGGAAGGTGGCTTTGCATCTTCTGCTCGTGACGGAGAAGGTGTTCCGACTTCATGCCATACCATCGTCGAGAATGGCCTTCTCAGAAAAATGATCTGGTCATCTCGTGATGCTGCAAAAAATGTCGCTGAGGGTCGTATCGATTCAGCAACGACTACCGGTTCCGCTTCGAGAGGAAGCCACATGTCGCCTCCGACAACAGGCTGCGGCGATATACAACTACTCTCATCCAAGAAAGCACAATCAAGAGATGAATTGATTCAAACGATGGATGAAGGATACATTGTCCACAGTGTCATGGGCGCCCATACCGCGAATCCTACGAGCGGCGATTTCTCTGTGACAACAAGTACAATTCTGCGGGTTGAGGACGGCGAAATCCAAGGGGCATTGAAACAAGCTGGCGTCTCAGGAAACCTGTTTAAAGCGATATCAAACGACGTTCATCTCGGTATGCTCTCAACAACCAATGGCGTCTCAAGTACTGGAAGCAATCACCTTTCGGACATCCTTTTCAATCAAGGAATGCGCATTAATCCCGCCTGATGTGTCGAGGGTATTGTTTATCACCCCTCGTCATTCTTGTACAGTTCCATGGAGGTC
>MDSX01017393.1_pt1 | contig 11214 bp, 6 predicted proteins | sample 811141 | NCBI WGS metagenome assembly MDSX01 (sample SAMN05326642, study PRJNA326480) | marine metagenome | isolation source: seawater | place: Atlantic Ocean: South East | collected 2010
GAACTTAAAATTAAGGATGGCTGGTTCAATCAGACTTTTACTGTAAGCAACCCCTCACTAATTGTACAGGAGTGGAATATTGTATTCATAGGTGGTCTCTTTGGTAGTTCGGAATTAGTAGGAATTGATTGTAAATCAGGCGAATCTGAATTAGGCTCATGCCATGGAGAAATAGATCCCCTGGAGACAATAAAACTCAAGTTTAGCTTCCAATGGCAGGAGGATTGGAATTCAACTTCAATGGAACTACTTTGGCAAGTAGAAGATAGGATAATTTCTCACAATGTGGTTCCTAACCAGAGCATTTTCCCAATTGGATCATGGCAATTTAATGGAGATATGGATGATCCAAAATCATGTATTGAACTAAACACAGTTACACAGAAATCAATCAATGTATCTTCACCTCCTAATTTTGCTACTTGGAGTAATCTCGATACTGATGGCAATTTGACTGTTAGCAAAGAATCTTCAGAAGTTTGTATAGATGCACTATCAGGAGACGACATGTCGTGGTTAAAGGATAGTGAATTCCATATTGACCAAGTTCCATTCAAAGCCGATTATATTGCAGAAAATGTGGTTGTAATTCCAGAAGAAGGTGTTATACTGGATGAACAAGAACTAATGTTCAGCCAATCGATTTTAGCTCTAAATCATCAGGGAGACTGTCTTCAATTGGGTACTCCTTCTCCTCCATTGGCAATAGATAACGGAACACGCGTATGGAACATGTCCATACTCCCAATTGCAGTAAATTATCTGGAGGATTCGAATGAATCAATTCGTCTATTTGCTGATGAAGGCTCTGTAATCGCTGATTGTCATAATCCACATTCGCCTTTGTTGTATAATGTACAAACTGGCCCGCTGCTAACCGTTGGATTTGGAGAAAATAGATCTCAAAAATGGTTAGGAAATGTGGAAGTTATAAACAATGAAATTGTTATTGAAAACCTTGATTCTAGTGATGTTTCACTGAACATCGAATTCGATGGAAATGGCCCTCAATGGGACGTTTCCAATGGTATTATTCTTGTATCTGGTCAGATAACTAATGTTTCCGCAATTGCTCCGGAAACCGGTATATCTTATGCTTGGCTAGAATTGAATGACAACGAAGTCATTCTGCATCTGGTTAATCACGAGGTCTGATTATGCGTATTGCAGTATTAGGTGCCGGTTCAATCGGCTGTCTAGTTGCCGCAAAATTGGTTGAAGCAGGGCACGATGTTCTAGTTCATGCTAGGGGTGAACACGGTGCAATGCTAGCCATTTCTGGATTGAAAGTTTCAGGAATTTGGGATTTTGAAATAAATCCAGACCAATGGACAGTAAGTATTGATGAAGCGGGAATACATCCTTCTTTGGAGAAGTCTTTCGACCAATCAATAATCACTTGCAAAGCTAAAGATACTGAGAAATTATCTCAAATTGCAGCATTGATAACTAACGGTCCGGTTCTTTCTTTACAGAATGGATTGGGCAATCTAGAAATTCTAAATCGTTTCGTTTTTGAAAATTCTGCAGTCGGAGTCACCACTAATGCAGTCAAAAGAATTGCTCCAGGCCAAATCGAATGGGTTGGCTGCGGAAGTATTTCCGTAGGCGGTACAAAAGGAGAGCAGTTCGCTGAAACACTTTCAATGTTTGAAGCAGAATACAGTGAAGATCTGTCAGGGATTATATGGAATAAATTACTCATCAATGTTGCAATTAATCCCCTCGCGGCTATTTGTGGGGTTCTGAACGGAGAATTACGCTCTGAACCATTGCTTTCTCAAGCAGAATCTACTATGATTGAAGCCGCAAATGTAGCAAGACTACTTGGTGTTGAGATTGCTGATGACCATACACTAATTCAGAATCTACACTCTGTATTAGATTCCACTGCTGAAAACGAGTGTTCAATGTTGGCTGATGTTAAGGCAGGTAGGGAAACTGAAATCGATGTATTGTGCGGACAAGTTGTTGCTAGGGGCGAAAAATTAGGAGTTCCTACTCCTCTCAATTCAATGCTATTGTCACAGATTAAAGCGCTTAGATGAGGTCTTTATTCCAATGAAGGCCTTTGTTTTCTGAACGGTTTAATGCGTCTTCTGTAATGTGAGTAGCGACTAAAACCAGATTTCTCAGTTCGACTAATTCTCGGGTAGGAATACTCTTTCTCCAAATCAAATCAACTTCATTTGAGAGTAGATTCAACATTCGTTTTGCTCTCTCCAGCCTTTCAAAACTTCGAACAATTCCTACATCGTCAGTCATGGTTTTTCTTAGAGTTTCTAAGTCACGAACAAGTGGTGCGTGCTCTTGTAATAGTTTCATTCCTTCCGCACGCCAGTTAGGTACTTCCTCTAGATTTTCAATTGGGTTGGCAATGAAATGTTCAGAGGCTTTGTTTGCAAAAACGACAGCCTCAAGCAGACTGTTTGATGCTAATCGATTAGCCCCGTGCATTCCGGTGCATGCCACTTCTCCAATCGCATATAGGCCTGGCATAGGATTTCCATCTCCCATCAGAACTCTTCCTTCAATATCTACATTTAATCCACCAACCATGTAGTGGGCTGCCGGAGCTACGGGTAGCGCATCTCTACCCAAAGATAGGCCTAATTTGTTCAACCTAGATTCGATGTTAGGAAAGTGGTCATGCAGTTTGCCGCTATCAAGATGTTCGGTTACTAGCCAGACATTATCTGCGCCTGTAATTTTCATTTTTTGATCACAAGCACGTGCCACAACGTCTCTAGTTGCAAGACTTCCTTGGGGTGATGATTCTAGTGTGAATGAATATTTTTCAGGTGCTTCGTCGCCTGTTCTATATTTTTGTAGACCTGGATAATCAAGCAACACTCCTCCTTCTCCTCTGAGCGCTTCTGTAATCAAAAATGGCTTCTTATTGTCTGACATTAATGCTGTAGGGTGGAATTGGAAAAATGCCATATCTCTACTCGATGCACCTGCTCTTACAGCCATTGCCAATCCGTCTCCAGTGGCAACAGATGGGTTTGTCGTTCTCTCCCATAACTGCCCACAGCCTCCGGTTGCGATGAGAATTGCGTCTGCAGCAATCGCTTCCATTTTTCCATTGTCTAAACTCAAACACCAGATTCCTTTGATTCCATTTACGGGGTTGCCATGAGTTCTTTGGATCAAATCCACTCCGAGTGTATGTGGTCTCATGATAATATTGTCACTATCTGAAACCGCTTGATTGAGCGCTCTTTCTATCTCCGCACCGGTAGCATCTTTTGCATGTAGGATTCTTCTGGATGTGTGTCCGCCTTCTTTCACATAATGGAAATCTTCACCTTCTTTTTCGAACTCTACTCCCACGGCAAGCAAGTCCCTAATTCTGTCACCTGCTTCCTCTACTACACATCTGACAATCTCTTCATTACATAATCCGTCGCCACTCGACAACGTGTCGGCAATGTGTGCTTCCATTCCTTTGCCATCGGTCTTATCTAAAATCCCAGCAATTCCTCCTTGTGCCCAATTTGTTGAGGAATCCTCTGGTCTTTGTTTAGTGATAATGATGACATCGTGTCCAGCTTCTTCGAGCTTTAATGCAGCGAATAGGCCTGCTATGCCGCTGCCGATAATGACTACTCGAGACATTGTCTTCGCTGGGTCCTGTAGTGTCCTACATTCAAATGTGACTCATAAATATGTGCGACATCAATAAGGTGCTTGCCGTACACCGGCATACATGGGCCTGATGAAGAAGTTGGCTGCAATCATCGGCCTTACTTTAGTTGGTCTTTCAATCGCAAATGTAGAATTCGGCGCTCTAATGGGATTAGAGCCTCCGCAAAAAGTGATTTTATCACGTTTAGCAGATCCTGGTTGCAATGCTGATGAGATACAGAAAGATCTTGACTCAGGGGACTTGAATGCCTGTGTGACAACACCGGGAGTATGGGAGGCTCCTGATTTACTGTTATTGGCAGAGGGGTGCCTCATGTTCTTTGCCTCATTCATGAGATGGCCTAGGAAAGGAAGATGGGCATTGCGTATTCGTAAAATTGCCATAGTTGCTGGTGTAATTTTGTGCGGTATAGCTCTTGCAGATAGATTCGATCAACTACCTGGTGCTTCATCAGATGATTTGGCCGCACTACTTCCATTCCCTGCTCCCGGCATCGCCGTACAGATCGGTCTGTTCGGTCTAGGGATTTTCTTGATAAGAGGGCCAAAGTATAGAATTCATTTCGATAAGAAGAAGGATAAGGGCAAGAGAAGAGATTATTCGATTCAAGAACTAGATTTCGCTTACAAAAGAGGCGGGGATTTAGGCTCACTATCAAAATCAAGGAAGCCTAAGGGTATTGGGAAATACAAGACAGTGGGTGACCTTTGGGGCCAACAAGGACTTTCAAGGTATGAAGACGCATTCGAGGGAGGTATGCGTGATGATTTCAATGCCAGTATAGGGCGCACATGTCATTTGTGTAATGGCGAAGGATGCAATGGCTGTGCAAATACTGGAATCTTGTCCTGAAAGGGTTACTTCGGCTATTTTCAGGGTGTGTAAGAATAGGCCTCTCGCGAGTGCGAGTCTAGTAACCTTCAAAACCCCCCTCGTCTCCTTAGCGGTTTGAGGTCAAGGATTCAGTACCTTGATTGAGAGGGAAAGGGATGTTTCTAAAATTACTGGAAGTAGAGAATTTCAAATCGTTCAAGGGTGAAGCAGTAATTCCATTCGATCGTGGATTTACTGCAATTACCGGCCCTAATGGTTCTGGTAAATCCAATTGCGGAGATGCAATCCAATTCGTACTGGGTGCCCGCTCTGCGAAGGTATTGCGTGCACAGAACTCAAAGGATTTGATTTTCAATGGCGGAAAATCCAACCGTCCTGCAAGAAATGCAAAGGTCACATTGGTTTTCGCAAATCCTACGCTCTCTAATGGGCGCAGAAGACTTCCATTGGACACAGATGAGGTTAGGATGACCAGAGAGGTTAGGTTGACTAAATCAAACAATACTGTTTCGACCTATTTGCTGAACGGAGAAGAAAGCAATCAGAAGGCATTCCATCGCCTACTAGGGCAAGCTAACGCCCGTCCAGATGGCTACAATATCGTATTACAAGGTGATGTAACTAGGCTTTCTAGTATGACCGCTATGGAAAGAAGAAAGGTACTCGATTCTGTTGCTGGAGTTACTTCATACGATGATGAGATTCGAAAGGCTGAGAGACAAAAAGGACAAGTTGAGGACTTCATCGAGAGAATTGCTTTAGTTGAAGGCGAGCAAAAAGACCAATTGAAGAAATTGGAGAAAGAGAAAGCAGTCGCTGAAAGAGCAAAAGAAACCAAAGAAGAATTCGACACTGCAAATGTTATTCTCCAACAATCACGCCACTTCACAGCTAAAGCAGAAATCAAACATCACGCTGATGAAAGAGCGAGATATTTGGGCGAAGCCGCAGAATTAGAATCTAAAGTAAAAGAAGCCGAGATAGTTTTGCTATCTTTGGATGATAGAATTGGTGAACTGGAAACTCAAATCTCTGAAGCAATGGGTGGAGACAAAGGTGGACTTAATTCCCAGATTGGAGATTTACAAGTCTCTCTAGCATTGAAGAAGGACCACGTCGAAGAAGCAGAATCTTCCGATGTAGAGGATAAAGAATTGCTTGCTGAACTCGAAGAGCAAATTACAGCAGCCAAGGTAGATTTGAATGTACATCAGGAAAGCCTAGTCGCTGCTAAAGCGGCTCTAGAATCCAGCAAGTTAGCATTCGCTGAAACTGAGGCGATCGAGGCTGAAATAAGACAAACATTGGAAAGTTCAGGTGCTGCAAACGCTGCGTTATCTCGTGCGCTTTCCAAGGCTAATGACTCTCTAGAAGCATGTCGTGAATCAGTTAACGAGGCCAAACTAGAGGCTGAAAAAGTTGCCAACCAGGCAGATTTGGTCGCTGAACAATTGTCTGCTGCAGAGGAAGCAGTTGATGACGCAAGACTTGCTCACGACGATTTACAACTACAACTAGAAGAATTGGGAGACTCAAATGCTGGTAACGATAGAACTGCCCTTGGTGAAGAGTTGCGTAAAGCACAATCTGCTGAGAAGAAACTTATCGAGGAATCTACAGCAGTTAACAATCGCCTTCAAGATGCTGAAAGGAAACTAGCAGCAGCTCGTACTGAACTAGATAGGCGCTCTGGCAGCAATGGGATGGCTCCAGGCGCAGCAGCTGTCATGGCAGCGAGAGATAGAGGGGAGTTGAAAGGAATAATCGGCACAATTTCTGAATTGTGTGCTCCAAAAGATGCTTCTCACGCAGACGCACTTGCCACCGCTGTAGGCGGTGGAATGAATTCTGTTGTTGTAGAAAACGACCAAGTTGCTGCCGAAGCAATGGCTTTGTTGAAGAGTAGAAATCTGGGTAGGGCGACATTCTTGCCATTGAACAAAATGCAAGCAAACAGGGCCTCCGGTAAAGCCGCAATGTCGGTAAACAAACCTGGAGTGTTAGGATTCGCACATGAGTTGTTAGACTATGATCCAAGAATCGCAACAGCGGTTGCCTACGCCTTACGAAACACTCTGGTTGTCGACAATATAGGTACTGCTCGAAGACTAATGGGTGGTGTACGCTTAGTAACTCTCGGAGGAGAAATCACAGAACCGGGGGGTGCTATGGTTGGCGGTAGCAAGCAGAAAATGAAAACAGGCTTCGGAGGTAAAATTCACGGGGCAAGTGAAGTTGACAAATTGGTTGGAGAGGTTGAGAGATTATTCGCAATGGCTCAAACAGTTTCTTTAGCATTAAGCGAGGCCAGAACTAGGCAAAACGAGATACGTGGCCGAATCAATTCTCTCGCAGAAGATGATCATTCGATTAAGGCTGGTACTTTGAAAGCCGAGTTAGGCCTTGCTGCTAAAGAATTGACAAAAGTCAAAGGCGCTGCTAGCGAACTACAAAGAAGACTAGCAAATTTGGAATCAGAACATGTTGGAAAGACGGAAATGGTCGAGAATGCAAAGTCTAGACTTATACAAGCTGAAGCTGCTAGAGATAAGGCCTCAGAAGATGTGCAAAACGCAAGTCCTGAAGGTATACGTGAAAGACTTCTAGATGCTCAAGCGTTGAGGGTTGAAGCAGAAGGTGCCGCCAATAAGGCACAGGTTACTCTTGATAGCGGCAAGGAAAAAGGAGATTTACTTGCAGAGAGATTAGACTCATTGACTTCTAGGGCTGATGAAATTCAAGCGGAAATGGCAGGGAGAGAAAAGTCAATCAAGAGATGGAAATCTGCTATAGAAAAGGAAACTGTTCTCTTGAAAGCAAAGGAAGAAGAACGTGCATCTTTGCTAGAAGAGCACGAAGAACTCGAAAATGAAAGGAAACAACTGGTTGAAGACAGGGCGGAAGTCAAAGCTAACGCAAACCAGAAAGCGAATTTGGCGATAAACTCCCGTTCTATGGCGGAAGATATCGCAAACAGTCTTGCGGTTAGAGAGCAAAACCTTGCTGATTTACTAGTTGAAATGGCAACAGAATCTATTCCTGTGGCTGAAGAAGATGCTGATCTTCCAAATGTTGGAGATGCACAAAAGAAGGTGAACGAACTTCGAAGGAAACTTGACAAATTCGGCGACTTCAACATGTTAGCAATAGAGCAGTATGATGCTTGCAAGGCACGTTTGGATGAGATGAAAGATGATTTCAAGACTCTGCAACAAAGAAGAAAACGATTGATTGATATCACAGATAAATTGGAGAGTCAGAGGAAGAAGCGCCTGTTATCTACGCTGAAAGAGGTTAATGAGAACTTCAAGGTTGTTTACAAGCGTCTCTCAAATGGAGGTCGCGGAGAATTATTCCTTGAGAATCCCGAAGAGCCATTCAAGGGAGGGCTTGACATGTGGGCTCAACCCCGTGGCAAGTCGAATAAGTCAAGGTTACAAGGACTATCGGGCGGGGAGAAATCAATGGCTTCATTGTCTTTGATTTTCGCAATTCAAGATCACGACCCAAGTCCATTCTACTACTTCGACGAAGTTGACCAGAACCTAGACGTGCCGAATTCTAAGCTCATAGCAACCGAATGCCGCAATAGAAGTGAGGCTGCACAATTCATCATGGTGACTCTACGCAAGGTTTCGCTAGAACTTGCAGACCATCATATTGGAATTACTCACGGTGGAGACGGATGCTCCAGAAGAATCGTCGATTTCGACCGAGACCGTGCAATTGAACTGGGTGCACAAGCAGAAAAGGAAGCTAGTGATGCTTCTGACAAGAATCATTCTCGAATCGAGGAAGCCAGAGTTATCGCTGAGGAAATGCCAGAAGTTCCTGAGGCGCTCCCTGCGCCAAAGAGCCTTGGAGGCTTACTAAAGCACATCGATGAAGATGAAGAAGAGTCAGAGGATACAGGATTCTCTGCATTGAGCGAGAGAGCCGATGAGTTGAGTGAGGATATTGAAGAGAGACAACAAATTGTCTCCGAATTACTTGCTCAAGAAGATGAAGTCGATGAAGAACCCGAGGCAGAGCAGGAGGTTTGAGCATGCAGCAAGCAGTTCTTGACGATTGGTTCCTTCGCCAAGACATTCTAGACCAATTGATGAGTCAAGAGGAAGAATTCAGCGAGGCTGAGCGCTATGCCGACCGAATAATGAGGATTGCACAGGAGGATAGTGCGGAGCATCAAGTACTGAGTGATCCATTCGATAGGTCGGTAGCTTTGGTTCTTTCACTAGTCAAAGAAGAAGGTATGGATCCTTGGAATATCGACCTTTCAGCATTCTTGAAATTGTTTACGCAACGAGTAAGAAAAGAAGCCTCGGGCTTGGATCTCCCAGCATGTGGCCGTCTAATTCGTATGTCTTGGGAGGTATTGACTCAGCAAGCTTCAACACTCTTTGACAGGGTTATTGCAATGGATCTAGAAGAAGAGGAAGAATTCCTTGATTTTGGATGGGAGGCAGAATATGATGACCAAGAGTTCATTTTCACAACATCAGTTCTAGAAGGTAGTGCGGATATGCACCTGCCTGGACTCTTTGGAGAGAGAATGAGGCGTGATGAAGGCCGGCCTTCAACTCTTGGTGAATTGCTATCTGCATTGAAGGATGCATGTGATGAAGCAGAGATTTTGAAAGCAAAGGAGGAATATCGCAAGGCTCATGCTGAAGAACTCAAGAATATGCTTGACAATGTAGGTTCGAGAATGCACAATGAAGACATGGAGGGCGACATCCGTAGGTGTTGGAGTGCCATGCGCAAAGTTACCGAATCACTTCAAGCCACTAAGGTTCCTGTAACCGAAGTAACTGCTCAATTAGAGTATATTCTTCTAGAAACATATGGAGAAGTCCCTGAAGGATATGCCGTAGAATCAAAGATTACTTCGTTCGTTGCTGGACTATTCCTTACTCACAGAGGATATGCTTGGATTAGCCAGGATGGCCCAGGCGACCCAATTATGTTGGAAGACAGGTGGCCAAACGCAACATCTTTTGACGAAGCGACACTTTTGGCAGATAAACTGATGGAAGATGATTCAGAATCAATCAAGGGTGACGAGACAGAATCGATGAGGCATGCTGTACGACTTGCAGAAAGGGCGCAGCAAGCACTCGAAGAAGAAAAAGAAAGGTTGAAACAGGAAGAGATGGCAAAACTAGCAGCGGAGTCGGAATCTGAGAATCCCGATGATTGGTTAGTGGAGTAAGGAGTTGTTTACATGTCAGAAGTACCATTGGAAACTTTACTTGAAGCGATACTTTTCAGTGCTGGACGTTCATTGAGCGTCATTGAAATGTCTGAAAATTTAGGATATGAGGAAGATGAAATCGCCGAGTCAATTGGCAACTTACAATCTACAATAAAGCGCCGAAGAGGAGGTGGCCTTCAAATCGTTGAAATCGGAGGAAAGTGGGCTATGGAGGTTAAACCAGGAATTGCAGATCACCTTCCAAAGGAAACCAAATCAGAATTGCCTCCAAAATTACTCAAAGCGGCTGCATTAATCGCATATCATCAGCCAATGCCTCAATCTAGACTAGTGGAGTTGTTGGGTCAGAGAGCCTATGATCACATTAGAGAATTAGCTCAGGCTGGTTTAATCGGCCGCAGGAGAGATGGAAATACTCGCAGATTAACCACAACTCGTAGATTTTCCGAAATGTTTGGATGCCCTCATACCGACCGCAAGAAGGTAAAGGCTTGGTTTAGAGAAATGGTGACCACTTCCGGGATGCTAGATGGAATGGAAAGTAAACTTGCACTTAGGGACGAAACAGATGAAGAGGGCGGTATACAAACCACTTTGGATGTTACAGAAGACGAGTAATCATTCATTTCGTATACTTTCTAATGTATCCTTTACCAATTGTTGGGTAACTGGTCCACTTTGAGAATTAACAATGTTTGCAACTTTCTCTATTTCATCTCCAATGGCTCCGGCGCTTACAGCCATGTTTTTTGCGTGTAATTTCATATGCCCTGCTTGAATTCCGCTTGTAGCTAATGCTCGCATTGCTCCAAGGTTTTGAGCGATTCCAGCCGCAGCCATTATTCCGGCTAAATCTTGGGCAGACTCCACTCCAAGGATAGACAGATTCGCTCTGGCTGCCGGATGTACTTTTGATGCGCCTCCAACAATTCCTACTGCCATTGGCGTCTCGATTCTTCCAACAAGGTTTCCTTCATCATCCCTGCTCCATCGAGTCATCGATGTGTAATTTCCTGTTTCGACTGCTGCCCACGCATGACATCCAGCTTCTATCGCTCTCCAATCTTGGCCACATGCCAGCGCAATTGCGCTAATTGCGTTCATAATTCCCTTGTTATGGGTGGCTGCTCGATATGGGTCTGCCATGGCAAAGTGATGCGCTTCTAGTATTCCTGAAATAATCTTACTACCGTTATCTCTTGTACCGTCGTCAGAAAGTTCTTCTGGAGTGAATGTGGCTTCTACTTTTGCTAATCTATGTGTTGCTAGGTTTGATAGAATCTTCAAATGGACTCTTCCGCCCGTAATCTCTTCGATTTTACCGCTAACCAATTCTGCCATAGTGTTGACTGCATTAGCGCCCATAGCGTCTCTGGTGTCGACAAGTAGGTGTACGATTAACATCCTACCAGACATAGAATCGATGTTTCGGGTGATTATGTCTTTACATCCGCCGCCGAGTTTGATCATTGTTGACGGTAGAGAATTACACATGGCCATTAATTCATACTTA
>MDSX01031137.1_pt1 | contig 11214 bp, 10 predicted proteins | sample 811141 | NCBI WGS metagenome assembly MDSX01 (sample SAMN05326642, study PRJNA326480) | marine metagenome | isolation source: seawater | place: Atlantic Ocean: South East | collected 2010
TTAAGGACAGGTAGTGAAAGTATAAATGAATTGATCGATGTCTTTAATACATTCTTAGAAAAATTAAAAATTGAAAGAGTTAAGACACAAGAACAAGCCTATTTATTGGAATCAATAATTGAGGCTTCTCCAATAAGCATGATCATGTTGGATTATGATGACTTGATTACATCCACCAATAATGCAGCAAAAAAAATATTTAATAAAAAGAATGTAGAATCAGAAATGTCTTTTTTTGAAATTAATCATCCTCTTATTGCGCCCCTGAAGAATATGACAATCGGTCAAAAAAAGATTATTTCTACAGGGTCAACAACAAAATATAACTGCCAGATTAATTCTATAATTCATTTAGGCTTTAAACGAAAGTTTATAATGATAGAAGAGCTGACTAAAGAGTTACTCGAGAACGAAAAGGCTGCCTATGGAAAAGTTATAAGAATGATGGCTCATGAAGTTAATAATAGTATGGGAGCGATAAATTCTATTTTACAATCTGTTATTGATTTTGCCTTTGATGAAGAGGAAGATGAATATAAAGAGTCCCTTATTATTGCTAAAGAAAGGAATGATGAGTTAGCACTGTTTATGAAGAATTTTGCAGATGTTATAAGACTTCCTCCACCATTAAAAGAGAGGGTGGATTTAAGGACCTTAGGTCAGAGATCTCAAATGATAATGACACAGTTAGCAGAGTCTGAAAAAATAGAAATATCGTTGAGTCTACCAGATGTACCTGTGTATATCTTCTGTGATGTATCTCAAATACAACAAGTATTAATCAATGCAATAAAAAATTCAATTGAGTCAATTGGTAACAAAGGAAAGATTACAATATTGCTAAACCAAAAGGCACCACAAATTACTATCACAGATAATGGAAGAGGAATTAGTAATGAAGCGAAAATGAAATTGTTCTCTCCTTTTTTTTCCACCAAGCCTACTGGTCAGGGAATAGGACTTATTATATCTCGAGACATTCTTTTAGCGCACAAAGCAGAATTTGAATTATACACTGACGGTCTTTCAGAATTAACACATTTTGAGATTAGTTTTCAGAACTAATTCCTCCTGTGTGGAAACAATCTAAATAGAAAAATTGTAAGAAACCTGTTCAGCTTTGCCTCCAGATGAAATAAAGGTTAGTATCTTTGCACAAATTTTCAAAGCAGCTAAGTAAATGCGCTACAAAAATTCATTCAGTTTAGTGGCTATCCTTGCCACAATGATAATTTCTCCTCAGGTTTTAATTGCACAGTCATCTTCTAATAATGTTACCCTTATTGGGGCTCTTATTATTATTGGGGCGTTGATTTTAGTTGCGGCAGTTGTAACAGTAAGTGAGAATCTATTGCAAATAGAAGCCAAAAAGCATGGCATATCAGGAAATGGCAGGAATGTCTCGTTGTTTCCATCTCTTTCTGATCTTTCTGGTTCAAAATTACCTTCATATACACAAGGAAAAGGTGCATATGTATTAAAGAAAGGTTATGAAATTAATTTAACCGGTAAGCCTTCTGATGAAGTGTTTAAAAAACCGGTTAATAGATATGCTGTTAGGCCTACTAACTTTCGTGGTATTGCGCCAATTCCAAAACTTGTAATTAGTGAAAAGGATGAGGTTTTAGCAGGTGATGTTTTATTTTATGACAAGTCAAATGAAAACATCAAATATTGTTCACCGGTAAGTGGCGAAATAGTAGAAGTCAGAAGAGGTGCTAAAAGGGCCATCACTGATGTTATCATTTTAGCTGATAAAAAGCAGAAATATAGAGTTAACAAGGTGCCTGATGTCAACAAGGCTAGTAGAGAGGGATTGGTTGATTTTTTACTAGAAAGTGGACTTTGGCCATTGATTAATGAAAGACCATTTGATGTGGTCCCAGACCCTTCCAAAATCCCTTCAAATATTTTTATATCAACGTTTAGCACAGCTCCTTATGCACCTAATGCTGATATAGTTATAGATGGCAATGAAGATGCATTTCAAAAAGGGATAGATGTATTAGCTAAATTGACTAGTGGAGACGTTCATTTAGGGCTTGATGCAAATAAGAATTCAGCCCCTAGCTCATCTCTGACAGATGTCAAAAATGCGAAAACTCATTGGTTTGTTGGCAAACACCCTTCAGGGAATGTAGGTGTTCAGATTCATCATATCTCATCTATTAAAGCAGGTCAATCTGTATGGACATTGACATTGCAAAATGTAATTTCGATAGGGAGAATGTTTTTGACGGGTAAATATGATGTATCGAAGATTATATCAATTGGAGGCGCTATTGAAGGGAAACAAGCTCATTATAGTACTGTATCAGGAGCAAATATTGGAGATCTGTTAGGAAATTCTGATTTGGACGAGAAGAGAATTATAAGTGGTGATGTATTGACTGGACGTACTGCAGGTAAAGGAGAATTTTTAGATGCATCCTCTGATCAGATATCAGTGATAGAAGAAGGTGACTTTTATGAAATGTTTGGTTGGTTATTACCAATAGCCCCTCGGCCATCTATTTCCAAAACCTTCCCTAACTTCTTATATCCTACACTAGAAATGGAAGGGAATACTAATACTCATGGAGAGAAAAGGGCTTTTGTGATGACTGGAGAGTATGAAAAAGTACTGCCAATGAATATTTACCCTCAGCATCTTATGAAGGCTATTCTGGCTGGTGATTTCGAACAGATAGAAGGATTGGGCATATATGAATTAAGTGAAGAGGATATTGCTCTATGTGAATTTGCTTGTACCTCAAAGATGCCTTTGCAAAGTATATTGAGAGAGGGATTAGATATGATGAGAGAGCAAGGGTAGAAGAAGATTAATAATTACGAACAGAAGTTATTTCAAAATAAATGGGATTACTAGATTACTTAAAAAAAATAGAGCCGGACAAGAAGAAGAGTCCATTTCTTCATACTCTTTTTGATGGCTTCTTCACTTTCCTATATACACCAGAAACCGTAACTAAAAGTGGATCTCATCTTCGTGATGGGATGGACCTAAAACGGACAATGATACATGTGGTGATTGGGTTACAATTGTGCTACTTATTTGGCACTTATAATGTTGGGCACCAGCATTTTGTTGCTATGGGGGAATACTTAGGTATCCTTGAAGGCTTTCACTTAAAGTTAGCTCATGGATTAATAAAAATGCTACCACTTTTTATTATTGCCAATCTTGTAGGCCTTGGAATAGAATTTTGGTATGCGGCTAAAAGAGGGCATGCTATAGAGGAAGGATATTTAGTTACAGGAGCATTGATACCATTGATAATGCCACCTGATTTACCAATTTGGATATTGGTGCTTTCGATCATTTTTGCTGTAGTTATTTGTAAAGAGGCATTTGGCGGAACGGGAATGAATATTTGGAATATCGCATTGATGTCAAGGATGTTTGTATTCTTTGCTTATCCTACAACTATTTCTGGTGATGAAGTTTGGGTTTCTGGTTTTGAAGCTTTAAGAGAAGGAGCCGCCACTTCATATGGTTATGGACATTCCATATTTAATTGGCTATTCGGCATATTAGACATTCCGCAATTCACAGCCGGTACTGTTGTAGATGGTTATAGTGGAGCAACTCCTCTCAGCCTTGCATACCAAGGAGGATGGGAAGCTGTGACTGCAGCTTATACCACTACAGAAATGTGGTGGGGAATGATTCCAGGTTCTATAGGAGAGACATGTAAGCCGTTCATTATAGCAGGAGCATTATTCTTAATTGTAACAGGTATTGCCAGTTGGAGAATTATGTTGAGTATGGTTGTTGGTGCAGCAACTATGGCCCTTTTATTGAATGCATGGGGAGCAACTCCTTTTATGGACGTCCCTTGGTATTATCAGTTTTACATGGGTAGTTTCTTCTTTGCTATGGCTTTTATGGCAACTGATCCAGTAACAGCCGCATCTACCAATACGGGTAAAATAGCCTATGGGTTTTTAATAGGATTTATTGGAATGATCGTCAGGGTACTGAATCCTGCATATCCTGAAGGATGGATGTTAGCCATTATATTCATGAATACATTTGCAGCATTGCTAGATAGATTGGTAATTGATACTCACATTTCTAAAAGATTAAAAAGTGCGTAGTACAAGATATATTTTCACATTCGTAGCTATCATGACTGTAGTCGTGGCGCTTTTATTGTCACTTATGTCAGTGGGACTTAAAGACATCCATGATCGAAATGAAGCGATATTCAACAAGAAGGCAGTCTTGGCTGCCATAGAGACTGAACTAGGAGAGGATGTGAAAGCAAGTAAAATGGCAGATGAAGAAGTCTTAGGAATATTTGACAATAACATTGAACAGCAAGTCATAGATTTTGATGGTAATGAGATTAGTATAGAGGATGTTGAATCAAGAGGATATAAAGGAGGGCTTGCTGAGCATGTAGACATGAAAAAAGAAAGAAAGAAACCTGAGGAAGAGAGGATTTTTCCGCTCTATATGTATTCATCTGATAGTGGTGAAAAAGCTTACATCGTTACTGTTAGAGGAAGTGGTTTATGGGATGAGATTTGGGGCAATATTGCACTCAAAGATGATTTAGAGACTGTAATAGGAGCATCTTTTGATCACCAAGGAGAAACTCCTGGGTTAGGAGCTGAAATCAAAGATAATTCCTCTTGGGTTAGGCAATTTCAAAACAAAAAGATTTACGACGAAGAAGGAAATTATACTTCTGTAAATGTGAGAAAAGGTGGAGCAAGAAATGAGAGATACGAAGTAGATGGAATATCAGGAGCAACTGTGACAGCTGACGGGGTGACCGATATGCTTTATACAGGGATACAATATTATCTTCCATACTTAGAAACGCTTACAAAGAAATAATATGGCTGAAGTATTAGCACCAGAGAAAAAAGAGGGGTTATTCAGTAAGAACAATAAAAAATTACTTACTGATCCTTTGGATGATAATAATCCGATCACGGTACAGGTATTGGGAATTTGTTCTGCACTAGCTGTGACTACACTAGTATTTCCTTCTATTGTAATTACAATAGCGGTAGTATTCGTTTGTGCATTTTCAAACCTATTAACATCATTGCTTAGAAAATCTATTCCGAGTCAAGTTAGAATGATTGTTCAATTAGTTATTGTCGCCACCTTGGTGACTGTGGTGGAACTTTCTCTAAAGGCCATCAACTTTGACGTATATAAACAATTAACTGTTTTTATTGGATTAATCATTACAAATTGCATTGTGATGGGAAGACTTGAAGCTTTTGCTATGGCCAATACTCCTTGGAAATCTTTCTTAGATGGAGTAGGAAATGGATTGGGTTATGGCCTCATTTTGATTGTCGTATCTGTAGTTAGAGAGCTTTTTGGAAAAGGGTCATTGTTAGCAGGAACTCCTTTAGAAATGAAAATGATTGGGGCTACCTCAGAGTACTGGATCAATACGACGGCAGATGGGTGGCAGAGTTTTATGTTTGGATGGTACCAGAATAACAACTTAATGGTACTTCCAGCAGCAGCAATGTTTTTAATCGGAATTTATATCTGGATTCAAAGATCTAGAAATACAAAATTGGTTGACATCTCATAACTGAGATCAAAATAAATATCTGTGGAATTAGTAAACGTATTCTTAAAGGCAGCTTTCATAGAGAATTTAATCCTTTCCTATTTCTTAGGAATGTGTTCGTTTTTGGCAGTTTCTAAAACTGTTAAAACAGCATTTGGACTTGGATTAGCTGTAATATTTGTTTTAGGTATTACGATGCCTATAAACTGGTTGATTTATACTTTTTTGCTTAGCGAAGGAGGATTGATAGGAATGGATTTAACCTTTTTAAGATTAATTCTTTTCATCGCCGTCATAGCATCAATGGTACAATTGGTGGAAATGGTAATCGAAAAAGTATCACCAGCATTGTATAATTCTCTTGGAATTTTTCTTCCATTGATTACTGTGAACTGTGCTATCCTAGGTGGTTCTCTTTTCATGGTGTCAAGAGAATATAACTTTAGCGAGTCTGTAGCCTTTGGATTAGGTGGTGGATTTGGATGGTTTTTGGCAATTGTAGCATTAGCTGCAATAAGAGAAAAAATAAGATATTCAAAAGTCCCAGCTCCTTTACGGGGATTGGGTATGGCATTTATCCTTACAGGATTAATGGGTATGGCGTTTTTAAGTCTGTTGGGCATTGATCCTGCAGCATTTTAATTGAGTGAAATCTTTGTGATTTAAATAAATAGATAAAAAGATATGTTAGCATCTATCTCAATGGCAGTAATAGTTTTCTCAGCTACGATTATTGCGCTTTCATTTATGTTGATATATGCCAATAAGAAATTGGTACCACAAGGCGAGGTTAGTTTAGTCATCAATGGTGATGCCGCTAATCCTATGAAAGTAAAGCCTGGTGCCACATTGCTATCGGCGTTATCTGATAAGAGTATTTTTCTTCCATCGGCATGTGGAGGTGGAGGCACATGTGCTATGTGTGAGTGTCATGTAGATGAAGGAGGAGGAGATGTATTACCCACAGAATTGAATCACTTGACAAGAAAGGAAGCAGCTGAGAATAAGAGGTTGGCCTGTCAGGTAAAGGTGAGAGAGGATATGGAGATCAGAGTACCAGAAGAGGTGTTTGGAATTAAGAAATGGGAATGTGAAGTGATATCTAATTACAATGTTGCCACTTTCATTAAAGAGTTCATTGTAAAGCTACCAGAGGGAGAAACTTTGGATTTTCAAGCAGGTGGATACATTCAAATTGATGTGCCTACAACAACGGTGGATTACAAGAAGGATGTTGACATTACAGCTCATCCTAAATATCATGAAACTCCAGACAAATTTCAAAAGGATTGGGATCAGTTCAAGTTATGGGATTTAAAAATGGTGAATGAAGAAGAAGTCTTCAGAGCTTATTCAATGAGTAATCACCCAGCCGAAGGAAACATAGTGTCTCTTACTATTAGAATTGCTACTCCACCATTTGATAGAGTGAATGGTGGCTGGATGGATGTGAATCCAGGAGTATGTTCGTCATATGTCTTTGGATGTAAGCCTGGGGATAAGGTGACGATATCAGGCCCTTACGGAGAATTCTTTATCAAGGAAACTGAAGCAGAAATGCTTTACATAGGAGGTGGTGCAGGAATGGCCCCGATGAGATCTCATCTATATCATCTTTTCCATACTTTAAAGACGGGTAGAAAAGTGACTTTTTTCTATGGAGGAAGAACAAAACAGGAACTATTCTACATTGAAGAGTTTAGAGAGATTGAAAAACAGTTTCCTAATTTCAGATTTGTAGTGGCATTGGACAACCCATTACCGGAGGATAATTGGGAATTGAAAAAGGATATTGACGACCCCAAAGGAGACGGTTTCAAAGGATATGTGCATCAAGTAGTCATTGATGAGTTTCTAAGCAAACATTTAGAACCAGAAGAGTTGGAATTGTATTTTTGTGGACCTCCTATTATGAATCAATGTGTACTTCAAATGGCAGATGACTGGGGAATACCAGAAGAGAATGTCGCATTTGACGATTTTGGGGGATAACTAAGAAATATTTTTAAAGAAATTTGTAAAAGAGCTTTGGTGTAAATCAGGGCTCTTTTTTTTATAGACTTTTATTAGTAGCCACTATTATTTATTTCTATTTGGCCTATAGATGTTGAGTTGAAGGTTTTACCTAAAGTGCCATATGACAATTGTTTATCTAGATTTAAAAGGTTTTTGTCGAGGTTTAAAAACATTTTGCACAAAATGAATTAAATTGATATCAAAATGATATTATTTTAATATAAAAAGAAAATTATGAAAGAAGTAAGAGTGTCGGCTAGACCTGGGTATTTGATACTATTAGGGATTGTTTTAGTTATTGTCTCGGTAATTTGTACACTACCTATGATTATAAGTACAATTCCATGGATAGTATTTCCAATAGCGCTTATCTTGATAATTTCTTTATTTGGCTTTATGATTATTTACCCTAATCAATCAAGAGTATTAACTTTTTTTGGACGATATGTGGGAACTGTTAGAGGTAATGGATTTTTTTGGGTAAATCCACTTTATCGCAAAAAGAAAATATCACTTAGAGCACGAAATTTTGATAGTGAAAGAATTAAAGTGAATGATAAAAGAGGCAACCCAATTATGATCAGTGTTATCATGGTTTGGAAAGTAGATGAGACGTATAAAGCAGCATTTGAGGTTGATGATTATGAAAGTTTTGTTAGAATACAATCTGATGCTGCCGTAAGAAAATTAGCAGGTATGTACTCTTATGATAATTTTGATGATGATCAAGAAGAGCTTACGCTCCGATCGGCATTCGAGGAAGTGAACACTGCATTAGAAAAGGAATTAGACAATAGACTTCTCATAGCAGGTATAGAAGTTATAGAGGCGAGAATTGGTTATTTGGCCTATTCTCAAGAGATTGCAAGTGCTATGCTCAAAAGGCAGCAAGCAGAAGCCGTAGTTGCTGCTAGATTAAAAATAGTCGAAGGTGCAGTTGGAATGGTAGAAAGTGCTTTGGACAGCCTATCAGCTAAGAAAATTATAGAATTAGATGAAGATAAAAGGGCGACTATGGTAAATAACTTAATGGTAGTTTTATGTTCTGATCGAGAAGCTTCTCCTGTAGTAAATGCGGGGACATTAATGCAGTAATGGGCAAGAAGAAATTTGTATTGCGTATAGACGAAGATGTCATGAAAGCTGTGGAAAAATGGGCAGCTGACGAGTTTAGATCAGTAAATGGTCAGCTTGAATGGATTGTCACACGATTTCTTCAACAGAATAAACGCATTTCCAAAGAGGATAAAAACGTTAAGAAAGAAGAATAAAAATGGGCTGGAATATAGACATTCCAGCCTTTTATCCATTTTTATTGAAGAGTGACCTCGGTTTCTTTTGTTTTACCATTACGGATATAAGTGATTAGTAACTTAGTATCTTTTCCTGCTGCCTTGATCATTTGTGCTAAATCATCAAAGGATTCAATCTTGTTTCCATCAATTTTAACGATTTTATCGTTTACTTTAAATTTCGCTTTTTCAGCAGGACTATTTTCCACAACTTCTGCTATCAGAACTCCATTTTCTACCTCATCTATAAAAACTCCTAAACTTGGTCGATCCTCTTCCACGTTTCTGTCACTGTAATTAGGCATACCAAATTCTAGAGGTGATTTCTTGTCATCCAGTCCCCCAAAACCATTTAGTAGTGAATCGATGTTAAATGGCATTTGTCCATCACCAAAATCGAACATTTGACTAAAGCTTTTAAGGGATTCAGGATTGAAATTCCCGAATGGATTATTTTGATTAAAACTGTTCACTTTTAGAGTTACCTTTTTTTCAAAAGACTGCCCATCTCTTATGATGCTAAGTAATACTTCATCTCCATTTGATTTGTTTTCTAAATATGCTTTAATATCATCTATAGCATTTACTACATACCCGTCCACAGAAATGATAATATCACCTTCTTGCAATTCTGCGTCTTCAGCTCCTGAATTACGAGCTACATCAGTGATGACAGCCTGATCTGATTCAAATGACAAAACCACACCAAGAATTGGTTTACTATCATTAGCATTGTTTTTGAAGAAGTCTAAATTTCCAAAGTCAAAGGATTTATTACCAAATGGAGATATACTATTGGAATTTTCTAATTCTTTTTCAATCTCTTCATCTGTGAGATCACCATTGCTAGATCTGATTATTCTCTTAGAAATGATATTTCCATGTTCATCTTTTACTTTTTCTATGATGATGACTTCACGATCACTTTTGGTTTCGGATTGAGAATGTAAAGCAAGAGAGCATAAAAGCGCTAAAACCAGACATGATAGAACACTTTTCCCAAAGTTTTTCATTTCTTTTAAATTTTACCCAAATTTATTGCTCAATCTTATGCTTTGCATCCTTAGATGAGTTAAATCGAAGTTAACAGAGCCATTTATTCTTGTAGAGAATTGTAATATTTGTGTTTGTACATCTTTTATGAAGAAAAATGCTATTTATTTTATCATCCTTTTACTTTCAATTGCATTATTGGGATTGACCATAATTCAATTTATTTGGATAAAAGGGAGTATAGATCTGACTGCTCAAAACCTTGATGATAAAGTTTCTACTATACTTCATCGTACAAAGGTTCATATGGAAGAACTGGCAGATTATGAAGAAGGGGTAACTCAAGACATCAACCAAGTCAAAGGTCAAAATACTGGTATATTCAGAAGAGATATTGATCCGGTAAATGAGTATTTGCGGCCTAAATATGGTACGGGCAGGTTTATAACTTGGAGAAGCGATCCAAATGCTGCTTTCGATAAAATAAATCTATATGAATTAGATAAATTTTTAAAGAAAGAAGTCAAGGACGAGAATATCGACCTGGACTATGACTATGGGGTGTATTCTAATACTGATGAAAGCTATTTGATTCTTAATGGACGCTATGCCGTAGTTATGGGGGAAGTTAATGGAAGTGACCTTCAGGTAAATCGCAGTCTGAATAGATCTGAATACAAGATTGATCTTTTTTCTGAAACGGAAGACTCTTCACCTGGTCAGTTAAGGGTGTTTTTTCCTCAGCGGACCTCTTTTTTAATCAGATCTTCACTCGGGTCTTTAATCAGTTCTCTTGTTTTCACTGGTTTGATTTTATTTTGCTTTATATATACGATCACAGTAATTATGACTCAGAGGAAAGTGTCGCTCATGAAAACTGATTTTATTAACAATATGACACATGAGTTCAAAACTCCAATTGCAACAATATCCTTGGCTACAGATTCTATTTTGAGCCCCAAGGTTTTGAGTGATGATGGAAAGGTGAAAAGATTTATAAGCATCATTAAGCAAGAAAATAAAAGGATGCTCGGGCAAGTAGAAAAAGTTCTTCAAATAGGGCAATTAGAGAAGAAGGACTTCCAACTAAAAATTGCAGAAGTGGAGGTAAATTCTTTAGTGAGTGATGCAGTTGACCATACTTCACTGAATATTAATAAACTTGGTGGCGATATTTCTCTTAATTTGGACAGTAATGTTACTATTTTGCAAGTTGATGAGAATCATGTGTCTAATGTTGTTCATAATTTACTGGACAATGCCACTAAATACTCATCAGAAAAACCCAAAATCCATGTGAAAACAAAAAAGCACCCATCTGCTGTTGAGATAAGTATCTCTGATAATGGTATTGGGATGTCTAA
>MDSX01054795.1_pt1 | contig 11210 bp, 15 predicted proteins | sample 811141 | NCBI WGS metagenome assembly MDSX01 (sample SAMN05326642, study PRJNA326480) | marine metagenome | isolation source: seawater | place: Atlantic Ocean: South East | collected 2010
CAAGCAATGGTTGGATGAGCAAAACGAGGGCAGGGCATGCGGCTGGCAAGCTATTTAAAAAAACGGATAATCTCTTTGGTGATTGTTTGCAGTATCTTCACATCACCAATTATTTTTTCAGAGACGATCATCGTTGCACCATCAGATAACTCTCAAGAACGGCTTCAGGAGGTTATGATTCTTGCGAATCCTGGAGATACTATCCAATTGACTTCTGGTGTTTATAATCTTGAGGACAGTCTTTCATTGGATGTAGATTCCATCAGAATTCAAGGCGATGGTCACGAAAACACAATCCTCAATTTTTCTAATCAAAAATCAGGTGCACAGGGCCTCATGATTACTTCTGATGACGTCATATTAAAAGATTTTGCTGTGTTGGATGCAAAAGGAGATGCAATAAAAGCTAAGGGCAGTGATGGAATATCTTTCATCAATGTGAGAACTGAATGGTCAGGTGGGCCTAAATCATCAAATGGTGCTTATGGTCTGTATCCGGTTGAGTCAAAGGATGTACTTATCGATGGTTGCATTGCAATTGGAGCCTCTGATGCAGGTATTTATGTCGGACAGTCTGAAAACATAATCGTTAGAAACTCAATTGCAAAATTCAATGTTGCAGGTATCGAGATCGAAAATTCTTATTATGCCGATGTTTATGACAATACTGCTATTGATAACACAGGAGGAATCTTGGTTTTTGATTTGCCTGGCTTACCTCAACAAGGTGGTCATGATGTTAGGGTTTTTAACAATTCAATATTACATAACAACACTGATAACTTTGCCCCCGAGGGAAATATTGTTGGTGAAGTTCCTCGCGGTACTGGAATCATCATCATGGCAAATTCAAATATTGAAATATTCAATAATAAAATTGAGGATCACGAAACAGTTGGCATTGCTGTAGTGAGTTATATCAATGACGATGACTCGATTGATTTCGATGATTCTGGATATTACCCACACCCAAAGTCAGTTCAAATACATAATAATCAGATCACTCAATCAGGCCACAATCCAGACTTAGATAAGGACATCGCCTCAATACTTTATGAGATATCAGATGGAAATATGCCTGATATTTTCTGGGATGGTGTTTTGCCACTAAAACAAATGATTTTTGGGCAACCCAATGAGGAGAAATTAATTCTAAAGGACAATGGAGAGATAAGTTTTGCTGCAATGAATCCAATTAGATACATGTTCTCATTGCCATATCAACTCAGTCGAGATGAGTCTGAATATTCAGGAAGCATTACCCCAATAGAACCTGTCATAATTGATTAATAAAGCATGAATCAGAATCTACTGACTTATTTGATACTCATTTGCTTCTCATGCAGTCTTTATGCTGTAAATGATCACGCGATACTTTCAGATGAAACGCCCAGGGCATTATCTGAATATGACTTTTTTTCTGATCCTTTGAAACAAATTCCGAATAATGATGTAGTCCCTTACCAACTGATTACAGCTTTATTTTCTGACTACACAGATAAGCATCGTTTCGTATATCTTCCAGACGGTACAACTGCAAAATATCATGGTGAGGAGGTTTTTGACTTTCCAATAGGTACAGCACTGATAAAAACATTCTCCTATCAAACTGTCGAAGGCGGGACACTTCTTCTAGAAACACGTTTGCTATTGAACAAACAAGATGGATGGGATGCGCTGACATATGTCTGGGATATTGATAGAGGGGATGCTTACTTGGCATTAGGCGGAAAAACCATTGAAGTGAGAAATGCCATTACTCCATCCAATGCAAACTTTATTAGATATAGAGCGCCTAATAAGAATCAATGTAAAGAATGTCATTTGAAAGATGATGTTGTAGAGCCGATAGGTCCCAAACCAAGGAACATAAATAAAGTGATCGCTTATCAGCATGGAATAGAGAATAATCAAATTAATCAATGGGAAGCTATCGGGCTGCTAGAGGAGAATGATTATTTCAATGATACAATGGTTAATGCATTTGACCAAAAACATGATATCAATCTCAGAGCAAGATCATATCTAGACATAAATTGTGGTCATTGTCATTCCCCCCAAGGTTCTGCAAGTTCATCCGGTCTCTATTTATCAATCGAAGACGAGGACTTTGGCATTTATAAGAAACCTGTTGCTGCAGGAAGGGGCAGCGGGGGGCTCAGTTACTCAATTGTTCCTGGACATCCCGAGGAATCGATACTTTTATTTCGAATGCTTTCAAATGAACCAGATGTCATGATGCCTGAATCAGGAAGGTCTCTTATGCATGCTGAGGCTATTGAGCTGATTAATGAATGGATTAGTGAAATGAAATGACAGCTAAGAAGAATATTAAAACCAGAAAGAAATCACCCGCTCATGCTGTTTCAAAAATTCATGAGACTAAAAAAAGGTATAAACGAACAGATCAAAAAAAAGAAGTCAAAGATTTGATTCAGGAAGACTCATGAGATTATTCCTGCCTATTATTTTAATTGGACTCTTGTATATAAATACAGCAGATGCATCTGAGAATGATGATACAAGGTTGGTATTACTTGGCACTGGTACACCAAATGCTGAGCCAGATAGATCTGGTCCATCCTTAGCGATAATTGTTAAAGATCAATCATATATTGTTGATTTTGGTCCAGGAATCGTTAGACAAGCGAATAAATTATATACACAAGATAATGATGCTTACTTATCCCTCAAGCCAAGTAATTTGAAAGTAGCATTTCTTACGCATCTACATTCAGATCACACAACAGGTTATCCAGATTTAATATTTACGCCATGGGTTCTTGAACGTGATACGCCTTTGAAAGTTTTTGGGCCTAAAGGTATTAAGTCAATGACAGAGAATGTCTTAAATGCATATGGATCTGATATTAGATACAGAATAGATGGCTCAGAGCCAGCAAATGAAACAGGCTGGGATGTAGTCGCTGAAGAGATAGATGAAGGCATTATTTATAAGGATGACCTGGTAGAGGTATTAGCATTTAAGGTTAATCACGGTGCATGGAAAGATGCCTTTGGCTATAAGTTCATTACTGCGGATAAAACGATAGTCATCTCAGGTGATACAGCTCCCAGTGATAAATTAATCGAGATGGCTAAGGACAGCGATATTTTGGTTCATGAAGTTTATTCTCAATCTGGTTTTGATCGCAGGTCAGATGTTTGGAAAAATTATCACTCAAAACATCATACCTCAACAAATGAACTTGCTGAGATTGCAAAAATTACAAAGCCAAAATTACTATTATTAACCCACATTCTTTTCTGGGGATCCTCTGAGGAAGATATCATTGAAGAAATAAGATCTAATTATTCTGGGAAAGTTATTGTCGGTGAGGACTTGTCGGTTTATTGAAATGACACAATTAATAAATACATCATTGATTATTGGCTTTGGAGGATTTATTGGAACCATTCTCAGATTTCTAATCGGTTCATCTATAGAAAAGTTGCTCGTTACATCATTTCCAATTGGGACAATATTTGTAAATCTGATTGGCTGTTTCTTAATAGGATTGGTTTCCGGTTATTTCACACAAAAATTAGGAGATCAAACCCAATTATTTTTCTTTCTCACCATAGGAATACTTGGAGGATTTACAACATTTTCAGCGATTGCAATGGATTCACAAGTTTTCATAGAAAATGGAGAATTTCTAAAGATGATCACCTATATTTCCCTTCAGACTATAATCGGTATTACTCTATGTTTGATTGGATATAATCTTATAAAAAATTGAAATGAGTGATCATAACAAGACCGTACTCATAACGGGTGCTTCAGCAGGAATTGGAAAATCATTTGCTGAGGTATTTTTTAAAAATGGTTTCAATTTAGTTCTTACTGCACGCAGAATAGATAGATTAAATACACTCAGAGAAAACCTTCTAAAGTCGTCAAATAGTCAAAAGATAGAAATCATCCCAGCTGATCTCAGTGATGAAGAATCTCCCCAAAAGATATATAACTTTTGCAAAGAGCAAAATATCCATATTGATGCATTGGTCAATAATGCAGGCTATGGCAATCCTCAAGCTTTTGAAGAAATTAAATGGGATGAACATTCTGATTTTATTCAGGTGATGGTCAAATCTGTGACAGAAATGATTCATTGCTTTTTACCAGGAATGATTGATAAGCAGTACGGAAGAATCATTAATGTTGCATCTCTAGCTCCATATATCCCTCCTGCAGATAAAGGCGGTCTTTATAGCCCTGTAAAAATTTATCAAATCAAACTCTCTGAGGGTATTCACTTTGAATATATGGATCGGAATATCTTCTGTACTGCACTGTGTCCTGGACTTACCAGAAGTGAGTTTCACATTGCCGCAGATATGCCAGAAGTTGCAAATACACCTGATTTCTTATGGATGACCTCAGAGGAGGTAGCAGAGCAAGGATACAATGCAGTGATGAATGGAAAAAGTTTGGTTATTAATGGTAGGTTAAATAAGTTCTTTGCATTAATCTCAATGATTATTCCAAAGAGATTAACCAAGACAATAGGTAAATATTTAACTAAAAAAAGGATGCCAAATTGAGGAAGCTTATGAAACCAAAAAAACGATCGATCTTTTTTCTAATAATTATTCCACTTTTTATTTCAAGTATTGCTGCTCAAGAAATTGATGACGAGCCAGATCCATTTGATATTCCCATGACTGATTCTCCAATTCAATCAGATGAGATACCTATGAGTCTTGAGGAAGATTTTCGTGAAGATACTTTGGGAGATGAGCGTGCGAATCAGAGAAAACAAAAAGGCAAAATCTATATTAAAGGAAAAGCAATAGTTGTTGATGGGGATACAATCACAATTGATAACACCAAAATTAGATTCAGTGGCATTGATGCACCCGAGTCCTATTATTATGGAATGACACAGTACTGTGAGAGACCCAATGGAAAAATATGGGCTTGTGGCAAGAAAGCCACCGCTGCTCTTAAGAAGCTGATTGGCAAGCATGAAGTTGAGTGCACAGATGAAGGTGAGGATAAATATGGAAGAACGCTCAGCATCTGTTACGCAAATGGTGTTGACTTACAATCTGAAATGGTCAGAACTGGAATGGCAGTTGCCTACATTCGCTACTCCACTCGATATGAAGAAGAGATGATAGAGGCGATGATAAATAGAGCAGGCATTTGGAGTGGTGATTTCCTGGATCCTGAAGATTGGAGAAGACAAAATCGAAAGCGAGATTAGCTTTATTTATCCACTCATAACCCTTGGCCATCGGTCATGAATACTGTGTTCAAGCTCGGGTTCAATTGTTACTACATACAGTCTCTGCTCTTGCTTTTCAACAGCGACTAAGCCCTGTATCCACTGTCCTTTAACCAAATCAAACCAATGACTCTTCCCCTCATGATCTTTTTCCATAAAGCTTTGTACAGGTATCTTGACTGGTTTTGGAAACCATCTATCCCATACCCCTGAATGAATTGAATCCAGTCTTGCCCATCCTCCTAATGGAAGTTTTCCTGATTGCCCCTTTCTTCTTCCCCAAAGTACCAATTTTGTATCACTTTCTTTTGTTATGACTGGAAGCTTTGCCTTTGGGTTGGGAAAGTACACTCTCATATGTTCCCCATTATGTGTATATGAAGCTCCGCCACACATGACATTAAATTGTTTGCCTATGACCAGATGGTTTCCAAGCTGGCGCAATCACATCTGGCATGCTTGATCTGTGCATTAAGTTACTGGGCGCGATCGTTAGATTGCCATATTTCTCATTGATTAAATCTATGACTCTATTTTTTATAGCAATATTTGCATGTTCGCCTTGTTCTAGGAAATCAATTTGCTGATTTGATTTTTGCGGATTGAGAGCGGTAACCTGTATCTGATGAATACCTTCCCCATGCCATCTATGCTTTATCATTTTTTCTCCAAGTTGCATGATCTTTACTCCATCATCAATAGAATAGGCAAGCTTTAGTTTTGATCCTATCCAGCCATTCTTGGATTTCAATCCAATAAAAAAGGCTGAAGATTTGAAGTCATGCTTTCTAAGTCGAGCTCCTACTTTTTCACTCATATGTTGTAAATATGTAAGGATGATTCTTCTATCACGGGTATCTGGAGGCATGACTTTTCCATGACCTATTGATTTTGGTGGAGCGACAATGGTTTGTATTTGTTCGGGATCTTTGCCTTGCGCCATCAACCAAATTCTCCGACCTGGATGCCCAAATTGCTTACCAAGAACACTGATTGGGATATTTTTCATATCGCCACATTTATATACTCCATGTGAATTAAGGAATCTTTTGATGCCTTTTCCAATTCCACATAATTGATCTACCGGAACATTCTTTAATCTAGACTCAGCATCAAGAGGAGGGATAATTGTTATGCCGTAAGGTTTGTCTTGTTTAGCAGCATATTTTGCAGTTGTTTTATCTCCACTTATACCAACCGAACAAGATATTCCCGATACATCACATACAAGATCTTGGATCCTTTTTGCTATTTGTTCAGGCGAATGAATGATCTTCTTGCAGTGGGTTAGATCTAAGAATGCCTCGTCAACAGAGAAGACTTCCATATCGGGAGTGATGGTTTTGAGTGCAGACATGATGCGAGTAGAAATTTGCGCATATCTTTTGGGCCTGGATGGCCTTTGAATGATATCCGGACATAGTTTTCTAGCCTCTTTTAATCGCATGCCAGTTTTGATTCCCCAAGAACGGGCTTCGTAGGAGCAGGTGATGATGCAAGTCCCTTGTAGACCATTGGTAACACCAACAGGTCTTCCATATAACTCTGGGCAATCCATCTGCTCAATGGATGCAAAGAAAGAATTCATATCAACCAGAGCGATAATTCTTGGCCAAGAATCTTTATTGGTAGCTTCTAAGTTGGCCAACAACTACTCCTTGTATTTGTATACGCTCAGCCTCATATGCAATTGCTTCCATAGATTTATTTTCTGGAATGAGGAGGATCATACCTTTGGGTAGTCTTTTAAAACGCTTCAATGTTGCCTCGATCCCATCGATGAGAGCGACAACAATATCACCATTATTTGCAGTATTTTGATGTTTGATGATCACTGTATCTCCATCGAGGATGCCAGCATCCATCATTGACTCACCTGTTACCTGTAAGGCGAATCTATCTGGATTCATGATGAAGTCTGCAAGATTGATTTCATGTCTGTCTTCAATTGCTTCAATCGGTTGTCCAGCCGCTATGCGTCCCAATAGTGGAATAATGGGAGCGATGGATTGATTTTCATAGGCTTCAAGGTTAAGACATATACCCCTTTTTCGATTGGATACTATGCTCAGTAATTTTTTAGATTCAAGAGACTTGATGTATCTGTGTACAACACCTCTGGACTTAATACCGATCCCATCAGCGATTTCTGTAAGGGTAGGTGAACAGCCCTTCTCAATGCAGTACTTTTGAATGAATTTTAAGGTTTTGGTTTCGCTCGGAGTTAACATTTTTTTTCTCAATTTTTATTAGTTGAGATAATAGAGAACAAAAAGAGAACATTCAATAGAATATTATTAATTTTTTTAAATTTTTTTAAAGACCCTGAGATATTCGATAGTTGCCTACCAAAAGGATATAAAGTTTAATAACCTCTTATATAACATCAAATATACTGTGCGATAAAATATGTCACCCATTGATTTAATCATCAGAGCTCTAGGAATCATTTTTGGATTAGGGATATTGGTCCTTTCTTTCATTTTTGGCGCCTTTATATTGATGACCATTGTTGGACTCTTGATCCTAGCGGTCATTGGCTTTTATGTGCGAGGTTTCTTCATGAAGAGGAAAAAAAATAAGGATTCAGATGAGACGATAATTGATGCAGAATATACGATTCTAAATGATAGAGAACACGATGATTGATCGAATTGATGAATATAAATCTCGAAGAAAGAAGCGAAAGTTAAGACGTATTGTATTCGCTTTGCTCTTTACAGGCTTTGCAGTCTTACTCTCTTGGTTTTTTGAGTCTCAGGTGACAACAACGGTTATTATTACCACACATGCTGAGCTTGAAACCGACTTAAATTCAAATTCTGGCCTCAGTGATCAGGGTATCAAAAGAGCAAATTCACTGGCATCAACTTTATCATCAGTTGATGTGGTTTCTGGTGTTGATGCGATATATGCAACCACATATCGAGCAACACAGGAAACAGCTGAACCAATATCTCGGCTCTTAGATTTGCCTATCAATATTGTTGATCAGGATAATATTGAGGAATTTATCGAATCAATCAAAGATGACCATTCAGGTCAAATTGTTCTCATTGTGGCTCACTCTGAAAATCTATCCAACGTTGTTGTTGAGCTTCAAGGAAGTAAAAATATTAATGCTGAATCACTAAATAAAAATGATCAGCTCTTCGTTGTGACTGTCCCATGGTTCGGTAAAGTCAAAACACTACAACTGACATATGGAGCCTAAAAATATATTAAAGACTTTAATATTTGATTAGAATGATCGCCATGGAAAAAAAGAATTCATATAACCTTCAAGATTTAATGGACTGTGCCAAAGAAAAGCTATTTGGTCCGGGAAATGCAAGACTTCCTCTGCCACCAATGTTAATGATCGATCGCATTACTCATATCAGCGATTCGGGTGGAGAATATGACAAAGGAGAAATCATTGCAGAATTAGATATCAAGAAGGATGCATGGTTCTTTGATTGTCATTTTTTTAAAGATCCAGTCATGCCAGGCTCACTCGGTGTTGATGCCATGTGGCAGCTCATAGGCTTTTTTCTAGGTTGGTCTGGAGGACAGGGAAGAGGTAGAGCATTGGGCGGCGGAAAAATTAAGTTCTCTGGCCAAGTGACACAGCAAACTAAGCTGCTTACCTACCATCTTCACATTAAAAGAGTGATTCGTTCTAAGCTCATGATGGGCATCGCGGATGCCACACTCAAAGCCGACGACAAAATCATCTATATTGGACAAGATCTTAGAGTCGGTCTATTCACTGATTTATCAGAGATATAATTATGAGAAGAGTTGTAGTTACCGGAATCGGGATTGTTAGCTCTATTGGCAACAACAAAGATGAAGTTTTAGATTCTCTAAGAAAAGGTGCCTCAGGAATTGATTATCGACCAGATTTCGAGGAAATGGGTCTCAAAAGTCGAGTTGCAGGTTCAATAAAGCTTGACTTAAAAGAGCATGTTGATAGGAAACTAAAGCGCTTCATGAGTGATGGCATTGCTTTCAATTATCTAGCTATGAAAGAAGCGGTAGAAGACAGTGGACTCTCTCAAGAGCAGGTCAGCGATATAAGAACAGGATTGATTATGGGTAATGGTGGGGGATCACCCGAAACCATTGTCTCTGGTGCTGACTCTTTAAGGGAAAAAGGAAAAGTAAGTCCATTTCTTGTCACTCGATCAATGGCAAGTGGTAACTCAGGGGTTTTGGGCACTGCGTTTAAAATTAAAGGTATCAACTATTCAATCAGCTCAGCATGTGCAACGAGTGCGCACTGCATTGGTAATGCAGCAGAGTTGATACAGTTTGATAAACAAGATGTTGTCTTTGCTGGTGCAGGCGATGAAGTTCATTGGGTTTTGGCATCGTTCTTTGATGGAATGAAAGCACTTTCAACAGCACACAATGACAATCCTCAAATTGCTTCTAGACCATTTGATTCTAATAGAGATGGCTTTGTTATCTCTGGTGGAGGTGGAGTTGTTGTATTAGAAGAATTAGAACATGCGGTTGCTAGGGGAGCTGATATCTATGGAGAGCTTGTTGGGTATGGAGCAACATCAGATGGATTTGATATGGTTCAACCATCTGGAGAAGGTGCAATGAGATGCATGCAACAAGCAATGCATGGCAACAATAGGATTGATTATTTGAATGCCCATGGAACAAGCACGCCTGTGGGTGATATGCGAGAACTTGAGGCAGTCAAGCAAGTATTTGGCAATGAAACACCAAAGATTACCTCAACCAAATCCTTGACTGGGCATTCTCTTGGTGTTGCTGGAGTGCATGAGGCAATTTACACCATACTTATGCTTCATCATGATTTTATATCACCATCAATTAATATCGAGAATCTTGATGAGAATGCCGAGGGCTTTAATATAGTCACAGATCTTATTGAGGAAGCAGGATTAGAGACAGTGATGTCAAATAGCTTTGGCTTCGGAGGTACCAATGCCTCACTTGTGTTCAAAAAATAATTTAATCTTTATGTCGCCATATATGAAGGGCCAGGTAAGACTGGAAAGGATCAACTAGTTCAACTAATTCATGAGGAGTGATGCTTGAGTTTTCACAGATTTCCTCGATTCCTTTTCGCAACATTAAGTCACCTTCAGACCATACATCCGTTCTCCCAAGATAAAAAATAGCAATCATCTCAGCTGACCAATCACCAAAACCCCATAGACTCTTAACTAGATCTTTGTATTCTTCATATGGCAAATCTTGGATGATTCTCATTGATATCGAACCATTTATAATGGCTTTTTTGGCACCCATTATCGATCTAATTTTATTTTTTGAGAGGCCATTTTCTCTAATCAATTTGAAATTTTTTTCATTAAAGTAATCAATCAGTTTTAGATTCATAGTTTCAGCTGATAAATTGACCTTACGCCAAATACTTTTGGCTGCCTTGTATGACAATTGCTGTTCTACTACCGTTTGTGCAAAACAGTCAAAAACATCTAGATTTTTTGGTACATCGATAGAAATTATTCCATTTATCCTGACAATTCTACTCAGTTCTGAAGCATATAAATCCCCAATCTTTATCAATTTATTGTGTGCCTTTTTGCTCATGGAGGAACAATAGCAAAAATCGCTAAAATTAGAAGTGTTATAATTCTTTCAAGCCCCGGTAGCTCAGCAGGATAGAGCGTCGGATTCCTAATCCGAAGGTCAGAGGTTCGAATCCTCTTCGGGGCACCATATGAGGTATTAATTTGTTTGTAGTTGAAGGTATAAATGATTTAAAAACGCTTTCTGAAGTTATTGGCGGAGAGCTTTTTTCTAATAATGAGGACATAACAGGGATCACCACTGACTCAAGAGAGGAGGTGAATGGCGCAGTTTATTTAGCACTCAAGGGTGAGAGTTTTGACGGCGATCTTTTCTGTCAGGATGCAATTGATAACGGCTCGATTGCAGTAATTACAGACAATCCAGAGACCCTTGGTAGATTTATTTTAGTAAAAGATA